>ERZ791680.1741-NODE-1741-length-12086-cov-2.403291_pt1 | contig 12086 bp, 15 predicted proteins | sample MGYA00510051_ERZ791680 | MGnify/ENA primary metagenome ERZ791680 (study PRJEB30046, sample SAMN00715238) | human gut metagenome | study: EMG produced TPA metagenomics assembly of the A metagenome-wide association study of gut microbiota in type 2...
TGAGCAAAGATGCGTTTTCTATGATGAATCCAAACGAGGCGGCGGATCTGCTTTTGAGCGGTGCGATTCAGGGGATGGATAGCGGGACGGGGAAGGTTGGCTATACGCAGCTAAGCATTGCTGTTCGCGGAGTAGTTAAAACCTTTACACCCGGAAGTGTAAAGGCAGGGGCAAAGATGGAGTCCAGTGTGACTCTAAGTCTCAGCTATTACAAGATTGTGATTGACGGAACAACGATGCTGGAGATTGACAAGCTGAATGGTGTTTACATTGTAAACGGAGAGGATGTTTTAAGGGAAGTCAGAAACATGTGTTAAGGAGGGCGTATGGAAACAAAAAATGAAAAAGATGCACCAGAGAAGGCACCGGATAAAAAAGAGAGTTGGAAGATTATAAAGCTTAGAAAACCGGTTTCCCATATGGGAATGCAGATTGAATCTCTGGATTTAACGGGATTGGACGATATGACGCTGGATGACATGGCAAGAATTTACAGTATTTATGATGAGATGGGCGGAACTGGTACGGTAATGCAGGAATCCACCCTTCTGTTTGCTAAATTAACGGCCCAGCATCTGACGGGACTCCCGCTGGAAGTACTGGGGAAGCGCCAGGGATGCGATTGTGTTAAAAAACAGGGTATACCGTTTTTTCTACATGTCGGTATAGGCGGATTCCGGGATATCCGGGAGGCGAGGAAGTCCTGCGTGGCTGCAGCCAGGTACAGTCATACAGGGCTTGATTTTTTTTATGGCCTTCCGTTAAAAATATTGAACCTGACCATGAAAGATGTTTCGGAAGCGGCGAAAGAGGAAAGGAGGCGTGCGAATGGCAGGAAAAGGTAAGGGATATGAATTAAAGGTTCAAATAGGAGGAGAAGTGGAAAGCTCCTTCGGGAAAGCCTTTTCAAAAGCGGAAAGAGAGCTTGCAACGCTTTATAAATTTTCCAGGAGGACGAATCAAGGATTCCTGGATGGAGTTGACCGATTAGATTCCTTTGCTAATAAAACCTTTGCTGTAATGGCGAAAGGGGCCGCGGCTGCTTCTGCCGGTCTGGCAGGAGTACTCACCGCCTCCACGATGGCCGGTTCCAGTTTTGAAGCTCAGATGAGCACGGTGCAGGCGATTTCCCAGGCATCTTCCGGTGATATGAAACAACTAAAAGAGGTTGCGGCCGAAATGGGTCGAACGACGAAATTTTCCGCTACCGAGGCGGGGCAGGGATTGGAGGACATGGCGATGGCTGGCTGGAAGACACAGGAAATGGTTTCCGGCCTGCCGGGCATCATGTATCTGGCGGCTGCCTCCGGGGAAGAGCTGGGAACGGTATCGGACATTGTGACGGATGCGATGACAGCCTTTGGCCTACAGGCAGACCAGTCGGCACATTTTGCGGATGTTCTGGCGCAGGCCAGCAGTTCCAGCAACACGAATGTCGCCATGATGGGCGCCACCTTTCAGTATGTGGCTCCGGTGGCTGGTTCTTTTGGATACACTATTGAGGACGTGGCAACGGCAACCGGATTGATGGCAAACGCAGGTATTAAGGGAGAAAAAGCCGGTACTGCCATGCGTACCATGCTGACCAACCTGGCAAAACCGACTAAGCAGATGCGGGGATATATGAACAAGTTGTCCCTTTCTCTGGTGGACAGTACGGGAAAGATGAAGCCATTCCGACAGCAATTGCAGGAGCTTCGCCAGGGATTTTCGGGATTATCAGAAGCTGAACGGGCAGAATACGCTGCCGGGATCGCCGGGAAAGAAGGCATGTCCGGCTTGCTTGCAATGGTCAACGCCAGTGAAGCGGATTTTACGAAGCTGACTGCGGCGATTGACAATTCCGCAGGAGCAGCAAAGGAAATGTCGGAAGTCCGCCTGGATAACCTGGAGGGAGACGTTACCATCTTAAAAAGTGGCCTGGAAGGCGCCGGCATTGAAATCTACGGAGGCTTCAGCAGTCTACTCCGGGAGGCAACGGCCTGGTTAAGCTCTTTCACCGAAAATCTAAAAGAGGATATCCCTACGATTCGAAGAGAAGCAAAAAACTTTGCGAAGGTGGCGGAAAGCCTGTTTGGACCGTTTCTCGACGCGGGGAAATGGCTGTTAAAGCATCCGGGAGTGATAGAAGGCAGTATTAAGGGAACTGCCGCAGCGATGCTGACATTTAAGGCGGCGAAAGGAGCTACAGCGGCAGTGAAATTGCTCGGTACACTGTCCGGAATGATGTCGGCTTGGCCGGTGGCTGCCGCAGGCCTGATAATTGGAGGGATTGTAGGAATCAGCTCCGCGATGGAACGGACTGCGAAAAAGAAGGCGGCCAAGAATCTGTCGGAGCATTTTGGTGGTTTGACACTGTCAATGGAAGAGCTAAACGAGGCTGCACGGCACATTGTGGGGGATAGGCTATTTGACAACATTGAGGCAATGGAGTCCTCCTCAGGCAGAGCTGATGAATTTTTTAAGTCTATGAAAGATAGTCTGAAATCCATACAGAAGACGGAATGGAAGCTATCAATGGGAATGGAGCTGGACGCATCTGACGCAGAATCTTATGTCAGCGCTGTTGATAGTTATGTTACAAGTGCCCAAGACTATATCGCCGAAAAAGGATATGAACTTAATCTGGCAGTGGAGTTGGTGCTCGGAGATTCCGGTCAGGGATTTGCCGAAGACAGCAGTGCTTTTTATCAGTCACTGTTGGCTCAGATGAACCCGTTAAAGCAGGATATTAGTAAAGCGTTAGAAGATATCACGGAGAATGGGCTTACCCTAGATAAACAGAGGATTGTGGATGGCTATCTGGCAGAGATGGCGGATATCACAAGTATGATTACCGATGCCCAGAATGCCGCAAAGCTGCAGATGATAGAAGGACAATTTGCAGGGGCAGCCCTGACACCAGAAACCTTTCAGAATTTGCAGTCAGCGATTGCAGATTATACCGAGCAGGCGAATACGGCTATAGATGACGCGACGAAGAAGGCTTTAGCCAGCTTAAATACGCAGCGTATAGCTTGGGAACGAGGGGAGACGGACTTAAACGGAGAACGGATCGGACTTTCACCGGAAGAATTTGAAGTTAAGAAAAAACAATTATTTCAGGGAGGATATGAGAAGAAAGCGCAACAGACTTTAGATGGCTATCAGGTAATAAATGATACTATTATGGCAACCTACGGTAGCGAGATTCAGCCTGCGATGGATGCCATCAATGAAAGTCTGAATGCTTCTTTGAATCAGATTTTTGAAAATCCAAACATTTCCAATCCAGAAGATTATGTAAAGGCTTTAGATTTTGCAATTGAAAATGCTTTGAATTCAGTGGAACTTTCGCCGGATGCAAAGAATGCAATTGGTATGCTCTTGGAGGGGATGGCTCCGACAGAAGAACAGCTGAGAGGCCTGACTGCGCAGATTGAACGGGCAGGAGGAGAAGTGCCGGAAGCGATTCAGAAGGCAATGGCGGATATAGGGACGATTGGCGCGGCAGCCGGAAAAAAAGAGGATCTTTGGACAATCATAGGTAAACAGGTTGTAAACAGCCCGGAGCGGGCGCTGCTCCTGGAAACGGTTCAGCAGCAGAGCGGGCAGATACCGCAGGAGGCGATAAAGGCAGTTGAGAGCATGTACCCGGAGGCCGAGGCAGCGGCTAGAGGATTTCTTGAATCAATGAGGGTACAGTTTGCTGAAGGATTGGATGTAACTGTGCCGGTCAATGTTCAGACACTTACGAAGAGTGACCAGGGGCAAACGGCACTCAGCCAATTTAAGAAAGGCGTACTACCAGCCCATGCAGAAGGCGGAATTTTTGACACGCCGCATATAGCTGAATTCGCAGAGGAAGGACCTGAAGCGGCAATTCCTCTTGACGGTTCCCGAAATGCGACAGAACTTTGGAAAGAGACTGGCCGTCTTCTCGGCCTGTATCAGGAAAATAATTATGGAGTCTATTCTAAGGCACTTTCAGGAGCTCCGGCCGTATCTTCCAGCTTTCAGGGACAGACGGCAGTTCTACCAACGTATTCGCCAGTATTTAATCTTTATGGGAGCGCTGGCCGTGAAGAGGTGGAGGAGGCAGAGCAGGCCTCCTTTGAGCGATTTAAAGAGTGGTTTCTCCGGTTCGAGGAAAGCCGAAGTCGGATGAGTTTTTAAGGAGGAGCGGATGGGTACCTATCAAACCGTCCAGGGAGACACCTGGGATATGATTGCAAAAAAGCAGTACGGAGATGAAAAGAAGATGGACATTTTGATGATGAATAATTTCCAGCTGCTGGATTATGTGGTGTTTCCGGCCGGGCTCCTGGTTAACATCCCAGAACTAAGCAACGATGAAAAGCAGGGATGGCCGGAATGGAGGAAGCATTGAGAACAAGAAGAGCACAGACGGATATTTTTTACAATGGCTTGGATGCCAATATCTATATATCGGATACCTTGTCGGACTTTCAGTATGATGATTCCACGGAGGAGTCTGACTCTATTTCCATTACAATCGGCGATGCAGATGAAAAATGGTCAGGTGTCTGGATCCCGTATAAAGGGGATAAAATTAGCGCTGGAATTAAACTGGAGGACTGGGAAGGAGAGGGGATTGACCAGGGCTTTTACTGCGGTGAGTTTATCGTAGATTCTTTTCGACTCTCAGGGCCGCCGCAAAAAGTTGTGATTGAAGGAGTTTCATCGCCTGTCAATTTGGATTTTAAGGAGACGACGCGTACTCAGACCTGGGAAAAGGTTACTATTCACCAGATTGCAGCAGAGATTGCTGCACGGTACGGACTCACTCTCGTGTATGACACAGGACAGGAGATTACGCTGGAACGGGAAGAGCAGAACGGGGAAACAGACAGCCGTTATCTTCAGGAGCTTTGTAATAAATACGGCATGGGAATCAAGGTGTATCTTTCCCAGATTATCATATGGTCATATGAAGAATATGAAGCGCAGGAACCGGTTGTGGTTATTGAACGTGAAGCAGTGAGAAAATGGGAATACAAGGGAAGCGTTCAGGGGACCTATACCGGAGCAAGGGTCAGCTATGCCGATCCAAAGAAGGGGAAGAAGGTAGAAGCTTTTATTGGCCGGGAGGGCCGTGTTTTGACGGTCAATGAGAAGGCAGAAAGCGTGGCCGATGCCGAACGAATTGGGAAAAACGCACTTCGTAACGCGAACCGGAAGGAAGTTACAATGGAACTTACCCTGTTTCCGGATAAACCAATACCGGCGGCTTGTACGGTAAGGTTAGTTGGATTTGATAAAATGGATGGAATCTACTTTGTAACGCAGGCAAGCCACAGAGTGTCAAGAAAAGAGTACAGTATCCGTCTCAGTTTATATCAGATAAGTGCGGATACCGATACAGCTGGCCAGACATCAGAAGAGCGGCCGTCTGCCAGCTGTTATACAGTGGTAAAGGGAGATACTCTTTGGGATTTGGCGGAAGCCTTTTATCAGGACAGGACAAAATATACATTGATTTACGAGGCAAACCGAGAAAAGATTGAAGCAGAAGCGAAACGTCACGGGAAAAATGACTCTGGTGGAGGGTATTGGATCTACCCGGGAACGGAGTTAACAATACCAGGAGGAGCGAAATGAACGAAATCAGAGTAGGAAACGTATCGAGTGTCAATTATGCGGCCGGTACCGTTCGTATAGTCTATCCGGATAAAAGTGAAAAAGGAACAGCGGAACTTCCTGTTTTTTGTGGAACGGGTGAATATCAGATGCCGAAAGTGGATGACCAAGTGTTAGTGCTTCACTTATCGAACGATAGCAGCATGGGAATTGTCATGGGGAGATTTTGGTCAGAACGTTCTCTTCCGTCCCAAAGCGGGCCTGGAATGTTTTACAAAAGATTAGGCGATGACGGCGCCGCTTTCCTGCAGCAGCTAGGAGGTGTACTGACGCTGTGCGACAGAGAAATTTCCTTGCAGGGGAGCGCCGGAACGATTACATTGACACAGCTGCTTGAAATGAAAAAAAAGCTTGATGCATTGGAGGGATGAGCATTGTGGCAAAAATAGGAACATTCGGAACCATCCGTTTTAAGGTCAGCGACCAACAACTCCTCACCTTTCAGAATTTTAAACGGGAAATTGCTGGTTCATGGAGCAACATGGAGCGGATTGGGAAAAAGCCTCTTACCGTTTTTTCGGGGCCAGAACTCCAGACGATTTCGTTTAGAATTTTCTTAGATGCAGGCCTTGGTATTCCTCCGAGGGAGATGCTGGAAAAAATCGAAGATATGGTGGAGCTTGGAACCGCCCATTATCTTATTATCGGAAATCAGCAGGTAGGAAACCAACGCTGGGTTATTACGAAAAGTTCAGAAATCTGGGAAACAATTCTGGTAAAAGGAGAGCTGTTCCGGGCTACGGTGGATCTGACTTTACAGGAATACGTGTAGGAGGCCGATGTGGAGTTTGCGATAGTATTTGACAAAGAGGAAGAAAAATTGAGGCAGGAGCTTTCCATGCTGCTTTCCACACGCGCCGGAAGTGTGCCAGTAATCAGAGATTATGGAATTAGCTGGCAGTGCCTGGATGCTCCGCCGGATGTTGCGGAAAGCCTATTTTATCAGGAACTCCTGCAGAAAACGGAAAAGTATTTACCAAATATTAAAATTGTGGGGATAGAGTTTGTTCATAATCCGGAAAACGGAGAGACGACCGTAAAAATCAGCTGCAGGAGGAGGGAAAGCAGTGAGTGAAACAATCGTAAAAAGACTTGAACAATACCCGGAAGTTAGTTTCATAGAGGGAAAATCCTTTGATACGTTCCTTTCTGAACTGATAAAAGAGTATCAGCTCAGGTATAAGGAACTGACGGGAGAGGAGCAGGAACTTGCCGTTTCTGATCCCATTCGGCTGATTTTGTATAGTTGTTCTGTTCTGATTTATCAAGGCTTTCAGTATGTAGATCGTGCTGCCAAAATGGGACTTTTAAAATACAGTACAGGGGATTTTTTGGACAATCTGGCGGCCATGAAGAATGTGGAGCGGCTCCCGGCGCAGGCGGCTATGACCACGGAACGTTTTTATCTGTCGGCCGTCAGGCAATCTCCAGTAGTAATTCCGAAAAATACAAGAGTGAAAGGCGATAAACTGTTTTTTGCAACAACTTTGTTGACAGAAATCCCAGCCGGCACTGAATATATCGATATTCCGGTCAAATGTCTGACACCTGGCAGCGTCGGAAATGGTTTTCTACCAGGGGAAATTGCAACATTAGTAGACCCGGTTAATTATATTGAGCGGGTAGAAAATACGACAAAGACGGAGGGCGGAGCCGACCAAGAAAGTGATGAGGAGTTGGCCGAACGAATTTATCTATCACCATCATCCTATTCTACCGCCGGACCAGAGGATGCTTACCGTTATTGGGTTATGACGTATAGCACAGAGATTCAGGATTGCAAAATATACAGTGAATCTCCAGGAGAGGTAGATATCTATGTACTGTTGCGGAATGGGGAATTGCCAGGTGAAACCTTTTTAAAAGGGCTGAGTGGCTTTCTGGAAAATGATAGCAAGCGACCACTGACGGACAAAGTCGTTGTGAAGGCGCCGATCCAAGAGGTATATTCCATTGACGTCACCTATTACATCAATCGGTCAAATCGGGATATGGCGGAAACAATCAAGAAAAAAGCAGAAGCAGCCTGCCAGAGCTATGTAAACTGGCAACAGGCAGCGATTGCAAGGGACATTAATCCATCAAGGCTGATGTTCGAATTAGTTCAGGCTGGAGTGAAATGGGCCGAGATTCAAAAGCCTGTATTTGCAGAAATAACAGGAGCAAAGGTTGCGAAGGCGTCAGCCATAAATCTGGTATATGGAGGTCTTCAGGATGATTAGTTTCAAAGATGCAGATTTGCTTTCCGTGCTACCGGAAAATTTGTCCCAGCCAGAGACACAGGCGCTGAGCGCGGCGATAAAAGGTGGGTTGAGAAACTTGCAGAGGTATGCCAGGGCGGCACCGATTTATGCTGCCATTAAGGAGCTGCCGGACGAAGCGTTAAATCTACTGGCAGTAGAACTACGAGTACAGTATTATGAGCCTGATGCAAAGCGAAGTATCCGGGAAGGAATGATTAAGCAGACGGTAGCCTGGTATCTGAGAGGAGGAACTGGTTCCGTTTTATCGGAATACCTGGGAACTTTGTTCCAGGGCGGAAGATTGCAAGAGTGGTACACCTATGGAGGAAAACCATATTTTTTTAAGGCTATCGTTGATTTGGCCCTGGACGACGTGATTCATGTGGGGGACGGGGAGAAAATCATTGACCGAATTCGTGTTTATAAAAATGTCCGTTCTTGGTTAGAGGTGCTGGAGTTTCATGTTGGTGCCGAATATGAGGTACCTATCAGTTTCGATAACAAAGTATGTTTTCGGTTCCAGTTCCACCCACGCTATAACTTAGGCTATTTACATCTGGACGCTCTTTGGAGGCTGGATAGGAGCCGTCGCTTGAATGGTTATGACAGCAAAGAAACGCTGGATTTTTATCCGGTAAAGGCCCGGTTGCAGATAGCGGTCAGCGGAGAAACGAAAGCGGAGCTGGCCGGAGTCAATATGAAACAGAGAGTACAGGTTGCTATTAAAACAGAATCCATTCAGCAGGTACAGACGGGCGTCGTAAAGCAGATGGAGATGGCAGAGCAGTTGAACTGTCAGGCATCGGCAGTATGTAAGATTGTAACAGATAGCTATATGACAAAGTTAAACGGTCTGGATAGAACTTGGAAGTTGAATGGCAGCCGGAAACTCGACGGCGGCCGGTATGCACTATAAGAAAGGAAGGATAGAACATGGCAGAGAACAAAGGTGTAATCACGATGACAGGGAGGAAAAAGCTGTGCATGGCCCATGCTGGCGATGAAACATTACCCAAAATTGCGAAGATGGCCTGGGGAGATGGCGGTGTGGATGAGGCAGGAACTCCGAAACTGGCAACGGGGAACGAAGTAGGCCTGTATAATAAACTTCTGGAAAAAGTGATCGAAAACCATAGTTATACCAGTGACGACAAGACAACTTGCCGGTACACAGCTACGCTGGCGGCTGGGGAACTGACGGGTAAGGAAATATCGGAGATGGGGCTGCTTGACGAGACTGGCGATTTGATTGCTTACCGGACCTTCATGCGAAAAGGGAAGGATGAGGACATTCCGCAGATTTATGATATGGACGAAATCTTTTAATAAAGGAGGTACCGCATGGCATTTATAATCAAGAATCCTCCGGAATTTACACGGGAGGTGACACAGTGGACGAGGGAGACACTGGCTGACGGAGCAGAAATGGCGGAAGTGCCGGAAGCACTATTGAATAACGATATTTATCTGAAAATGCAGATGGAGCGTCTGGAGCACGTGACAGAAGTTGCTCTTACGGTTGGTAGCTGGATTGGAGAAAACGCACCGTACAGCCAGACGGTTCTGGTTTCGGGCGCCGCGGAAGGGATGGAGCCGACCGTGGTCAGCGCCCTGGCGGATGGGGCCGATGCAGCCACAGCAAAGGCATATATCAAGGCGTTTGGGATTATTTGTGGTGGCACAGCAGAGTTGACTGATGGACAGGCCGTATTTAAAGTTTATAAGAAGCCGGTGACGGACATTACAATCGGCCTGAAGGGGGTATGAGTGTATGAGTAAGATATGGATGCCGGGAGGCGCTGGCGGTGGTGCCGGTTCAGACGAATGTACACTTGTGAAAGCGAATGTACCGACTGGACTGAAAGCGGTGACCGCCGATTCAGATGATGAAGCGGTGGAAGGAACTTTAGACACGGAAACAACATTGGCGGATTCGCAGGCACTTTCGGGCCAAACGTTTTTAAAATTCAACCCGGTAACGAAGCTGTTTGAGCGGCGAGTGGGTGGGATGACGAACCGGGGAGCTGTCATTCAGGAGCTGGGAGCTGGAGGAAGTTACACAATCCCGGAGGGATTTCACAATGGCTCCGGAAAAGTGACAGCAAAAAGCCTGGCCAGCCAGACACCTGGCGATTCGGCAGCTGGGCATATCCTTGCCGGAAGAACGGCATGGGTAAACGGTAGTAAAATCACTGGGACGATTCCCAGCCAGGCGGGAGGAACATTGACACCCTCCACGTCAGCAGTAACTGCAAACTGTTCTGGCAAATACATGACAAGCAATTACACCATTCCAGCCTTCGCCTTACCGCCAGCAAACGCTCTCCGTAAAGGCTATTCCTACACCTTGTACGGGAAGACAGTTACTGGGACGTTGGAACAATGGTTATCTTCTCCTGCTGATGTTACCGGGAACGAAACAGGAGCAACCAAAATAGGCACCTCGACTGGTTTCTTTTCATGGATTACAAGTCCAAAAAGCATAAACGTGTTTTGTGGTAGTAATGGTGGTTCCACGTTGGGCCGACTTAATACAGCAGTAAATGTTTCGTCATATAAATACTTAAAACTATTCGTCCCCAGAGCATATGATAAGTCAGGCTCACAATACTACACTAAAGTAGGGATATCTTTACAAGCAGATGGAAGCGGGGTTACATATGGGGCGGAGGTGCTTGCTAATAGTACTGTTACTAATTTTAACGTAATTCTGGATGTCACAAATTACAATGGGATGTATTTTATTTATGTGTCTGTAAGAAGCGCAAGCACTACCAAAAATAATGGAATAATGGGTGGAACTATATCCCTATCTAATTCGTAAGTAACGAGTTACTGGCATTTAAGCTAAAGTCATAAATATCTCGTAGATAAACCCCCTATCGGGGCCTAAATTTCCACTAGAACTTCTGTGGTAGACACCATACACATATATGTAATAATTACCACTTAAGGATGATATGTCAAGTATATTATACTCTGGCCCGTTTGAACGTGTATCAAGTACATTAAGTTTTGCCATATCTGTTTCCTTTGCAGATGCAGACTTAGACACTCCTATTGAAAACTTGTATCCGTTCACCGGGGTACTACCACACCTGCCTTTTACTTTTAAGTATTTATAACTTGTTAAGTCAACCGTTTGATTTAGTCTTCCCATCTGGTAAGCACTCAATATTAAGTTGCTGGAATCTAGTGTGGTACTTGTCATCCCAGTAGTTTGGAGATTGGACCATGTACCATTATTAAAAAAGTATAATGGAGAGGATACATATCCTTCAAACGTCCCAGTAACTGTCTTCCCGTACAAGGTGTAGGAATAGCCTTTACGGAGAGCGTTTGCTGGCGGTAAGGTGAATTATAATCAAGAAAGAGAGGTATCCTATGTGAATGAAGAATTAATCATCGACAAAATCAACACCCACGAAATACGCATTAATAACCATGCGGATCGACTGGACAAACTGGAGCTGCATGGGGCAGCCAGGGACGTAAAAATTGACAATCTCTGTGAAAAATTGGAGAAACAGACAAGAAGTATCTATGGCCTGATTGGCATGGTAGGTACCGCCTTGGTCAGTTTCTTTTTTTATGCGGTTCAGCAGGGGATATTTCACTAAGAAAGAGAGGAATCAAATGGATTTAACATTTATTACACAGCATTACATACCAGTTGTTTTAGTGGCCTGCCTGGTGGTCGGCTACTGCATTAAGCACATTAAGTGGTTGGATGCGGTCAGCAACGAATACATTCCATCCATCCTGGCGATTCTGGGAGCAATCCTGGGATGTGTGGCCGTCGGAACGGTCAGTCTGGAAAGTATCGTGTACGGGGCGGTAACAGGACTTGCCAGTACCGGCCTGCACCAGGTTTTCAGCCAGATAATCAATAAAACAGAATAATAAGTAACCTGGGGAGCCGATTGGCTCTCCCTTATTTTATAAATCAAACCATGAAAAGGAGATTAAGACTATGACAAACTGTAAGAAACACAAAATCAATGATGCAAACCACTACAAACACTTAATACCGGACACGGACTGTACTTGTGATGTTGGTATTAATGGCCCAGCTGGGGACCCGGACTTAATCGCGAAGGGGAGCGGAGGGTATGACCATCCGCAGACTCCGCCGGCGAAAGGGCCGGGAGCTGACCCGGAGCTGCTGGCAAAAAGCAAGCTGCCGGTAAAACATCCGGAAAC
>ERZ791680.1755-NODE-1755-length-11955-cov-2.733445_pt1 | contig 11955 bp, 7 predicted proteins | sample MGYA00510051_ERZ791680 | MGnify/ENA primary metagenome ERZ791680 (study PRJEB30046, sample SAMN00715238) | human gut metagenome | study: EMG produced TPA metagenomics assembly of the A metagenome-wide association study of gut microbiota in type 2...
ATAGAGAAATAGAAAGGAAGGTTCAGTTTTTCGACTGGATCTCTTATATAGGTTGATAAAATATATGGACAAATGGCAAGAACTAACGATTGAGGTTAATCGTGAGGTCGAAGAGGCGGCTTCTAATATTTTAATTGAATCTGGTAGTCAAGGTGTGGCTATTGATGATAGTGCAGATTATTTGGAAAATGCGGACCGTTTTGGTGAGCTTTATCCTGAGGTTGAGCAGGTTGAGACGGTTAAAATTACGGCTTATTATCCGGAGTCAGCAGATATCGAGGCTATTACTAAGCAAGTCAATGAGCGTTTGGCTGAGTTAACGGATTTTGGTCTTGAAACGGGAGATATTCACTTGGCTACTCAAGAATTGGTTGAAGAAGACTGGGCTGAGAATTGGAAGAAGTACTATGAACCAGCTCGTATTACCCACGATTTGACTATCGTACCGTCATGGACGGATTATGAGGCATCAGTAGGTGAGAAGATTATCAAGCTAGATCCTGGCATGGCCTTTGGGACAGGAACACACCCGACAACTAAGATGAGTCTTTTTGCACTCGAACAGGTACTTCGTGGTGGCGAGACTGTGATTGATGTGGGAACTGGATCGGGTGTCCTCTCGATTGCTAGCTCTCTTCTTGGAGCTAAGGAAATCTATGCCTATGACCTTGATGATGTAGCGGTTCGAGTGGCACAGGAAAACATTGATATGAATCCTGGTATGGAAAATATTCATGTTGCTGCGGGAGATCTTTTGAAGGGCGTGACTCAAGAAGCCGATGTTATCGTGGCTAATATTTTGGCGGATATTCTCATCCATCTGACGGAAGATGCCTATCGTTTGGTTAAGGATGAAGGTTATTTGATTATGTCAGGGATTATCTCTGAAAAATGGGATATGGTACGTGAATCGGCCGAGAAAGCAGGTTTCTTCCTAGAAACTCACATGGTTCAGGGAGAGTGGAATGCCTGTGTCTTCAAGAAGACAGATGATATTTCAGGGGTGATTGGAGGCTAAATGCAACAGTATTTTATAAATGGACAGGTTGAAAATCCAGTAACCATCAAGGACAAGGATACTGTGAAGCATATGTTTAACGTTATGCGTTTAGCAGAGGATGATCAGGTTGTCTTAGTTTTTGAAGACGGTATCAAGCGTCTTGCGCGTGTGACTGACCGTGAGAATCACGTCTTTGAAGTGATTGAAGACTTAGATGATAATGTCGAGATGCCTGTTTCAGTGACCATTGCCTCTGGTTTTCCCAAGGGAGATAAACTGGAGTTAGTTACACAAAAGGCAACAGAGCTTGGAGCACAGGCTATTTGGGCCTTCCCTGCGGACTGGTCTGTGGTTAAGTGGGACGGTAAGAAGCTTGCCAAGAAAGAAGATAAGCTTGCCAAAATTGCTCTAGGAGCTGCAGAACAATCCAAGCGTAATCGTGTTCCAGAAGTCAAGTTGTTCGAGAAGAAGGGAGAATTTCTATCAGAATTAGATAATTTTGATAAAATCTTTATCGCCTATGAGGAAACAGCTAAAGCAGGCGAGTTGGCTACTCTGGCCCGTGAATTGGCTCAGGTAGAGAATAATAAGAAAATTCTCTTTATCTTTGGACCAGAAGGTGGTATTTCTCCGTCTGAGATTGATGCATTTGAAGAAGCTGGTGGCCTTAAAATTGGCCTTGGACCGCGTATTATGCGGACGGAAACAGCTCCTCTCTACGCTTTGAGTAGTGTGAGTTATGCCCTAGAATTGAATAAATAAAAGAAAGTTGGCCTTGTTCCAACTTTTTTGTATTTGACACTTTTAAGCTAATGTTGAATCTTGTCATTTGTTTTGTATGACGAGTAGAGCATTTCTAAAAAAGTTGATAATCTTATTTAGGTTTAATATAATTGTATTATCTTTATAAAAGGGGAAGATTTTTAATGAAAACGAATCGTTATGTGACTCAATCTGCTGTGGTTTTGGGCCTATTTGCTCTCTTGACTGTGCCACAAGTCCTAGGGCAAGCTGATGAAGCAACGGCACCTGTATCAACTACTTCTACAGAAACTGTGGCAGATAGTGGTGCTTCTGTAGTATCAGGACAAGGAACTTCTGGGACAGCTACTCAAGGAGGAACAGAGACTGTCTCTGCTACACCAACAACAGTAGCGACAAATGCGTCTACAGAGCCATCAGCTAATACCTCAACGGCCCAAGGAAGTCAAGAAGCCAGTGCTGTTTTGACGAATTCCAATCAGGTAACACCAGCGGTGCCAGTACAGGCTGAAACTGTTACAGAGCCTGCTCATGAGGGGCAGACCGTTGATATGCAGATTTTGTCAACAACAGACCTTCATACCAACTTGGTTAACTATGATTATTATCAAGATAAACCGTCTCAAACAGTTGGTTTGTCTAAAACTGCTGTTCTTATCAAAAAAGCCCGTGAAACTAATCCAAATACGGTCTTAGTGGACAGTGGGGATACGATTCAGGGAACTCCTTTTGGGACTTATAAGGCTTTGATTGATCCTGTTGCCCAAGGTGAGACTCACCCTATGTATAAGGCTTTTGAGATGCTTGGCTACGATGCTGAAACGCTTGGAAACCACGAGTTTAACTATGGTTTAGAATTTTTGGATCGTATGGTTAAGGCGGCTAAGATTAACATTATCAATGCTAATGTGCGTAATGCTCAGACAGGTGACTACTATTACAACCCTTATAAGATTGTTAACAAGACCTTTACAGATACAGATGGTAAACAGGTGACGCTAAAAATCGGTATTACTGGTGTCCTTCCAACACAGATTTTGGTTTGGGATAAGGCCAACCTTGAAGGTAAGGTAACCGTTGATGATCCAATGGAGGCTGTTAAGGCTATTGTTCCTAAGATGAAGGCTGCAGGAGCTGACTATATTCTTGTTGCTGCTCACTCTGGTATTGGTGACAATGAATACACTAAGAATGAGGAAAATGAAGGTTACCAAATTGCTGGTATCGAAGGCGTTGATGCTGTTGCGACAGGGCACTCTCATGCGGATTTCCCAAATGGTGATGGCACAAGTTTTTATGCGAAATACCCTGGTGTAGATGATGTCAATGGTCTAATCAATGGGAAACCTGTGGTTATGGCTGGTAAATTTGGGGATCATCTAGGTATCATGGATGTCAAATTGACTTACACGGATGGTAAATGGAAAGTCGTCAATAGTAAGGCTAAGCTTGAAAAGATTGATACTAAGTCAGATGTTGCGGACAAGGACTTAATTGACATGGCAGCTCATGACCATAATGGAACAATCAACTATGTTCGTAAGGAAGTTGGTGAGACTACAGCACCAATTACTAGCTATTTTGCTCAGGTCCAGGATGATCCATCTATTCAAATCGTTAATAATGCACAACTATGGTATGCTAAAAAACAAGTAGCGGGAACAGCAGATGAGAATCTTCCACTCCTCTCAGCAGCTGCACCTTTCAAGGCAGGGACTCGTGGAGATGCGACCTATTATACTGACATTCCTGCTGGGCCATTGGCCATTAAGAATGTAGCGGACCTCTACCTCTACGATAATGTTACTGCCCTACTCAAAGTGACTGGGGCACAAATCAAAGAATGGTTGGAAATGTCTGCAGGACAGTTCAATCAAATTGATCCTAACAGCAAAGAACCACAACAACTTATTAACAGTAGCTATCGCTCATACAATTACGATGTGATTGATGGGTTGACTTATAAGTTTGATTTGACACAACCTAACAAATACGATCGCGAAGGTAAGTTGGTTAACCCAGATGCTAGTCGTGTTCGTGACTTGGCTTATCAAGGAAAACCTATTGATTTGAATCAGACTTTCCTTGTCGTGACTAACAACTATCGTGCGACTGGTAACTTCCCTGGTGTTAAAGATGCTGCCGAAAAACGTCTTCTCAATCTTGAAAATCGTCAGGCAATCATTGACTATATTGTTAGTGAGAAAACGATTAACCCAACTGCCGATGGAAATTGGAGTTTCGTCCCTAATATTACGAATGCAGATATCCGTTTTGCCTCATCTGACAATGCGCGTGCTCACCTTGCCGGTCAGGATGCCATTAGTTATGTAGGGCCATCAACACAGGCAGGATTTGCAGAGTATCGCTTGGTTGTTAAAGAAAAGACAAATCAAGTTGAAGATATGACTAAGAAAGAATCTGATAAGTCACCAAAAGGTGTTGAGACGGTAGATCAAACTAAGCGTGTAACACCAAATACTACAGCAGTTGCTAGCGTGGCTAAACCTGCTTCAGCTATCCAGTTGTCAAATGCTCAAGTCGTTATCTTGCCTCAAGCTCAAGCACAAGAGACTGAAGGTTCAAGCCCGGCTAAGACCTTGCCAAACACTGGTTCAGATGAATCTATGTCAGCAACTTTAGCTGGTATGGTTCTTGTGACCTTGGCTGGATTCTTTGGAATCAAAAAGCACGAAGAAAATTAAGCAAGAGAAAAAGCCCCGATCAGGGCTTTTTTGCTCTAGTTTTAGCGTTGGTTAAAGTTCTTTTGTGCTTCTAGGATAATAGGTGCCAGACGTTCGATATCGGACTGTGTGCCGCGTAGCTCGAAGTCTCCCAACATTGGGAAGCCAAAACGTTGACTGTACTGTTTGGCAGTTAGGCAGTATTGATTGTTAAAGTTACGATTACCAGAACCGATGATACCAAAGCAACGTTTGTAGTTGTCATGAGCCGCGATGAAGTCTCCTAGTGGATTAGTTAGGATTTCAACATCTCCATTGTCAACGCCATTTCCTCCTTCAAGGTAGGTTGGCAAGAGTGCGACAAAGGGTTCATCTACTTGGAAGGTTTCATGATTAAGCTCTTTAATATTGATTTGGCGACATTCAATCCCGTGGTTGAGGGATAGGTAGTCAGACATACGTTTGACAAAGCTTTGGGTATTACCGCTTAGACTAATATAAACGAGGGTAAGTTGAGACATAAGAGTCCTCTTTCTATCTATATCTTGTGTTTGCTCAATCATTCTAACACAAGATATTGTGCTTTTCAAGTTAGCCCCTTGCAGGTAATAATTGCCTATCTAGCTCTTTTTCTTTACTTGTAAAAGTGATAAAATAAAGGTTATTAAAAGAAGCGAAGGAAGAAATCATGGCTAAAGATAAGAATGTAACAGGAGAAGAAATTTTAGACATTTGCTCGGCCTATATGTCAGCAGATGATTTGAAATTAGTTGAGAAAGCCTGGCATTATGCGACAGATGCTCACAGTGGGCAATTTCGTCAGTCAGGAGAACCTTATATTATCCACCCTATTCAAGTGGCAGGGATCTTGGCAGATCTCCATCTTGATGCAGTGACAGTAGCCTGTGGTTTCTTACACGATGTCGTTGAAGACACCGAAAAGACGCTTGATGATTTGGAAGCGGATTTTGGTACGGATGTACGAAATATCGTGGACGGTGTTACTAAGCTTGGTAAGGTTGAGTACAAGTCCCACGAGGAGCAGTTGGCTGAAAATCACCGTAAGATGCTTATGGCCATGTCTAAGGACATTCGTGTTATCTTGGTTAAATTGGCTGACCGTTTGCACAATATGCGTACCCTCAAACATCTCCGTAAGGATAAGCAAGAACGTATTTCTCGTGAAACGATGGAAATCTATGCTCCTTTGGCTCACCGTTTGGGTATCAGCCGTATCAAATGGGAACTGGAAGATATGGCTTTCCGTTATCTTAATGAGGTAGAATTTTACAAGATTTCCCACATGATGAAGGAAAAACGTCGTGAGCGTGAGGAACTTGTGGACGAGATCGTCGATAAAATCAAGACCTACACAGCTGAGCAAGGACTTGTTGGTGATGTTTATGGTCGTCCAAAGCATATCTACTCTATTTATCGTAAGATGCGCGACAAGAAAAAGCGCTTTGATCAAATTTATGATTTGATTGCCATCCGTTGTGTTATGGAGACGCATAGTGATGTTTATGCCATGTTGGGATATATCCATGAGCTCTGGCGTCCGATGCCTGGTCGTTTTAAAGACTATATTGCTAATCCTAAATCCAATGGTTACCAGTCTATCCATACAACGGTTTATGGGCCAAAAGGGCCTATTGAAATTCAAATCCGTACCAAGGAAATGCACCAAGTTGCCGAATACGGGGTTGCAGCTCACTGGGCATACAAGAAAGGTATCAAGGGCAAGGTAGATTCGAAAGAGTCTGCTTTGGGAATGAACTGGATTAAAGATCTTGTTGAACTTCAAGACGCCTCAAATGGTGATGCTATGGGGTTTGTTGACTCTGTTAAAGAGGATATCTTCTCGGAGCGTATTTATGTCTTTACGCCAAATGGTGCTGTTCAGGAACTGCCTAAAGATTCAGGACCTATTGACTTTGCCTATGCCATCCATACTCAAGTCGGTGAGAAGGCCACAGGTGCTAAGGTTAATGGCCGTATGGTGCCCTTGACTGCCAAACTCAAGACAGGTGATGTGGTTGAGATTGTTACCAATGCCAATTCCTTTGGCCCTAGCCGTGACTGGATTAAGATGGTTAAGACCACCAAGGCCAGAAATAAAATTCGTCAATTCTTTAAAAATCAGGACAAGGAAGCCTCTATCACCAAGGGTCGTGAGCTTTTGATTGCCTACTTCCAAGAGCATGGCTATGTTGCCAATAAGTACCTAGACAAGAAACATATTGAGGAAATTCTCCCTCGTATGAGTGTGCGTAGTGAAGAAGCTCTCTATGCCGCTGTTGGTTTTGGTGAAATTAGTGCTGCTGCTGTTTTCAATCGTTTGACGGAAAAAGAACGCCGTGAAGAAGAGCGTGCTAAGGCAAAAGCTGAAGCTGAAGAGCTAATGAACGGTGGCGAAGTTAAGACTGAGAAGAAAGAAGTTCTTAAGGTTAAGAGTGAAAATGGCGTCATCATTCAAGGTGCTTCAGGTCTCCTCATGCGTATCGCTAAGTGCTGTAACCCAGTACCTGGAGATGAGATTGAAGGTTATATCACCAAGGGTCGTGGAATTGCAATTCACCGTTCCGATTGTAATAATATCAAGAGTCAAGAAGGTTATGAGCAACGTCTAATCGAAGTGGAGTGGGATGAACGTAATGCCAATAAATCTTATTTGGCAGAGATTGACATCTATGGCCTTAACCGTTCTGGTCTGTTGAATGATGTTCTTCAAATCTTGTCAAATACGACCAAGAGCATTGCTACGGTCAATGCGCAACCGACTAAGGACATGAAGTTTGCCAATATTCACGTTAGCTTTGAAATTGCAAACCTTATTGAATTGACTGGTCTAGTGGATAAGATTAAAATTATCCCTGACGTTTACAGTGTTAAACGTACAAATGGTTAAGGAGTTACTGCGATGAAGATTGTGATTCAGCGCGTGCAAAGTGCCTCTGTGGTTATTGAGGATTCTACGGTTGGTGCTATTAAACAGGGGCTCTTACTCTTGGTCGGAGTTGGTCCAGAGGACACCAAAGAGGACCTAGAGTATGCAGTTCGTAAGATTGTCAATATGCGCATTTTTTCAGATGAAGATGGTAAGATGAATCTTTCTGTTAAGGATATTGATGGCCAGATTTTGTCGATTTCTCAGTTTACGCTTTTTGCAGATACGAAAAAAGGGAATCGACCAGCATTTACAGGTGCTGCAAAGCCTGACATGGCTAGCCAGCTCTATGACGATTTCAACCAATCCTTGTCAACACATGTTCCTGTAGAAAGAGGACGCTTTGGTGCAGATATGCAGGTTAGTCTGGTTAATGACGGCCCTGTGACCATTATTTTAGATACTAAAAATCGATAAACAAACCATTTCTCGCCTTGTGTGAGAGGTGTTTTTTTATTCTCATCGCATGAACTGTTTAGGTGATGGATTTTCATTATTTGGGATTTATTTTTGTCATTTTAAGTAGACTGAATCAAGTGAATATTTAATGAAATTAGAAAATGCTGTTCTCAAATTTCTGAAAAAATCTGACCATTCATGATGAAAAAATTACCGTTTACGAGGATTGCTGGAAATTCCCTTGTCTTACAAAAAAGATTAAGTTAACATTAGTTTCATAAGAAACACCAAGCGATTTTTATGAAACTAAAAAATAACTCGAGTTTACAGCATGCAAATACAAATAGTGATAATTTGAAACGCCGAGGTGATTTAAACTTTTTTAGAGGGATAGAGAGATGTTAAAGAAAGTAGCGTCAACTAAATTATTATCAGGGTTGTTTGTAGCCGGCGGTGTCCTAGGGATGAATCAGGTCGCCAAGGCAGATAGCATGGTCAGTTCAGAAGCAACAAAACCAGTCATTACAACTGAAGCAGATAACTTGGTGGTGGTATCAACGGAGGCAGTTTCTCCAGTTGCGACAACAGAAGTAGGTCCATCATCTGCCACTGTTGCGACAGATACTGTAACAACAGCAACAGCTTCTACAATATTTTCACAAGCTGTGCCAGCAGAGAGTGCTAGCTCAGAAATGCTTGTAGCCAGTGAAGCACTAGCTCCTGAGTCAGCTGCTGTGGAAACCATCACATCATCATCTGATAATGCTACTGAAGCAGGACGCCATTCAACTGCTCAAGTGACACCAGTTACAGAAGTGACAGAGCAAAACTTAAATGGTGATGCTTACTTGACAGATCCAGAAACAACAAAAGCTACTTATAACAAGGCAGATGGTGATATTAACTATTCTGTTGTTGTGTCTAATCCAACAGCAGAAACTAAGACGATGACTGTCAACTTGACACTTCAACATGCTTCAGAGATCATCGGTCAAGATAACGTTGACCTTACGCTAGCGGCAGGAACCTCAGCTAAGGTTTCAAACTTGACAGTAGCGTCAGAGTGGTTGACAAACAATACAGGTTACTTGGTGACAATCAGTGTCAACGATAAATCAGGTAGTACTTTGTCAAGCAAACGTGCTGGCTTGTCTGTTGAAGATGATTGGACAGTTTTCCCACGTTACGGTATCGTAGCAGGTTCGCCAACTGATCAAAATAGTATTCTTGTTAAAAATCTTGAAGTTTACCGTAAAGAGCTTGAGCTCATGAAGTCTATGAATATCAACTCATATTTCTTCTATGATGCTTATAGTGAAGCTACAGATCCTTTCCCAGAAGGTGTCGATAGCTTTGTTCAAAAATGGAATACCTGGAGTCACACTCAGGTTGACACTAAGGCTGTTAAAGAATTGGTTGACCAAGTTCATAAGTCAGGTGCTGTAGCCATGCTTTATAACATGATTTCAGCAGATTCAAATCCAAAGAATCCAGCCCTTCCACTTGCTGCTTTGGCTTATAACTTCTACGATAGCTTTGGTAAGAAGGGTGAGCCGATGACTTACACTATCGGTGATAACCCAACTCAAGTTTACTATGATCCGGCTAATCCAGATTGGCAAAAATACATTGCGGGTGTCATGAAATCAGCTATGGATCGTATGGGCTTCGATGGTTGGCAAGGTGATACAATTGGTGACAACCGTGTGACTGATTATGAGCACCGTAACAGCTCAGACGAGGCTGACTCACACATGATGTCTGATTCATATGCGTCATTTATTAATGCTATGAAAGACCTCATTGGTGAAAAGTACTACATCACAATCAATGATGTCAATGGTGGTAATGATGATAAATTAGCCAAGGCGCGTCAAGATGTTATTTATAATGAGCTTTGGACAAACGGTGGTTCAGTTATTCCAGGACGTATGCAGGTTGCCTATGGTGATTTGAAAGCACGTATCGATATGGTACGCAATAAAACTAGTAAATCACTTATCGTTGGTGCCTACATGGAAGAACCAGGTATTGACTATACTGTTCCTGGCGGAAAAGCAACTAACGGTGCTGGTAAAGATGCCCTTGCTGGTAAAGCATTGCAAGCTGACGCGACTCTTCTCGTAGATGCGACAGTAGCTGCAGCCGGTGGTTATCACATGTCCATTGCAGCCCTTGCCAATGCTAATGCAGCCCTTAACGTTCTTCAAAGTGCCTATTACCCAACGCAGTACCTCAGTGTAGCTAAGGACACTATTCGTAAGCTTTACAATTACCAACAGTTTATCACTGCTTATGAAACTCTTCTTCGTGGTGAGGGGGTGACTAACAGCACTCAGGCTGTATCTACCAAGAATGCTGCTGGTGAAATCCTTTCTAAGGATGCTCTAGGTGTGACAGGAGATCAAGTTTGGACATTTGCTAAATCAGGAAAAGGTTTCTCAACTGTTCAAATGATTAACATGATGGGCATCAATGCGGGCTGGCATAATGAAGAGGGTTATGCGGATAATAAAACACCGGACGCTCAAGAAAATCTCACAGTTCGTCTAAGTCTAGCAGGTAAAACAGCCCAAGAAGCAGCTAAAATTGCTGATCAAGTCTATGTGACGTCACCAGATGATTGGGCAACTTCAAGCATGAAGAAGGCACAAGCAAGCCTTGAAACAGATGAAAATGGTCAACCAGTACTTGTCATTTCAGTTCCTAAACTAACTCTTTGGAACATGCTCTATATCAAGGAAGACAAAACAGCAACACCGGTAGAACCAGTTATCTTGAAACCAGTTACTAACCAAGCTGGTAAGAAAGCAGACAATACCGTAACATCTGAAGCAAGCTCAGAAACAGCTAAATCCGAAAATACAACAGTAAACAAAGGTTCAGAGGCTCCAACTGATACGAAACCATCTGTTGAGGCTCCTAAACTAGATGAAATAACTAAACCAGCACCAACAGTTGACGAGTTAGTAAACTCAGCAGCTGTTCCAGTGGCAATAGCTGTATCAGAGATCGCACATGATAAGAAAGATGACAACTCAGCGTCTAATACGGATCAAGGTACAGTAGCGTCAGATTCAATCACTACACCAGCTTCAGAGGCAGCAAGCACAGCTGACTCAACAGCCTCATCAGAAGTATCAGAAAGTGCAACAGTATCATCGGAAGCATCAGAAACTGAAATTAGTTCAGAAGCATCAACTTCGGAGACTTCAGCATCTGAATCAGAGAATTCAATCAGCAGAGTCGTTTCAGAATCAGAAGTAGTTAAAGAATCAGCTGTTTCATTGACAGAATCAGAAAGTCAAGTGAGCACTTCAGAAGTGACTTCGGCAATTTCAGAAACAGTGAGCGCGTCTGAGGAAGTCATCCTTAATGGACTATCAGAAAATATCAATAGTTGGAATAGACTCTCTGCAGCTCCTCGCGTCTCAGAAAACTTACCAAGTACTTCTGAAACGATTACAGAAGCAGCATCACTCTTTAGCAACTATGCAAGATATTCAGAAACAGCAAGCTCAGAATCTCACTCTATGGTAGCAGCTTCTTCAGAAGCTTCTATTGAAAAATTAGCAGTATCAATCTTGAAAGATACTGAGGGTGGCTTGTACGATGCAACTACAATCAGAAATATTGTTGAGATGATTGATAGCATTACAACAAATGTTAGCTATACTCGCAGTAGCCGTCAAGACCTTAACAATACAGCTTCGTCAGATAACACTTACAGTGGTAGTCAAGATCTTAACCTTGCAAGTAAGACAACGACGCAAGCAGGTGAAAAAGGAACAACTGAAGATCTTAAGGCTACAATTGCTAAAACAGCAAAATCTCACAAGTGGGGAGAACATGCTGTAGCTATCCTTACAGCTATTGTCCTTGCAGGTGCGGCAAACCTTGCAGCTCTTCGTAACTTCTTGATGTCAAAAAAAGTTGATAAATAATAAGTAGAACTCTTTGTGTAAACAAGGAGTTTTCTTTATACTGGCTGCTATTTTTTCTGAAAATTGTGATACAATAGAAATAGTTTGAATATTGTGTCAAAGGAGAGCCAATGATTACTGCAAATGATATCGTAAAGGCTAATGAAGTCTTAAAAAACGTGGTGGAACGCACACCACTAGATTTTGATCGCTACTTATCTGAAAAATACGGGGCGACCA
>ERZ791680.1761-NODE-1761-length-11912-cov-60.068061_pt1 | contig 11912 bp, 10 predicted proteins | sample MGYA00510051_ERZ791680 | MGnify/ENA primary metagenome ERZ791680 (study PRJEB30046, sample SAMN00715238) | human gut metagenome | study: EMG produced TPA metagenomics assembly of the A metagenome-wide association study of gut microbiota in type 2...
ATATCAAAGTAAATCTCTAATTGTTAACAAGTTAATTTATAGAACATCCCTTTAATTATTTACAAAATGATATTTAAGCAAGCCTTCAAGCGGACTTTTTAATATTTTTCCTAATCGATAACCCTGTCTGTTTGCAGCCTGTTCCAATTGTTTGTGATATAGGTAAGCCACGCTACCCACAGCATTTATCACTGGTTCTGCATACGCATAGCTTTTAACATTATTAATTATAAAACTTTCAAAGTTCCGAACGACAAGTGCTTCCAACTTTTTATTACTAATGCGTGGCAATATAAACTTAGAAAGCGATGCAAGAAAACGGTTAGGTAAAGCAGAATGATACACATTGTTTATAATATCAGCTTGGCTTGTATGATACTCTTCAAGGAACTCGTCACGCAACTCTTGTGGCAGAGTGCCTTTCAATATACCATTAATAAAAGTGCGTCCCAGAACTGCACCACTACCCTCGTCACCCAAGATATATCCTAACGCAGGTGTATGTTCTTTGATTTTATCACCATCAAAGTAGCACGAATTAGAGCCGGTTCCTAATATACATGCTATACCAGGATGCGTACCACAAAGCGCACGTGCTGCTGCCAACAAATCGCTCTCAACATAAACCGAAACGCTTTCACCAAGAGCCGAGTGCAACGCCTCTTCCACAATATGGCTATGCTCAGGTGTACAACCTGCTCCGTAAAAGAATACATTCTCCAAAGATGCTACATCTATAAATTGCTGCTTAGCGCGAGTAAGCATTTGATCTTGCACAACAGACACGATCTCATCGAATGATTGCACAATGGGATTTATTCCGTCTGTCTGCACTAATACATATGTATCGGAAGATTGCGCAAAGCACCAGTCTGTCTTGGTACTTCCGCTGTCTACAATCAACTTCATCTGAAGGCTAAATATTGTGGGGTTAAGCAATAAACTTGAAATACATGAATGCTATAGCAGCTAACACTACAAGTGCTATTACAACTTTTATCATACAACTTGTAATTTTCTTAACTACCAGAAAGCCGACCACTGCAGCCAATATACATAAAAGATAATAAAAGAAATGATTTTCCATTTTCTTATTTATTTGTTTTATTTGTTCCAAAATGCAAAGTTAGCAATTTTAATTTGTATTTGAACACAACACATCCATTAATCATTTTTAGGTATTTGAAAAAATGTACGACATGAAGTTATTTCTTTTTCAATTTTTATGTGTACTTTTGTGCCCTTATAAGACATCGTATATTAATAACATTCACTTTCAAGAGGGATAATATCATCGAACAAATATTGAAACAATATGAAATTATCTGAATTAAAGACTGGCGAACGCGGAGTAATTGTGAAGGTCATGGGACACGGAGGCTTTCGCAAACGTATCGTCGAGATGGGATTCATCAAAGGAAAAGTAGTTGACGTGCTATTAAATGCGCCACTGCAAGACCCCGTAAAATACAAGATTCTGGGCTACGAAGTTTCTCTTCGTCGCTCTGAAGCAGATATGATAGAAGTGATTTCGGTAGAAGAAGCAGCCGAAATAGAAAAGAATAGACCCAAGATTTCAGAACCACTTGAGAAAGGAAGCGATAGCTTGAGCGACACACAGCTACGCGATGCCGCGATGAAAAAGCGTCGCACCATTAATGTAGCATTGGTTGGCAACCCGAATTGCGGAAAGACATCGTTGTTCAACTTCGCCTCTGGAGCTCACGAGCGAGTTGGCAATTATTCAGGAGTTACTGTTGACGCAAAGACGGGACACGCCTCTTTTGAGGGTTACGACTTCAATATAGTCGACTTGCCTGGAACATACTCGCTCTCAGCATATTCTCCAGAGGAGCTTTATGTGCGCAAAGAGATTATTGAGCACACGCCTGATGTTGTTATCAACGTGATTGATGCAAGCAACATTGAGCGCAATCTCTACCTCACAACCCAACTCATAGACATGCACTTACGCATGGTTTGTGCTCTAAATATGTTCGACGAAACAGAAAAGCGTGGCGACAATGTCGACTATGCGAAGCTCGGCGAACTCTTTGGCGTGCCAATGATTCCCACAACGTTCACCACTGGCAGAGGTGTCGAGTTGCTTTTCCACATTATTATTAATATGTACGAGGGCCTCGACTTCCTCGATGACAAAGGCAATCTCGACCCTGAAGTAGCTGAGGGCATACGACAGTGGCACGAGCAATACCGCAAATCGGAGAAGGAGGATGCAGAGCACGAAGAGGACTTTGCAAGCGGTGTAAAGCCTAAGCACAATGTGTTCCGTCATATCCACATCAACCACGGTCCATACGTAGAGGAAGGTATTGAGGCTATACAAACCGTACTAAAACAGGAGAACGATTTGCGACATCGCTACTCCACTCGCTACCTCGCCATAAAACTCTTGGAGAAAGACAAGGAGACCGAGCATCTCATCGTTTCATCAACAAGCCGTGCAGAAGAGATATTCTCTGTGCGCGACAAGGCTGTTGCTGATGTACAGAACTACACCCATGAAGACTGCGAAACTGTCATCATGGACGCGAAGTATGGCTTCATTCACGGTGCGTTGCAAGAGGCAGGCTACCAAACTGGCAACAAAAAGGACACCTACCAGCTGACACACCTCATAGATCAAATTATCACCAACAGATACGTTGGTTTCCCTATCTTCATCCTTATGATTTGGATAATGTTTGAAGCAACATTCTCCTTGGGTCAGTACCCTATGGGGTGGATTGAGAGTGGTGTTGAGTGGATTGGAACAACAATAGCCGGCACCATGCCAAGCGGTCCTCTAAAGGACATGCTTATCGACGGTGTCATCGGCGGTGTTGGCTCGGTGATTGTCTTCTTGCCACAAATCTTGATACTCTACTTCTTCATATCTTTCATGGAAGACAGTGGATACATGGCTCGTGCTGCTTTCATCATGGATAAACTGATGCACAAAATGGGGCTTCATGGCAAGTCGTTCATACCGCTCATCATGGGCTTTGGCTGCAATGTGCCAGCCGTAATGGCTACACGCACCATTGAAAGTCGCCGCTCACGACTCATAACCATGATGATACTTCCACTTATGAGTTGTTCTGCACGCTTCCCTATATATATAATGATTATAGGAACGATGTTTGCGCAGCAATATCGCTCCAGTGTGATGATGTCTCTCTACGTCGTAGGCATAATCATGGCTATACTCATGAGTCGCCTCTTCAGCAAGACGTTGTTCAAAGGTGAAGACACTCCGTTCGTTATGGAGCTTCCGCCTTATCGCTTCCCAACAGCGAAAGCTATCGGCAGACACACTTGGCAGAAAGGCAAAGAATATCTGAAGAAGATGGGTGGCATCATCCTGGTTGCAAGCATCATCGTGTGGGCTCTTGGCTACTTTCCACACAACGAAGAACTTTCGCGCGTAGAGCAGCAGGAGCAGAGCTACATCGGACGCATCGGTCGCGCTATAGAACCCGTTTTCCGCCCACAAGGCTTCGACTGGAAGCTTGATGTAGGTCTTATTTCGGGCATCGGTGCAAAGGAGATTGTTGCCTCTTCCATGGGAATTCTCTATCACAACGACGATGTTGTAGAGGAAGGAAGCGAAGAGTCTTATTCTAATCTGCGCAAGCAGATGGTAGCCGACGGCATCACTCCGCTCTCATCATATTGCTTCTTGCTGTTTGTTCTGCTCTACTTCCCTTGCATCGCAACAATAGCTGCAATAAAAGGCGAAACTGGTTCTTGGAAGTGGGCATCATTCGCAGCTGTTTACACAACAGCATTAGCATGGATTGTATCGGCTGTGGTCTATCAAATAGGAACTATGTTGGGGCTATAAAAACAATGGAAATAACACTTCCAATATAAGACAAATATTGTAAAACGATATTAAAAGCACCATACAAAGTACGTCCGTTTACTTAAATTATATTATTTTCAATGTGTTATTTTAGAACAACACTTGTCTATATTATAAATTCAGACTATCTTTGCAACGTGTTTTTCATGGTATTAGATTATTAAGGTTAAGAAAGCATAGGTTGTCGTGAGACAATCTATGTTTTTTGTTTTATATCCAATGAAATATTCTTGATAATACAACTCTAAAAATAGAGAAGCGGACTAAATCACTTTTTAATCCGCTTTATAAGTTTACCATTAAACTCTACAATAGATTCTACCATATAGCTTATTGATGTCTCTGGCATAGCAAGAACAGCGAAAAAATGTAAACCTTCCGCATCAATACGATCAAAATACAAATCGCTATAAACTGCTTGTTTTAGGAACTGTTCTGGCACCTCATTGACGAACGCCTCCTTACGCATATCGGCAGAGAATAAGCGTTTATTTCCATTGAACACCGTTAGGTTAACAATGTTGTCATAATACACATTGTCCACCTCCACTCCGTCATCATTAACCGATGGCTTCACCACCCTATATGTTGTTGGATTAATCTGTATGTAGCAATGATACTTCTCATCGTTGAAGAAGACAACACTATCGCGTTTCACCACTTTCTTTTGATTAATGTTCTGCACCGCTTTTGGAACGAAAGCATCCATGTACGACGCGTCGTTAGTCTTGTAAAGCTTCACAGTCTCACCACTTTGGTTCTTAAACTCGAACACATTTGGTGTCTGCTTCATTATCTTATACTTAGTAGTCTTGCCTCCTATGAGCACAAACGAGTGGTTCTCGATGCGGAAATACGTAGGTACACTGGTCGAATCGGGGAAATAAACAGAGTCGCCCTTCACACGAAAAGCCACATCTTCCCCATCCTCATCAAGCCATATTCCTTGCAAATCATGCTTTGCTGTTAAATCTTCTGTCGGCTCTACCGCCTTATTCTGACGATTTCCACACGCACTTACCTTGAGGACAAGCAGCAGAACAAATAAAGTTTTTGCTATATTTTTATACATAATTATTACACGTTACTCAATGCTGATTTCACAGCCATAACACTTGCAAAGTTAGCATATTTCGCAAGAAAACCAAAACAATAAGCATATTTTAATCTTTTCCATTCACTTTTTATTCATTTATATCAAAGTTATAATTAAAAATTCGTAAATTTGCAGATATGAGATATTTGGAGAAACATATAGCAAGGTTACTGTTGAACAATGATTGTGTCATTGTTCCGGGCTTTGGTGGATTTATGGCTCACAATATTCCTGCCAAATACGACGAAGAGAACTGCATTTTTATTCCTCCGATGCGCATTGTTGGCTTCAATCCGCAGCTGACTATGAACGACTCGCTCTTAGCCCAGGAATATGTCAACACATACGACATCAGTTTCCCTGAAGCACTTAAACAGATAGCAACAGACGTTGAAAGTCTCAAACGTCACATCGAAGAAGAGCACATATACGAGCTATTAAGAATCGGTAAATTTGTCTTCAACGGCTCCACATTAGAGTTCATCCCCGAAGAGACCGGCGTTATCACTCCTGCGCTCTACGGACTTGACGCTATCAATATACGCCCAGTGGCAAATGCTATTGAGGAAAAAGCCATAGCTACAGCAAAAGTAAGCGAAACTATCGAGCAGACCGAAACAGAAGAGGACGTGGCAGACGAAACACTATCTGTACACATTCCGTTGCGCTACATCAAACATGTGGCTGCAGCTTGCATTGCCATCATCTTCATGCTCACAATGCCTGCCAAGTTGGGCGATTCGAGCAAGCCCAACATCAACCAAAGTGCTATAAACGCAAACTGGTTCTACGAGATTATGCCAAAAGACATAACCAGTGGCACGCCCGATAAACTGAACGATACGACAGCAACCGAAGCGGCAGAAGAAAGTACAACAAATACTAAAGCGAACACAGCAAACAACGCTGAGAACAAAGAAGTTGCAACAATAATCAACAACACCAACGAGCAAACATCAGAGCGATACTTCAGCATTGTGCTTGCAAGCCGTGTAGCAAAAAAGAACGCAGAGGAGTATGTAAGCAAACTTCATCGTAAAGGCATGAAAGAAGCTCGTGTCTATATCGGTGCCAATGGCCACGTAAAGGTGATATATCGCAAGTTCAGCACTCGCGAAGAGGCAAACAAAGCAAAGAACATGCTGACAGACAACATCGAATTTGAAGGATCTTGGATAACAGAAATAAAATAAATGAAAAGAGTAAGATGCCCAAAATGTGATAACTTCATCACATTCGACGAGAAGAAATACACCGAAGGACAGTCGTTAGTATTCCAATGCCCCGACTGTGGCAAGCAATTCGGCATACGCATTGGTGTTTCAAAACTGCGCAACACGCAGAAAGAGGATATTCCTGAAGAAAATGCAGAAGGAAACGAGTGTGGCTACATCACCGTTATCGAAAACGTATTCCATTACAAGCAGGTCATTCCGCTACACATGGGTGTGAACGTCATCGGACGCTACATGAAGAATAGCGGTGTAAACTGCGCTATCGAGACAAACGACCCGAGCATCGACATCAACCATTGTTCTATCACAGTAAGCCGCGACAAAAAGGGCAACTTGAAGTATGTGCTTAAGGACGGACCGAGCTACACTGGTACCTTCGTCGACAACGTTATTCTTGGCGACCGCGAGCAACGCGTTATCGAGGACGGCACATTGTTCACAATTGGTGCTACGAGTGTCATTCTGCACACAGACAACATCAACGACACAACGCAAGAATAGACAACATTACATCCACAAAATTACGCTGTGAGTTTGCCACGCTACGGCAACATTGTTGTCGCGCTACGGCAATAAAGTTTCGGTAGCACAACAACAATGTTGCCGTAGCGTGGCAAACTCGCAGCTATAATTTATTGACAATTTCCTTGCCCATTTGCATTACGTAGGTAAGGTTTATATCCTTGTCGTAGACAACGATATCGGCATCCTTACCCTCCTCTATTGAGCCTTTGCGGTCAAACACGCCCATGATTTTTGCAGGTGTTTCGCTTGCCATGCGGAACACATCTATCATCGGTATTTCAGCCTTTTGTATACATGTGCGGATGAGCACATCCATAGTGGCAATGGAGCCGGCAAGCACCGAGCGGTCGGCGAGTTTACACACACCGTCTTCCATAATCACACGAGCCTCCGGAGACACATCACCTTCGCTTGCTGCATAAGCCAAAGAGTCGGTGATGAGGGCTGTTCTTTCTACGCCTTTTATCTTATATACAATCTTAAGCATTACTGGTGGCACGTGTATACCATCGGCAATCACCTCTACCGTCATATCCTGCAGCGCATAAACACTCTCCACGGTGCCTGGCACCTTGAACTCGTGCTCCTTGTACACTACGGGCATTGCGTTGTAGAAGTGCGAGGCATGTGTCATTCCGGCATCATGCGCTTTCACCACATCCTCATAGGTAGCGCGTGTGCAGGTGAGAGCAGAAAGCACGCCATGCTTGCGCAGCTCTTTGATAAATCTCACCGAACCTGGCAGCTCCGGTGCCTCATCCCAACGCTTGATGCACTTATACTTTTTGAGCAGCGTCTCATATTCATATATAATAGGTGCCTTTATCAACACTGGGTTTTGTGCACCAGCTTGCTTTCTATTGATATACGAACCTTCGATGTGCAATCCAAGCACTGGGCTATCTTTCTCCGCCATGAGTTTCTGACACACGTTGCAGGCAGCCTCAATGGTAGGTATTGTCGACGACGATAATGTTGGGTATATTGCGGTGGTGCCATGCTTCAGATGAGCATTGACACCTGCACGAAAAGCATCCTGCGTGGCTTCAATGAAGTCGCGACCGCCTCCGCCATGAGCGTGCATATCAATGCCGCCTGGGACGATATAGCCTCCTTGGGCATCGATGATTTCAGCTCCCACAACATGCAAGTTGATGTTTGAGACGGCTCTGATTTTGTTGCCGTCCGTCACTATGGAGCCGCCATCAAGCCATCCTTTAGGTGTTAGGATGCGACCATTGACAAATTGTTTCAACATATTATTTCTTTTTAGAGTTCGTTAGTCACCTCGTTACCCATCTGCATTACGTAGGTGAGTTTAAGGTCTTTGTCGAACATCATGATATCTGCGTCCTTACCGTCCTCGAGCGAGCCCTTACGATCGAACACGCCCATAATCTTTGCAGGAGTCTCGCTCGCCATACGACATGCGTCCTCCATCGGTATGTTTGCCATCTGCACACACGTGCGGATGAGACGATCCATTGTGGCGATAGAACCAGCGAGGGCTGAGTGGTCGGCAAGCTTGCACACGCCGTCTTCAAGTATCACGCGCGGGTCGAATGCTACGCCCTCGTCGCTTGCAGCACATGCTAACGAGTCGGTGATGAGGGCTGTTTTCTCTACGCCCTTTATCTGATAAACCACGCGGAGCATCACTGGTGGCACATGTATGCCGTCGGCAATCACCTCTACGGTCATATCCGGAAGGGCGTACACGCTCTCCACGGTGCCCGGCACCTTGAACTCGTGTTCCTTATATACCACTGGCATTGCGTTGTAGAAGTGTGTAGCGTGCATCATGCCAGCCTTGTGTCCGGCTACGACATCTGCGTATGTGGCGCGTGTGTGACCGATAGATGCCACTACGCCGTGCTTACGACACGACTGTATGAACTCCACAGAACCTGGCAGCTCCGGAGCTTCGTCCCAACGCTTAATGCATGGATACTTGTCGAGCAATGGTTCGTACTCTTCCGCCACCGGTGGCTTTATCCATTCGGGTATCTGTGCGCCTGCCTGCTTCGGGTTGAAGTATGGACCTTCGAGGTGGAGTCCGAGTACGGGGCTATTCTCTTCTTCCATGAGTTTCTGACAGGTTTCACAAGCTGCCTCAATCATTGGCACGGTAGAAGACGAGAGGGTTGGGAATATAGAGGTTGTGCCGTGCTTCATGTGTGCTTTTATGGCTACACGGAACGCCTCCTCTGTGCCCTCCATGAAGTCGCGTCCGCCTCCTCCATGCACGTGCAACTCTACTCCGCCTGGTACTACATAGCAGCCTTTGGCGTCGATAATCTGAGCGTTAACGATGTGCAAATCACTGTTCGATACGGCTAAAATCTTATTACCGTCAATGATTACAGAGCCGCCTTCAAGCCATCCTTGTGGAGTAAGAACGCGACCATTAATTATTTGTTTTAACATAACTGAATGATTAGTTTTGGGACTATTGAGCAGCACATCCTGCTTGTGCAGATTGTGTGTGCAAAGTTCCGTCGTCCATTAGTAGGTTTTTTCACAAGCAAAGGTACATATTATTTTTTATTGCAGCCAACAAAATAACAAAAAGAATTATTAACTTTGTAACAAAATCACAAAAATACAACAAATGATAACAGGCGAGATAAAAAACAAAATCGACCAGATATGGGACACGTTCTTTGTAGCTGGCATCACTAACCCCATCACCGTTTTGGAGCAGATGACGTACATCTTTTTTATGAAGATGCTCGACGACAAGCAGTTGCAAGAGGAGGAGAACGCACGCGACTGGGACTGTGAGGTAGAGAACCCCACCTTCCTCAACGGACAGCTGTGGGTAAATCCGGAGGCTGTGAGCGACGAGGAGCGAGCAGGTGTACCCTACGAAAATCTGCGCTGGCATGTGTTCAAGAACTTCGGTGCCGACAATATGTTCAAGGTGGTTCGTCAGAGCGTGTTCGAGTTTATCAAGCACATCGGCACTGGCGAGGAGTCTGCCTATAGCCGCTACATGAAGTCGGCGATCTTCCTCATCCCCAACGCTCGCACCCTTGCCAAGGTGGTGGACGGTGTCGACTCGCTCGATATGAACAACCGCGATGCCATGGGCGATGTCTACGAGTACATCTTAGGCAAGATGGCAGCCAGCGGCACCAACGGTCAGTTTCGCACACCTCGCCACATCATACGCATGATTGTGGAGCTGATGGAGCCTACCCCACAAGACTACATCTGCGACCCTGCGATGGGTTCGGCAGGCTTCCTCGTAGAGGCTGTGAAGTACATCAAGGAGAAGCACGCAACGGCGATGTACGTAAGCGAGGAAGTGCAGCACATGAAGACATCCATGATTAATGGTTACGATACCGACCAGACCATGCTTCGCATCGGTGCCATGAACCTCCTGCTGCACGACATAACCGCTCCCGAACTGGCTTGGCGCGACTCGCTTTCTGAGCAGAATGAGGACCAGAGCTGCTACACGCTCGTCATGGCGAACCCTCCCTTTGCAGGCAGTCTTGACAAAGGCAACGTGAACAAGCGCATCCTCAGCTACGCCAACACCAGCAAGACCGAGCTGCTGTTCCTTGCGCAGTTTGTGCGCTCGTTGGAGATAGGCGGACGTTGCGCCAGCATCGTGCCCGACGGCGTGCTCTTCGGTACCAGCAAGGCTCACGTGGCTATACGCAAGGAGATTGTAGACAATCAGCAGTTGCGTGCCGTCATCTCCATGCCAAGCGGTGTGTTCAAGCCCTACGCCGGCGTGTCGACAGCCGTACTCGTATTCACCAAGACCAACTGCGGAGGCACCGACCGCGTGTGGTTCTACGACATGCGAGCCGATGGTTTCTCGCTCGACGACAAGCGTGCAGCCATCAACGACAACGACATACCCGACATCGTCGAACGCTTCCACAACCTCGATGCCGAGGAACAGCGCACACGCAAGGAGCAGAGCTTCTTTGTGCCCGTCGACGAAATCCGCCAGAACGACTACGACCTCTCCATCAACAAATACAAGGAGGTAGAGCGCGAGCGCGTGGAGTACGAACCGGTGAAGGACATACTCGCACGATTGGAGCAGAACGAAGCGGAATATGCCAAGGGGTATGAAGAGCTGAGAAACATGTTGGAGGAGTAAGAAAGACGGTAATGGGAAAGTCAGGACAGTTATATTTTGATTTTGATACGTATTTGCGACAGGGCGAACCGTCGCAAAGAGAGAAAGCCATAGTATGGGGTACAGCCATCGGCCTGCAAAAGGTAGATGGACTGGAGACTTCTGCCTATCTGCAACAGACGGCATTAAAAAACATTGAGGGCGAAATAACGATTGATGAGGCTAAAGAACTTGTTAACGCCTATTACATTAGTCGCCAGGCACACAACGAGGACAACGAAGACAAGGAGGAGGCAGATCGTGTGGCAACCAACATTGCAAAACTGCTGAGTTCAAACACGCTTGCCTTCAGCTTCTTTGGCTATACCCAGGTGCATCGCAACATATTTGAGGGCGTATTCAAACACGCAGGACAGATACGCGATTACGACATCACCAAACGCGAATGGGTGCTAAGAGGCGACACCGTAAACTATATGTATGCCGCCGACCTTCAGCGTGCCGTAGAATACGACTTGGAACAGGAGCGCATGTTCGATTATGGCGGTCTGTCGTCTGACGAGATAATACGCCACGTAAGCCGTTTCACAGCCAATCTGTGGCAGATACATGCGTTCTGCGAGGGCAACACACGCACCACGGCAGTATTCGTAATTCAGTATCTGCGCTCTATGGGTTTCTCTGTAAACAACGAAATATTTGCCCGCCATTCATGGTATTTCCGCAATGCCATGGTGCGCTACGTATATAAGAACAACGAGGGCGTTATGCCCGAACCTAAATACCTGGAACGTTTCTTCCGCAACATGCTTCTTGGTGAGCAATGGGACCTTCGCAACAGATATCTCGTTATAAATCCGCCTGCCGAATATGCGGAGCAACCGAGACTCGATACCCCCACAAGTACCCCCACAAGTACTATGCATCCCGAACAAATGACATAACAAAAATCGGGACGGAAAAACAATTTAATAAGGAGGAAAACGAATGAAACAAGGATGGGAATATGAGAAAATAGGAAATATTTGTGGGATGTTCTATAAATTAACTTGTTAACAATTAGAGATTTACTTTGATATTTCA
>ERZ791680.1764-NODE-1764-length-11897-cov-2.705708_pt1 | contig 11897 bp, 9 predicted proteins | sample MGYA00510051_ERZ791680 | MGnify/ENA primary metagenome ERZ791680 (study PRJEB30046, sample SAMN00715238) | human gut metagenome | study: EMG produced TPA metagenomics assembly of the A metagenome-wide association study of gut microbiota in type 2...
CAGTTCCTCGGCTAAAGGCACGATACCGTAGGTGGGCCGGCCGGAGGCTAAGACCAGATGCAATCCTTTTTCCTGCGCTTGCAGAAGGGTTTCCCTCGTAAACGGGGTGATCTCTTTTTTACTGTTTGTCAGTGTACCGTCTAAATCCAGTACCAATAATTTATAGTTCATGCTCTTGTTTCGTGTTGATCGTGATTATTTTACCTCTTTGGGAGATATAATTATAGAGTTCTTTATAAAATGCGTGCCGGGTAAGGGTGGAAGCGTCTCCCAAGATCATCAGTTTCATACGGGCACGGGTGATCGCTACGTTCATGCGCCGCAAGTCGTTCAAGAAGCCTATCTTTCCATCCTCGTTGGCCCTTACCAAACTGATCAAGATGACATCGCGTTCTTGCCCTTGGAAACCGTCAACGGTGTGTACGGTGATCAGTCTGCGTAAAGGCTTGAAGAAAGCGTCTTGTTTGATCAATTTACGGATGTATTGTACCTGCGCCTTATAAGGGGAGATCAATCCGAAGTCGATATTCTCTTCCAGCACTCTCTCCTTGGATATTTTCTGTATATAGGAGCGTAATTGTTCCACGAGCAATTCCGCCTCTTGCCTGTTGACACGGCTCATGGTCTCTTCTCTCGTATTTTCCGTGAAATCGCACTCGGACGTATCGAACCATACGATGGGAGTGTCCAGTCGCAAGATTCCCCGCCCACTTACCTCGGGAGCGGATTCGAGTTCGTTATGATAGAACCATTGGGAGGAGAAGCGCATGATATCCTCGTGCATACGATATTGGATCTTCAAGAGAGAGACCGTTTCCGGTTTCGCATGGGCTATCTTTTGCATCAAGGTACGTCCTAAGCCTTCTCGTTCCGCTTCTATACATTTAATAGTAGGGGGCAATTGGTGATGATCGCCCGCTAGTATGACCCGGTCCGCCTTGCTGATCGCTATCCAGCAAGCGGCTTCCAAGGCTTGGGCGGCCTCATCGATAAACAAGGTCGTGAAGTGTCGGTTCATCATGATCCGGTTTGCGGAGCCAACCAAGGTGCAAGCGACAACACGAGCCTCGTCGAACAGCTCTGTATCGATCTTGACTTCCAGTTCGGTCGCCCGGAATTTCAAACGGGAGAGGCGGTTTCGGATCGTATCCCGTTCCTCCCGGCTTTTCTTTCGCATATTGGATTGTATATCCCGTACCGCTTTTCGGATGCTCCATAACTCGGGATAATCCGGATGCGATTCGAAACGGCGTTCATATGTGAAAGAGAGCATCTTGTCATTGATACGAGTGGGGTTCCCGATGCGCAGGACGTTAATGCCTCTATCTACCAGTTTCTCCGAGATGCAGTCTACGGCGGTATTACTTTGGGCGCAAACGATCACTTGATTCTCCCGGTGAAGGGTCTCGTAAATGGCTTCCACCAAGGTGGTTGTTTTCCCGGTTCCGGGAGGGCCGTGTACGATAGATACTTGTTTCGCTCCCAATACCTTGTTTACGGCTTCTTCCTGCGAGCGGTTCAACCAAGGAAAGCGGATCGGGAATAATTCACGCTGTCCCGGTTTTTCCTGCCCCAGCAATACGTCCCTAAGATGGGAGAGTTGGTTGTTTTTTGCCCGCATCACGTCGGAGAGAGCGGAAAACATCGTTTTATAGCTGGTCTCATCGAAGTAGAGTTGCACGCCGAGATCATTGCTTTTTCCTTGTATATCCATCAAGGCGGAAGGAGTGGGGAGAACTACCACCATCCGGTCCTCTTGCACGTAGCTGATCGTGGCGGAGAAATCCAGATACTTAAATTTACCACTGATATCTGCCGTAAAGAAGCAAACCGGGCGCCCGTACTCAAAATTATGCTCGATCTCCCGCTCTTCTGTCCTTTCGATCTCGATCACCAATTGGTTTAAGGAGTTATAATAACTGCGTCCCGGAGTGACCGGATACCAACAGAGGCCCTGCGCCACTCGTTTTCGCAAACCCGTACGCTCGGATTGCTGTCGGTATGTTTCCTTCTCATATTCATATTCTTTCTGCAGGAGATCATATTGATGTTGCAAATCTACAAGCGGCGATGAAATTCCCATTCCTTTATCAATTCAATTAATCGGATAAATACAGCCCGGGCGTTCTAGGTCCCGAAGTAGGCGACAAAAGTACTAAAATTATCGTTCCGTACCCAAGTTGCGGTAAGTAAAGAAAAAGAATACCGCTAACGTTGGTAGTGTCTATAAAATTCCTAATTTTGTACGAAAACTAATATCATAAAAAAATGAATGAGAACGATGCTTTTTATAACGCATTAATAGATGTAGCTGCTTGGGATAAAGAGAATACCTTAGATCGTTTTATGAATAGTGATAGCCTCTTCAAAAAGTTTCTATATAAATTTATTACTACAGATGGTTCGTATGTGAAATTACGGAGCTCTTTAGTAGAGCGGGATTTGGAGAATGCCAAGCTATATTCGCATACCTTGAAAGGGATAGCCGCTAATTTAGGTCTGGTAAATCTATTCGATGTATCGAATAATATACTATCGCTGTTGAGAGAAGGGAATCTGGAAGAAGCGTTGCGTTATGAAGATGCATTGGGAAAACAATACGATGCCTTGCGAGATATCGTTGTTGAGTTTTGTTCTTAATCTATTGTATATTAACTATCTAATTCTAAATAAAGACTATCAGTATGGATACTATCATAAAAACTCAAATTATAGATTTGATTCACAGGGAGGTAATCCCTGCTATCGGATGTACGGAACCTATTGCCGTGGCTTTGGCGGCCGCAAAAGCGGCGGAAGTGCTGGGGCGTAAGCCAGAGAAGATAGAGGTTTATCTGAGCGCCAATATCCTGAAGAATGCCATGGGAGTAGGAATCCCGGGGACTGGCATGGTGGGGTTGCCTATCGCTATCGCTTTGGGATCGATCATCGGTAAGTCCGCTTATGGGCTAGAGGTGCTGAAAGACTTGACTCCGGAGGGATTGAAAGAAGGTAAGGAAATGGTCTGCAAGAAATGTATCGGTATAGACCTGAAAGAGAATGTAGATAAACTTTATATCGAAATTATAAGTTCTGCAGGGAGCGATCGTTCAAGGGTGATCATTTGCCATGAGCATACCCATATAATATATGTAGAGAAAAACGGGGAGGTATTGACTGATTTACGTACGGCAAACGCTTCTGGCGAGGAAGTATGTGAGAATAAGGATTTACGTCTTTCCTTCTCTATGGTCTATGAGTTTGCCATGGAAATGCCATTGGATGAGATTCGTTTTATTTTAGAAACGGCCGAGTTGAATAAGAAAGCTGCCCAAGCTTCCATGAAAGGCAATTACGGACATACCGTAAGCAAGACAGTCTCGGGTGCTTTCGGCCGTAAGTTCATGGGAGATTCCGCTTATACGCATATGTTGATCATGACTTCCGCCGCTTGCGACGCTCGCATGGACGGCGCTATGATCCCGGTGATGAGTAATTCGGGAAGCGGTAATCAAGGAATCGCCGCTACGCTTCCGGTTCTTTCTTTCGCCGAGGATATCCAATGCGGAAGAGCAACTGATCCGTGCGTTGATGTTAAGCCATTTGATGGTGATCTATATCAAGCAAAGTCTGGGACGCTTGTCCGCCCTTTGCGGTTGTGTGGTTGCCGCTACGGGAGCGAGTTGCGCTATCACCTATTTGATGGGAGGAAATAAGGCGCGGATTTCTTATGCGATCAAGAATATGATCGGTAATATTACCGGAATGATCTGTGACGGTGCCAAGCCGAGTTGCGCGATGAAAGTATCTAGTGGCGTATCTACGGCGATGCTTTCCGCTTTGATGGCCATGGAGGATAAGGTGGTGACTTCCGTGGAAGGTATCATCGATGAGGATGTGGATAAATCGATCGCGAACTTGACCGCTATCGGTTCTAAAGGAATGGAGGCGACGGATCGTCTGGTGCTGGACATCATGACCGGTAAATCTTGTTAATGGGATTCTATGGAGGAGGCACCAAAGGCGAGGAAAAAAGAGATTATGCGAGTGACACTTTTAGGGTCATTCGCTAATTTTGTTTTATTGGTATTCAAGTTCGTGGCGGGTATCTGGGGGCATAGTAGCGCTATGATCGCCGATGCGGTGCATTCGTTATCTGATTTCGTAACGGATATAATCGTACTTCTTTTTGTCAATATATCTTCCAAGCCAAAGGACGAGAGCCATGATTACGGGCATGGTAAATACGAGACTTTGGCGACTTCAATTGTCGGTATCGTCTTGCTTTGTGTAGGTTTTGGCCTTTTCTGGGAGGGAGCGAACAAGATTTATGACTTTTATTTCAAGGGGATTCCGTTGGAAAGTCCGGGAATGATCGCTTTAGTTGCCGCTCTTATCTCCATTGTGATCAAGGAATTACTGTATCATATTACGGTTTGGGTAGGAAGGAAGCAGAATAGTCAAGTCGTTATCGCTAACGCTTGGCATCATCGCTCGGATGCCTTTTCCTCGATCGGTACGGCTTTAGGTATTGGAGGGGCGATTTTGTTGGGGGATAATTGGCGTGTGCTGGACCCGTTGGCGGCTGTGATTGTCAGTTTGTTTATCGTAAAAGTAGCCTTGCAACTAGTGATCCCGGCGATTAATGACTTATTGGAGAAATCTTTGCCGAAGGAGGTGGAGGATGAGATCTTGGCGATCATTAGTGAGGTTCCCGAGGTAAAGAGCCCGCATAATCTACGTACCCGCCGCATCGGTAATAATTTTGCTATCGAGGCGCATATACGGGTGAACGGACAGATAACCGTGACTCGTGTCCATGACTTGACGAAAGAGATCGAACAGAATCTGCGTGATAAGTTCGGTCAGGCTACGCACATCGCTTTGCACGTGGAACCAATTAAATAAACGAATTGTTATTTGACTATGATGAAGAACTTATATAGGGGAGAAGTGTTCTATTTGATCGCTTCCCCGCTGGATCATGTGGAGGCTTACCGCTATTTTGAGGATGGGGGACTGGCTGTTGTTGATGGAAAGATTGTAGAGGCGGGGCCGTTCGAGGCGATGCGTTCCCGTTACCCGGATTTCCCGGTGACAGACTATTCCGGTAAATTGATTACACCCGGCTTTATTGATTCCCATATCCATTTCTCCCAGTCGGAGATACAGGGAATGTATGGCAAGCAACTTCTGGATTGGCTGGACGAATATACGTTTCCCGCCGAGGAAGCTTTCTCTTCCATGGAATATGCACAAGATATCGCTCGCTTTTTCGTGAAGGAACTGGTGAAGAACGGAACTACGACTTGTGCCGCTTATGCCACGGTTCATCCTGCTTCCGTGACCGCATTATTTTCCGTGGCTACGGAGTATAATATGTGTATCTTGGCTGGAAAGGTGATGATGAACCGGAACGCTCCGGATTATCTGATGGATACCACGCATCAGGGTGAGTTGGACTGCCGTAGCTTAATCGAGGATTGGGACGGGAAAGGACGGAATCACTATGTGATCACGCCCCGTTTCGCCATAACCAGTACGCCGGATCAATTAAAGTCTGCCGGTCGTTTACATGCCGAATATCCCAGTACCTATATACAGACACATCTTTCGGAGAATCTGGGAGAGATTGAATCTGTCTTATCGCTCTGTCCCGGTCATGCGGATTATTTGGAGGTCTATGAGCGTGCCGGATTGTTGACCGATCGTTCGATATTCGGGCATTGTGTCCATCTAACCGATCGGGAATATAAGCGGTTGGGAGAAACGGGAGGCATTATCGCCCATTGCCCGACCTCGAACCTTTTCCTTGGAAGCGGATTATTCGATATGAGGGAAGCGAACCGTTACGGCGTACGTACTACCTTGGCGACAGATGTCGGTGCGGGTACATCTTTCTCTATGTGGCGTACGATGGGAGCGGCCTATAAGGTACAACAGTTGAACGGTTATCCGATGACAGCTTTGGAGGCTATCTATAAATGTACGCTAGGCTCTGCACGGGCCTTATCGTTGGACGACCGAATCGGAAGTTTCCTCCCTGGCCGTGAAGCGGATTTCATAGTCGTGGATTATGCCGCTACCTCTGTCCAGAAATTGCGTATGGAGTATCTTCGTTCGAGAGATAAATGGACGATCGAGAATAAGCTGTTTGGCCTGCAAACCCTCGGCGATGACCGGAATACGGTATGTACTTATATAATGGGCAAGCAAGTATACGGCTCAGATTCGTGCGATCATCAAGAAACAAGTATGTAATACGACCGTTACGACGATCCATAGGCGCTCGGCAGTAGTCGGGCGCAATCCCGGGAAATGATATTCTATAGCCCCGTGCTTGCAAGCGGAGAGGCAATCTCCGCAATAGGTACAGGTATAGCCGATCTTTCCCTTCTCGATCTCTTCTTTATGTAGGGCATCATAACGGCAAGCGTTTGTGCAAGCCATGCAATAGCAACAATCCGTGGTCAGTCGTACCCGGAAAGGAGAGAGGTATTTGAGGAAAGACACTAAAGTCCCGATCGGACAATAACTACTGCAATGCACCATCTTCCGTCTCTTTCTGGAAAACAATAGCATGACAAGTAGGCCGATAACTCCGACCGCTATTCCGAAAGCGGTGGCTATCCTGCCGCTCGCTCCGAATATTCGGAGTAGGATGGCCCCCAACATAACCAGAAATAATATGCTGTATCGCATTTGCTTGTGATAGGGGAACCTTTTTCGCTCCAATTTTCCCCGGGCACTCCATGCGTCGAATGCCCCGAAGTAACAAAGCTGGCTACACCAAGCGGGACCGGATAGTAATAAGGTGCTGATAAAAAGTATGGGCATGAATAATCCATCAAAGCGATAAAGCGGTCCGGCCAAGATTACCGCAGGGATCGGTAAATGCAGTTTCCCGGTCATAAGGAAAATGGGATCGGCAAAAATCCCTAGAGCAAGTTGCCCGAAAAAAACGATCGAGAATAACAACCACGCTCGTTTTCTCCATTTGGGACGTTCTTGCCGATCTTGCATCTTATAGCAGAGCCAACCACCGTATAGCATGGCAAGTATCACTTGTATCCATCCTCCATACGGAAATAACCTTTCGCCTATCAACAGTGGATTTTTAGGCATGACTTGAACGATCGAGAGAAGTCCCCCGACTAATAATACGGTACTGATAACAATACGTCTCGTTTTCATGCTCAATTATTTTATGCGTAAAAGTATGCCTTTTACGCGAATAATTATAGCACGGGCATTGTATTTCTGATACTAGTTACACCGATTAAACGATCATACCGTGCTCCCATTGGACAATAGTAGACGTAAATGCTATATTCGTTCTCCGTCTGGAAGAAATTACCCTCGATAGGGCCGGTCTGTCCTACGGTCTGTCCGTTAGGGACAAAGAGGTACTGATAGTTGTAACTGCCTTGTTTCAGTAAGACGGATTTCTCGTATTGATGCGTCTCCGGATTATAGCCCATCTTACTTTTCTCGTCCAATACATTATTATATAATTCACCGTTCAAATACACGTTTCCATCGGGAATTAAGTCCATGGCGAGGGTAAAGTGAACGATGTAATAGTCCGCTTCCGTATCCGGGTCGTTACAATTACTGCAACGGATGAAGAAACGGCCGTCTTGATCTTGATCGTATTGATACGATAATTGGTCACGCCGATAGTCCGTCATCAACTCTACATGGTAATATGGATTATGGAACGAGATACTTTCTACGTGCATGCCATTGTATTTGTTGCTCAAAAATTCCATACGGCGATATTCGTTTCCTGCGGGAAAGATCAAGTTCTGATTGTTCGTATAAGAGATCTGGTTTTCTAAAATAGTCATAGGCTGAAGACCTGTTACGGCATTATCCCTGCGGTTATTCTGATAAACCCAGATTTTCAAGTCGGTCTGAGGATAGGTGATGGGGAAATTCTTGTTATTGATCGCAAAGCTGACTTGTTGGTGTGACTGATTGGTATCGATATCCGTATTTCCGCTCACCGTAGCGGCGACACTAACCATCGGCTCAAAAATAGAAAAGCATGCGGTAAATACGATCTGGGAGGGATCATCCTCGTTATATACTTGCAAGGCATAATTCCCCGAGACCTTCGGTTGAACGTCATCGTTTGGGAAAAGTAATCGGTAGTTGGTGTATTGCACCGTAGTACCCATCGCATTGGCGAAATCCTCGATCGTGCTCCCTTGGAAACCATTCATATACTCAATCGGGGAAAGATTCGATTGCGTCCAATCGGCGTTGCAATGAACCAGATTATAGGCGTATCGCCCGAAGCCCGGATTAAAAGCATCGAAATTAACTTCGATACGGTTTTCACCGCCCAGTTCAATGAATGGGTCGGAGAACATCTCGCCGGCAACCTTCACTTGGAGGGTCTTTATTTGCTTATCGCTAACGTTGGTGAAGTAAGTCACTTGAGCGTTCAACGGTACTAAAACCGTGATAAGCAGCAGAAATAGGATTTTAAAAACTTTCATTTTCTTATTACTTTCTTTAACGACGCAAAATTATGGAATTATTTCTCTATTTATTTGCCTTTCCCTGCTCTAAAGCATGAAAAAATGTTTACTTTTGCAGGAAAATTACATATAAACAATTTTAGTTGTATCATGGCAAATGTGATTAAGATTAAAAAGGGTTTAGACATTAATCTGAAGGGCAAAGCTTCGGATGTACTGTTAAACGGCGGCAAGAGCGAGTCTTATGCGATCGTCCCCGATTATTATAACGGTATTCTCCCCAAAGTTGTTGCGAAAGTAGGAGAAAAAGTCAAAGCCGGTTCTGTACTGATGATTGACAAGAACCGCCCCGAGATCAAGTTTGTTTCGCCGGTCAGTGGCGAGGTAACTGCCGTAAACCGAGGAGAGAAGCGTAAGGTGCTAAGCATCGTTGTGAAGCCGGATGCGCAGATCGAGTATGAGGAGTTCGGTAAGAAGAACGTAGCATCCCTACAGGGAGCAGAGGTGAAAGAGGTACTTCTGAACGCTGGTATGTGGCCGTTTATCAAGCAACGCCCATACGATATCGTTGCCGCTCCATTGGATACTCCGCGTGATATCTTCGTTTCGGCTTTTTACTCCGCTCCGTTGGCTCCAAACTTCGATTTTATCGTAAAAGGTCAGGAGGCTGATTTCCAGACTGGATTAAACGCCCTAGCTAAATTAACGAATGGAAAAGTGTATGTGGGTGTAAGAAGTGGTTCTGTCGTGAGCGGAATGAAAGGTGTGGAGATCGTGGAAGTAGAAGGTCCGCATCCCGCAGCGAACGTTGGCGTGCAGATCAATCATATCAAGCCCGTTAACAAGGGTGAGGTAGTTTGGACGGTTAATCCGGCAGACGTGATCGTTATCGGACGCTTGTTTAACAAGGGTGTCGCCGATTTCAGCCGTATGGTTGCTATTACCGGTTCCGAGACTACCGAGAGAGGCTACGTTAAAACGATTTCAGGTTGTACGATTAAGAGCTTGGTTAACGGTAAAGTGTTAGGACAGGAACATATCCGTATTATCAGCGGTAATGTTTTGACAGGTACCAAGGTGAATATGGATGGTTACCTAGGCGCTTATGATAACCAGATCACCGTGATTCCGGAAGGTGATGAGACGCATGAGTTCTTAGGTTTCGCTATGCCTCGTTTCAACCAGTTCAGCGCTAGCCATAGTTACTTTAGCTGGTTAGGTACTAGCAAGGAATATGTGATCGACGCCCGTATCAAAGGTGGTAAACGTGCCATGATCATGTCTAATGAATACGATAAGGTGTTTCCGATGGACATCTATCCGGAGTATTTGTTGAAAGCGATCATTGCGTTCGATATCGACAAGATGGAGAACTTAGGTATCTATGAGGTGGCTCCCGAGGACTTCGCTCTTTGCGAGTTCGTGGACACTTCCAAGATCGAGTTGCAAAAGATCGTTCGCGACGGATTGAACCTGTTGTATAAGGAAATGAATTAATAACATAAAAAACTTATAATACATTGAAAGCGTTAAGGAATTATCTCGACAAGATTAAGCCTAACTTTGAGGAAGGCGGAAAGCTGGCGATGTTCCGTTCTGTTTTTGACGGTTTCGAAACATTCTTATTTGTTCCGAACGAGACCTCTAAAACGGGCGTACATATTCATGACTGTATTGATTCAAAGCGTGCCATGACCGTGGTTATCATCGCTTTGTTGCCTGCTTTGCTTTTTGGTATGTATAATGTCGGTTATCAGCACAATTTAGCTGTGGGGGCTGATCCGGGATTTTTGATGACTTTTATTTTTGGATTTTTGGCGGTATTGCCTAAGATCATTGTTTCGTATGTGGTAGGTTTGGGTATAGAGTTCGCTGTCGCCCAAGTGAAGAAGGAAGAGATTCAAGAAGGATTCTTGGTTTCCGGTATCTTGATTCCGATGATCGTTCCGGTCGATACTCCGTTATGGATGATCGCTGTAGCTACTGCTTTCGCTGTTATTTTCGCGAAAGAGGTATTTGGTGGTACGGGATATAATATATTTAATGTAGCATTGGTTACACGTGCGTTCTTATTCTTCGCTTACCCGGCAGCAATGTCTGGTGATCAAGTGTTCGTTCGTACGGCTGATACGTTTGGTATCGGGGCTGGCCAAGTAGTTGACGGTTTTTCCGGAGCTACTCCGCTAGGACAAGTCGCTATCGCTGGTAAGGAGATGATCGGTTCTTTCCAAGCTGTTGACGTATTAGGCAACCCGATCTCTACTTGGGACGCGTTTATTGGTTTGATCCCGGGCTCTATCGGTGAGACTTCCGTATTGGCTATTTTGATCGGTGCGGTTATCTTGTTGGTTACGGGTATCGCAAGTTGGAAGACAATGGTTTCCGTGTTCGTGGGTGGTGCTTTCATGTCATTGATCTTTAATATGATCGGTACTACGGTCGCTATGTGCGTATCTCCGCTGGATCACTTGTTCTTAGGTGGTTTCGCTTTTGGTGCCGTGTTCATGGCTACAGACCCTGTGACTTCCGCTCGTACGGAGACAGGTAAATATATCTATGGTTTCCTTGTAGGTGCTATGGCCATTATTATTCGTGCGTTGAACCCGGGTTATCCAGAGGGTATGATGCTCGCTATCCTGTTGATGAACGTGTTCGCTCCGCTGATCGACTATTATGTTGTGGAAGCTAATATCTCTCGCAGATTGAAACGTGTAATAAAATAAAGTAAGAAGGAATATGGCTAAATATAAATGTAAGGTATGTGGCTATGTCCACGAGGGAAATAAGGCTCCTGACACTTGCCCGGTATGTTCCGCTCCTGCTTCCGAATTTGAGGAAATCAAGGAGGAGGGCGCCGCTAAGAAAGGCATAAATCGGGATAGCAATGTTTATACGGTTGTTTATGCGGCTGTGATGGTTGTGCTAGTGGCTGTCGTATTGGCGTTTACTTCACAATCATTGAGAAGTTTTCAGAAACAGAACGAGGATAACGATAAGAGACAACAAATTCTGCGTTCTATCAACGTAAATGTTTCTTCTTCTGAGGCTGAGACCAAGTACAACGAGTTGATCAAGGAAGCTTTCTTGGTAAACGAGAATGGTGAGAAGGTTGAAGGCGACGCTTTCGCTACGGATGTAGTTAAGGCTGCTACTGAGCATCAATATCCGGTTTTCGTCGCAAATGTAGATGGTCAACCGAAATATATCATGGCTTTGCATGGAGCAGGTCTTTGGGGTCCGTTATGGGGTTATATCTCTGTAGATAGTGATAAGAATACTATTTATGGTGCTGACTTCAGCCACCAAGGTGAAACTCCGGGTCTGGGAGCTGAGATCTCTAAACCGGCGTTCAGCAATGAGTTCAAAGGTAAGAAGATCTTCATGAGTGGAGAATTCAAGTCTGTCGCTGTTGTTAAGCCGGGTAAGAGC
>ERZ791680.1766-NODE-1766-length-11884-cov-3.150731_pt1 | contig 11884 bp, 16 predicted proteins | sample MGYA00510051_ERZ791680 | MGnify/ENA primary metagenome ERZ791680 (study PRJEB30046, sample SAMN00715238) | human gut metagenome | study: EMG produced TPA metagenomics assembly of the A metagenome-wide association study of gut microbiota in type 2...
CTTTTATGTACAGTCGACTTAGTTGTTGACCAACTTGTCTTCTTCGTTATTCCAGCTGTAAAGTTTACGGATCTCCTCGCCAACCTTCTCTGAAGGATGCTCAGAAGCCAACTTTCTCATAGCCTTGAAGTGAACCTGACGACCTGCAGGTGACATATCCAGTAAGAACTCCTTAGCGAAAGAACCATCCTGAATGTCAGAAAGGATCTGCTTCATAGCCTTCTTGGTGTCTTCTGTAACGATCTTAGGTCCTGTGATGTAATCACCATACTCTGCTGTGTTAGAGATAGAATATCTCATGCCTGCGAAACCTGACTGATAAATCAGATCTACGATCAACTTCATCTCATGAATACACTCGAAGTATGCATTTCTTGGATCATAACCTGCTTCGCAAAGTGTCTCAAAACCAGCCTGCATAAGTGCACAAACACCACCGCAAAGAACTGCCTGCTCACCAAAGAGGTCTGTCTCTGTCTCTGTTCTGAAGGTTGTCTCCAAAAGACCTGCTCTTGCGCCGCCGATGGCAAGACCATAAGCAAGTGCCATGTCAAGAGCCTTTCCTGTGTAATCCTGCTCTACAGCAACCAGACAAGGAGTACCCTTTCCTGCCTGATACTCAGAACGAACGGTATGACCCGGAGCCTTAGGCGCGATCATGGTAACATCTACATTCTTTGGTGGCTTGATGCATCCGAAGTGAATGTTGAAACCATGAGCAAACATAAGCATGTTGCCTTCTTCCAAGTTTGGCTCAATGTCTTTCTTATACATATCAGCCTGTAACTCATCATTGATCAAGATCATAATGATGTCTGCTCTCTTTGCAGCTTCTGCTGCTGTATATACTTCAAATCCCTGCTTTTCAGCCTTTGCCCAAGACTTAGAGCCTTCGTACAAACCGATGATCACGTTGCATCCTGACTCCTTTGCATTCAATGCATGGGCATGACCCTGGCTACCATAGCCGATGACTGCAATCGTCTTACCATCTAACAATGATAAATTACAGTCTTCCTGATAAAAAATTCTTGCTTCCTGTGACATCTTTTTTCCTCCTTTAATATCAATCAATTATAACAACATCCTTAGTACCTCTGGTCAGACCGGTAAGACCTGTCCTTGCCAATTCCAAAATCTCATAATCAGCTAACATATCCAAGAATGATTGTAACTTGTCCTGATGGCCGGTAACCTCAATGACCATGGAATCATGGGTCACATCCACTACCTTGCCGTGAAAAATGTCCGTAATGGTGAGTACCGACTGGCGATCCTCAGCCTTAGCGGAGATCTTGACGATCATGAGTTCTCTCGTAACGGATGAGCCCGGCTCTAAGATCTTGACATCTACCACATCCTCTAATTTAGCAAGTTGCTTCTCAATCTGCTCTAAGATCAATTCGTCACCGCTTGCCACGATGGTAATTCTGGTAAATCTCGGATCTGCTGTCACTCCGGCAGAAAAACTGTCGATATTGTAGCCTCTACGGCTAAAAAGCCCGGATACATGGCTCAAAAGCCCCGGTGTATTTTCTACCAAAATGGACATTACCTGACTTCTCATACGAAAAAACCTCTCCTCTGTCATTTGCAGACAGACACTTGTCCGTCTCGCGCTTAAAAATTATTCTAGCACAACACTTCGTTTTGTCAACGAAATTCTATGATGAAATATATGCCGGCTCACAATAAAATATCTTTTTCGACAGGCGTGTAAAATATCTCCGCGATCTCTTTTGGATCTCTGGTAATGCCCAGGATCCACATCAATTTGGTCACGATCGCCTCTGTTGTCATGTCAAAAGCCTCGATCAGGGACAGTTTTTGCTTGATGGTCTGCCCCACTGCATAGACCTCCATATCACTACCCTCATGCGCCACCTGGGTGGTGACGACCAGGACTTTTTTCTCCTGCGTCCACTTGCTGATCTCCGCCTCAAAAGCATGGTCACCGTAATAAGGCACGCCGCCCACACCAAAACTTTCCAGAACGACCGCGTCATAGTGCTCTTTCAGATAATCAAAGATGGCAGGATCGATCCCCGGTATCATTTTCAAAACAAATACCCTCGCCGAAAAATCATGGTAAAAAATAGGATTGCCCTCCGGCTTTAGCTCCTCGATATAAAAGACCAGTCGGTGATTGCGAAAGATGGCGATCTGTGGATAATCAATGCTGGAAAAAGCATTATAACTTTTTGTCCGGGATTTTCTTGCCCGCGTTCCCAGGATGACCTTGTTATCAAAGATCACATGCACACCGCATGCACGGTCATCCGCCGCATAGATAAAAGCATTGAGCAGGTTGTCTCTCGCATCCGTATTCTCCGCCGCGATCGTCACCTGGGATCCCGTAATAACGATAGGCTTTCTGCTGTTTTGGATAAAATAGGACAGGGCTGCCGCTGTATAAGCCAGCGTATCCGTTCCATGCGTCACGACAAAGCCATCGTAAGCCGCATAATTTTCCTCGATACAGGAAACCAGTGCCTTCCAATGCTTGGCATAGACATTGGTGCTGTCAATATTAAATAACTGAATGGCGTCGATCTGACAGAGTTTTGACACTTCTGGTATATAGGTCAGGATCTCCTCTGAGGTGATCTCCGGTCGCAATCCTTCTTTTGTCTCAACGGAAGCGATCGTTCCGCCAACAGCGATCATACAAATCTTTTTCATTTTCTATCTCTCTTTTCTTCTCGGCATAGACAATATGTGGCAACTGCATCTTTTAAACATATGGTCTCAAAATATATATCATATCCACCGTAGGTCAGGTTTCCAAGTCCATGCATGCCTTGTGACGGCTTTGTTTTTAAAGTTTGTAAAAGCGGACTCATGTTGCAATTTTGGCACACTTCTGTCAATGCTATATCCAGACATTTTGCTAGTGCTTCCTTGCATGTCCAAAGAAGGGTAAAATAAAAATCGGCCTCGGTTGTCTTTTGCAAAAAGACCTGCTCCGCCTCGGTAAAAAAGCGTCTGCACAGACTGTCCCGATAGCGTCCCAGCATCTCAACATCCACTCCCACCATCTGATCCGCCACGATACAGGCACACCAGCCTTTACAATGTGACAGAGAAAATTGAACGTCCTCTAAAAAAGGTTTGCCCCTCTCCGACATGCCATAGGAAAAAGGTGCAGACAGCCCCCGGACTCGTAACATATCTTCCAAAAGGTGACCGGCGCAAATGCTCTGCCTACGGGAAGATCTGCTTTTTATGGCATCCGCCTTTTCTTTTCTGGCAGGACTTAACGATGCGTAGTAGTCTTTGATCTTGGCATCCGCTTCTTCCGTATCCGCAGGCGGGATCTGCTCCAGCCCAAGATCAGCAAAATCTGAAATCTTCATAATGACAAAGCCCCTGTTTGTACCATTCACACTTACTGCAAGATGACTCAAATACTTCTTTTGTCAGATACTTGTCCGCCTGCTGCATGAGCTGACCATATGTGTAGGTCTGCCCCTCCAAAAGATGCAGAGGTTCCAGCAGATGCTGATCCTTGCTCTTGACATGATTGGTCGCATCCAGGCAATATTTACCCTCCACCAGATTCGGACATTTTTTGCAGATCTCATCCGGATCACTCACCAGTAAAAGCGGCTCGTCTGCGTGATCTTTGAGCCAGGTGACCATCTTAGTCATATTCTGGCAAAATGCCCCGCTGTAACCATATCCCTGATATAAATTGGTACACATAATGTGATGCACACGAAAATGCTTCATTTCTTTTCTCCCTCGTATACCGGCTCTTCTGTATCCAGCCCAAAATACGCTATCTTTTCCACGTCCTGTGCCAAGATCTGACTTCCCAGATCATAAACGATATTGGAAAGGACATACTCATCCTGATTGACATAGATTTCTATAATATTTGCATCCACATAAATATCAAGATGTCTGCCATCCTGCAAGATGGGCGTGCAAAACTCCTTGCCCACTTGGGCTTCCTCGCCAAAAAGATCCGCTCTTTCTATGGCCAAGACCTTGCTTCTGTCCGTATAGACCTTTTCCTGATAAAAGCGGATGACATAGCCCCCGATATCTATATGTGCTCCCTCCAAAAGATCCAGACTGATCTTTAATGGTCTTTGATCCCGCAGGACGTCTTCTGCCTGTTTCTTTTGCAAAACTCTTGTAAAAAGGCTCTCCACCGCCGGATGCAGTCCAAAACGCAAGTCACCCTCTTTTTGCCTGACCAGACGCGGAAAGGTCAGCATACCGATCCTGCCATCTGCAAGCGAACGCGGCATACGCATCCATGCCATGACAATGCGTCTGCCTTTTTCATCCAGTGTACTTTGCGGTGCATAAAGATCCATGCCATAATCTATGAAACGGGGGTGTGACAGGATCTTTGCCTGCTTTTTTCCCGGATCAAAGGACAATTTTGTCCAGACTGACTGATTGGGATAACTTGTCCCGGTCTTTTCTATGCCAATGGGCGACATGATCAGATAATGTTCTCCGTCTATGGAAAAAATATCCGGGCATTCCCAGGTATGGCTCTTGATGCGCTCGTCGCTTACCACGGATGCAAATTGCCAGTGCAGACCATCCCTGCTGCTATAGAGCAAAAGATTTCCCTGCTCCCCCTTACGGCTGCCCAGGACCATAAAATACTGTTCCCTTTCCTGCCAGACTTTTGGGTCTCTGGTATCTCCGGGATGACCGACCTCATTTTCCGAAAACGTCGGGATGATAATGCGTTTTTCTTCCGCCGGAAAATGCATGCCATCCGGGCTTTCCAGCATTGCCTGACATGCGATCAGCCCACTGCCGCTCACATGAATATTTGCCGGATCCATGGATGCATAGACGATCGCAGTGTAGTACAGATACATTTTCCCATCGATCTCTATGGCAGACCCGGAAAAACAGCCATTACGGTCAAAATCCCTGCTGGGATATAAGGCGATCCCCTCATCTTTCCAATGCACAAGGTCTGTCGAGGTCTTGTGCCCCCAGTGCATGGTTCCCCACCGGCTTTCGTAGGGAAAATATTGATAAAATATGTGGTATTTGCCCCGGTAGTAGATAAATCCATTGGGATCATTCATCCAATGGTCTCTGGGCAGAAAATGTAACGTTACCGCCATCTCTTACGCCTCCTCATGCGTCAGTACGTCCGATACCTCCGTGATCGTCACATAGGCATGCCGATCCTGTTCCTGCACGATCTGTCTCACTTTATTGATCTGGAAACGGTTGACAACAAAATAGATCATGGTCTTATCCTTATCCGAATAGTAGCCCTTGGCTCCCAGAAGCGTGATCCCGTTACCAAATTCAGAAGAAAGTGCCTCGCAGATATTGTCGGGATGGTTGGTGATGATCATGACGGATTTCGCCTTATCCAGACCTTCCGCAACAAAGTCCACTGCCTTGAGCGCGATCGCATATGTGATGATCGAGTAAAGCGGCAGGATCCAACTGCCCATGACAATGCCCGCAAACACATACAAAATAACATTGTAACCCATAACAAAAGTTCCCACCGTAATGCCAAGTTTTTTTGAAAAAAGGATGGCTAAGATCTCCACGCCATCGATGGCACCGCCGTAGCGTATGGTCAGACCACTGCCGATACCGGAGATCAGTCCGCCAAAGATGGCACAGAGCAAAAGATCCTGCTCTGCCAAAGGCGAGGCGATCGTCACATCCACCGGCAGGATATCCGTGATGATCCAGGTTCCCATAGAATAGACAAAAACGGCATAGACCGAATAGAGGGTAAAGGATATGCCCATTTTTTTGTAACCATATAAAAACAAAGGGAAGTTTAAGAGCAAAAGAAATACCGACAGGGACAGATAGCCCGGTGTCACCTGCGCCAGCAACATGGAAGTACCTGAGATCCCAGAGTCATACAGATTGACCGGGTACAAAAAACAGGTCACGCCAAAGGCGTTGATCAAACCTGCGATCGTTAGCATAACAAAGTTTTTGGGTTGTAATACGTCTTTTTTCATCTAGTCTCCTCTCATTTCAAACGGCGTTTACAAGACTTCATAAAAACTAAAATATGCTTTATTGTACCAAAAAATGCCCCTTGTCTCAACCTATGCTTACTCTCTTTGACTGTCGCCTGTCACATAATCAATGACAATGCCCGGCTGCACATTATAGCAAAAGACATCAAAGCAGATACCCTGTCCTGCATCTTCTACCGACCATGCTTCCATGTGCACGCCCCGCGCCACAAGATCGTCTCCCGAAAAGATCGGCCTTACCCGGTACAAAACATGGGTTCCGGTCTCATCCACATACGCGTCTACCATATCCTCAAAAGGCAGCATGCCCTCCACATTCAGATAACGCGTACCTGTAATGAGATTTTTTTCATTGGCATTTTCTCCGGTCAGTTGATAGCCGATCAGATGGCAGCGGTTATACAGATAATTGCCGTCGATCAGATCGTTATATTTGACCGTATGCCAGCCACTCGGCCGTACCTGTCCGATCTCCCCGCGCTTCTCTGTCGGCTGGGTCTGGGGACAGACATTGGCAAAGGTCAGTGTACATCTTCCCAGATCGTCTAGATCTCCATAGTAGGTAAATGCCTCAGTGGTCTTCTTTTCCTCCTCTGTAAAATCCGGCACATTGTCCCCTAAGACTACATAGGGGGCTCCACTATAGTCCGGTATGTCACTTAGTTCTTCCGCACCTACTTCTGTCGTAATGCCGTTCGGGAGTTTCTGGTCCGTGGTATCCTGCCCCATGCGTCCCAGATTCATGCCGATCAAAAGTGCCACGATCGCCATAGCGGTTGCTGTCATCTTATTTCTTTTTAGCTTTTTATATCTGCTCATCATCTTTTCCTTGTCATGTATTTTATTCTTTTTATGCCCGTCTATTATAGCGCATTTTTCCTCTGCCTTGCATCCCCTTTTATTTTGTGATTTAATAAGCGCGAAGATGCAAAAAGGAGGTTGATTTCCAATGAAGAAAGAATTGAACTGGGCAGTGATCGGTACCGGCGTGATCGCTAACGAAATGGCACAGGCACTGCAAAAAATGGACAAAAAACTCTACGGTGTCGCCAACCGCACACAGGAAAAAGCCCTTGCCTTCCCCGACCGGCTCCGACGAGCAGGCGACCATGCTTTTACAAAATGATCTGGGGCAGATGGCTACCGTAGCCTTATCCATGCATTCCAAGCAGCCAAAACGCGCCATGATCAGTTTAGAAAAAGGCTATATCGAGATCATGGAATACCCACGAGCCGATAAAGCCTTTATCGTCGATGCCGCAGCGGGCGACAGACGCGAGATCTGCGCCGGTCAAGCGGCAAATGCCCTCTATTATGAAATGGAGGATATGGAAGATGCCATCCTTTCCGGGAATGACAGCATCATGCGCCTTGCCCAGACTAAAGATGTCATGGATATCATGACAAAGGTCCGTAAAGACTGGAATCTAAAGTACCCGGGCGAAGTCTGGTAATTAGTGAACGCGCACCTTTCCCACACATTTTTTGACCGGGGATGCCTGACTTCCTGCACGCATGCCAGGTTTATGTGCGATGCTCGGTGGCAAGATCGCGTAGGAACCGGAAGATAATACCATATGGCACATTTCTGCAGGTTCCTGCCAAAATGCCACGTCACGGTCTGCGTCATAGGCTTCCTCTACAGTAAGCCCTGCCACATTTACCGTATCAATGGCTTCCTCGCCGGAAATGATCCACTGAATATCCGTATAGTTCTTGTGGGTTTCCAGGCGACAATCTGCCGCTTCCTTGGTCTCATACTCCTGGATCATAAAGTAGAAATCTCCATCCACTTCATAAGTGCCGACTGCCATAGTGGCTAAGTCCTCTTCTTTTAAATATGCTACTGCTTCCTCTAAAGTCATTTGTATTCTCCTTTGTCAAAAATCTTATCCTCTACTCTAGCACTTTTTCTATCTGTATGCAAAATTGCTACTCCAGGTTTACCTGAATGCTGCCTCTCGCATGTCTTCCCTTACAAATAATGCGATACCTGCCATCCTTAGGAACCACTATGGTCTGGATATCCTCACTCCAATCTTCATAAGATTGACTTGCAAGGACTTGACCCTCGCTATCCTCGATCGTGATCTCAATATAACCATCATCAATATCATGCCCGATCGCGATCTGATCCCCTTTTTGCGCCTCATACTCGCGTTCCAGTTCCGTATTCATCCGTTTGCTCTCTATGGAAAAACCATTGTCCCGGTCTGTGACCGAATAATCGGAACGATTGGCATATAGGATCAGAATACCGGTCACCAGAGCCAGCGCTACCCAAAGTACCGCCAATCCTATATATTTGTACTTAACGCCTTCTGCCGCCTCTGTTTCCTCTGCCAGTTTCTTTTCACATTTATAAAACTGCATTGTCAATACTCCTAAGTATAAGAGCGCCAGCAGAATGGTTATCCAAAGTATCATGGTGATGATGAGTCCGCTTTTTCCGGATCCCATGTAGATCAGTGAATCCAAGCCGATCCAAAAAATAATATCTGATACGCAAAGGGTAAGGTAAGGAATATATCTTGCCTTAAAGACACGCCGTACCATGGCAAGCCGGGATGCATCGTCACAAAAAATATCTTCATCCTCTGCGATATCCTCTTTTTTCTTCCGAAAATAAGAACTCTCATCAAAATCAAACAAATATTCCCAGCCGCAGTCCGCAAACATCTGTATATAGGCGTCTCCACCGGTCTGATCATAGTCGATGCGGTAGATCACATCCTCCGGCTGACACTTTTCAAAAATATAGGCACGGACATAGAGATAACGGAGTGATATCTTTACCAGTTTCCAGCCTTGCTGATGCATTTTGCGCAAATATGCTTCTTCTTTTTCATATTCTGCAATGGAAAAATACTTAAAAGTGATCTTCTTATCTTTCATAGCTACATCTCCTTCATATTCCGGTACAATCGGTCAATTCGTTTCTTTTCGGTTTCCAGCACTTCCCTGCCGAGTGCCGTGATCTCGTATATTTTCCGCTTGTCCTCCTCTCGCACAAAAGAGATCAGTCCGTCCTTTTCCATCTTTGACAGACTGCCATACATGGTTCCCGGTGCCAATACAATGTCACCACCCGTCATAGTTTTTACCTTTTGCACAATGCCATAACCATGGTTGGGTTCCTGTAAACACAGTAAAATGTAAAAACCTGTCTCCGTCATTGGCACGTATACTTTTTTGATATGCGCATCCATGATAAAACCTCTTATATTCCAGAATATATATCGCACTTCGATATATCATATTGTATCGCAGTGCGATATATGTGTCAAGGAGTTTCTGTGCCCATACAAAAAGGCAGGAATTTCTTCCTGCCTTTCACTGTACTTTCTTCTTTTAATGATATTGCTTTAAATATACTGCCACTGACCTTGTCATTTCCTTAGAAAAGTCTGAATTGTATTTGCGCTCGCAGAATGCTGCGCACCAATCTTCAAAAGATCTTTGCTTACAATGGTGTGCCAACATACCACGCAGTTCTGCTCCATCCATACTGTGATACGTGTTTTCATGCACAATGTATTCCTGTGGGCAGCGTTCTGGTTTCTTGCGCATCTTTTGCTGGTCGGTCGGCCATCCGTAGACCAACATGGCTGCTGGAAATACATAGTCCGGCAAATGCAAAAGTTTTGCGACATCTTCCTGATTTTCTATGATGTCACCGATATAGCAGGATCCAATGCCAAGACTTTCTGCCGCCACGACCGTATTTTGCGCTGCGATCGTCGCATCCGTGACCGCAAGCATGAGATCTCCCACACCGGGATGTCTTGGGCTGCAGCCTGCCTCTATATAGGCATCATACCACTTCTTACAATCTGCACAAAATACCTCCACCATATCTGCCTTTGCGATAAAAGGCTGATGGTCACAAAAATCTGCCAGCGTATCCTTGATCGCCTGATCCGTCACATCAATGATCGTATATAACTGCTGACATCCGGCAGAAGGTGCCTGCGCCGCCGTCTCTAAGATCGTCTTTTTCATGTCTGCCGGGATCGGTCTGTCCTCAAACACACGTACAGACTTTCTGTCATAAAGGCTTTTTATGATCTCATTCATGCTTCCTGTCTTCCTTTGCTCCCTATAAGTACATACACCCGGATCTTCCCGGCATATCATCACCTTTTACATAACGGGCATTGAATTCCATATTGATTTGTCGAAGTTCCTTTTTCCCGTCAATATAATCCTGATACATATCCGCAAGTCTCGCCATACAGCCATCACAGTTCGCAGAAATATTTCCAAGAGATTCCTCCACGATCTGTTTACGTTCCTCTTTTGTTGTATCTTTGATCAGATATCCTGGCATTGTTTTTTCCTCCTGATAGATTCACCTGTATTTCAGGTGTTTTGTCCTTTCATTATTGTTCACTTTTTCTGTAAAAAAAACTGCTTGTATCAAACAAACAGCTTTACAAAAATTTTCCTTTTCTGTTTTTTTATTCTACTCTGACCAAATGTCAGTGTCAACACAATTTACTTACTTTCACCTGATATCACTCCGTAAGATTAACAGTAATAAATAACACATGCACAAGTGCTTCATTTCTGATTATAAATATCTATAAATTTATGTAGCATGCAGTTTTCAGGTCAACAACTATATTTTTTATAAAAAAAGAAACGAGCACCCCACCCAGGCAATAGCCGTACGGTAACAAACCCGTTTCTTTCTTTTTTAAGAGTACTATAATCCATATACTGATGTCAACAGCATTTATGTTAATTTTTCTTTTGATCATTCAGCATCGCAACAATATTCATTGCCGGTAATAAAATAGGTGCCATTCCCGGCTGAGTTGTTATGGTAGAAATATAGCTTCTAATATATGGGAACAGAATAGCAATAGCATTTCTTTCAAGAATACTCATGTTTTCCTGCTGAGTATTGAATATTGCTCTTCCTTTTACCCAAACACATACTTTTTCATCTTGATCTGCAACTTTAGTTGTAAGAATAAGTTCAAACTTATCATCACCGATTTTATTCAGACTATGATCAACCTGAACTCCTAATTCCAGATCATCTAACGATCCATCTTTTTTTCTAAAGCTACTTTCTATAATTTCAATTTTGTCTAAAATAAGAGCACTTTCATATTTAGATCTGACTTCCATATTTTTTCTCCTAGCATGCAGTTGCGTAATCATCCATAAAATCAAACTCTGGCTTTACATTACTTGTATTAATGTTGTTATTCGAATAATCAAAATACTTCTGAGGCGGCGTCAAAATCTGTTTTACATCTTCCTCTGTAATTGCATGCACTCCCTCTGCATCTCTTATCATAGGAGTTTTAGCAGTTTTACTCAATTCAACATTATACTTCTCGCACAATGAAAAGAACAATTCTTTATCTAACATTAAATCACCTCTTCTTCTTCATTATATATTAGTTTTGTTGATTTAATACATTCTTTTTTTGAAACACAAATTTGACGTTCATTAAATCCAAGGCCTGTAATATTCACTATTTTCTTCTGTAATTCTTTATCCTTTTTGTTTCTTCGCATTGTATAACCTGCATAATCTTTCTGAAATGTTCTGGTAATAACAGCGATATTCTTTTTTTGCTTATAATAATCAAAGAAAAGAGCACGAAAATTTTTATCATCAAATACAGGCATATTTCCAGAACAATTTTTTTTAATTTCATCTATGCATTGGATAATCTCAGCGAAAAATGCATCCAGTTGTTTATTATCATCCAAATCCAATACTTCTTCATCCGGTGCTTCTATAGTCGCCCTAAAAATCACTCTTCCAAAATCGTTATTATGTAAAACAGCTGTTGCAGACCACCATAATGCTTTCTCATAATCGTCAAAAAAATATACTCCCTGTCCCAACCAATGATCAGCAC
>ERZ791680.1780-NODE-1780-length-11670-cov-7.348859_pt1 | contig 11670 bp, 10 predicted proteins | sample MGYA00510051_ERZ791680 | MGnify/ENA primary metagenome ERZ791680 (study PRJEB30046, sample SAMN00715238) | human gut metagenome | study: EMG produced TPA metagenomics assembly of the A metagenome-wide association study of gut microbiota in type 2...
ACCGAACTCCAGTACAGCTTATTTTTAATTATACGAGTACTTCCACAACTTGAACATTATGAGATTTTAAAAGAGATATTACATTTTTATCATCTTCGTAAAAGCATAACTGATCTTTTTCACACTTAAATATATGACAAAACTCTTTAATACCATGACATATATCCTCTTGGCTTTTATCACTAAAACGAATGTATGTATAATTAGTAATATCAGTATAGTCTAGAATTTTCTGAATTCTACCTGGATCTGCAGCGGTCCATAATCCGACCTTATTTCTCTCTATCTCTTGTAAAAATCGATACAAATCATTATTAATACTAACAAGATGTAGATTTTCATTTACGTATGTTTGCTTTAACTGTATAATAGCGGTCAAGTCTTCATCCGTCAAAAATGGATACCATAAAGAAACAACCGTTCTAGTAATACGTTTGCAAGGTACTAATGCTTTCAAGCCTAGAGACGATAAAGCAAATATGTATGCTTTATTATTTAATTCATTAGTAAAAAACAATGTATTATCTATATCAAATATATGAAACAAGGATTCCTCCTAATATAATATTAGAATAAATTATCTTGCTTTGTGTTAGTCACTCTTTCTAAAGAGCTAATTCTATATTTTACTATTTCATCAATGGTAATGAAAGCAGGATTCTTTCGAGCAGCCTTTGCTAATACTTTTACATTGCCAGCTTCAAGGAATTGTTTATTTAATTCCATTTCATCAACATTACTATCTTGCTTTTCATTATACATAACACAGGTTTTATGCTTGTATTTCAATGCTTTATTCATAGCATGTCTGGAACCACTATCACCCTTATGTACTGCATAACTAGCTATCAAAACAACTGCTTTAGCAAACATAGCTTGTAAACGATCACGATCAATAAAACGCTTAGCCATCTCAAATCTAGGATTACTTGGCGGTGCATAGTATTCACTAATAAGTAATCCTCCAGTTTCTACTATCCGTTTTGCTTGTTCTGTATGTTCTTTCGGTAAAACTTGGTCGATAGGTGATGGTAATATAGCAATTGTTTTTCCACCGAGCTCCATACATTCTTCATGAGCAATGACGTCACAACCTTTAGCAAGTCCACTAACAATAACCTGTTCTCTCTTTACGAGCTGTGAAACAATCTTTCGTTCTCGCTCTTGAATACTTTCACTAGGGCTAGTATGCCCAATAACAGCAACATTATTATTCAAATGATGTAATAGAGAAATATCCCCCTTATAAAACAATAAATATGGTCTATCACCTTTTGCCGTAACAGTCGAATTAATAACAGGAAACTCCTGATCAAATATACATATTACCCCATCTAGAGTATCATTAGACTCTATCTCTTTTGTTAGCTGATTTATCGTATCAATTACTTTACTATCACTTTCTATAGCGCTAAGAAAGCTAGTCTCAGAAGTATAGAATTTATGAAATTGTGCCCTTGAAGGAATAATACCTACTATTTGGGCTGCCCATATTTTAAGAGCTATATCACTAATCTTCAAAATCTTACCTCTTCATCATTAACATATTAATTATCATGTTTTGTGTATCCTATAACATATAATATTATCCTTTTAGCGCCTGCATCCAGTAAAGCCTGAGCACAATCCTCATCAATGTTTACTTTTGGAGTATAAATATCATCAACTAAAATTACTACTTTTCCTTTTACCATATCAGAATTTATATGACAAGTAGCCTTTGTAATCCCTTTATATGGTTTAGGGCCATTATTATAATATCCTCGTAAAAATTTATGCACATGGGTAGTTCTGGTTTCCGTATGTCGCCTAATACACTCTGTACCATCAATAATATTAGGGTAACCATTAGCACGAAGCATTCTCACACAATCTTGTATTGTAAGTCTAAAACCTAACTGAGAAGGTCGTGTAAATACCTTAGACCTAGGTACTACTACAATCACAGCCTCATCTAATTGACGTTCCTCCATGATAACAGGTAAATCTTTATGAACGATGTCATATACTTCCTGTCGTGCAGCATCAATACGTCTTTGTCCCTCATCATTAAACAAATTTTTTAAAACATTCAAAAAATCGGGATTCCCTGGTTCCTGATAATGAAGATATGGCTGATGATAATAAACAAGAGTATGTTCAGACAAATAATCGTTTTTTCTAATCGTAAAACGTTCCATAGAAAACCTCCATGTATATAAATCTAATAAAAATGCCTAAATACAAACAACTTTATTATCGTTAACACAAAAGGATTTATTCATTCTATTCTATCGTAAAAATTTTATTTTCATACTCAATATTCTAATATTAATTTCTATTTTATCATCTTATATTCATAATTAAAAGATGCTCAACACTGTGCTTAAGCCTTTATCTAGATTCACAAAATACAGATCTTTTCAGTAATTCACTTTTTACTCATCATATCTATTGATCAAAATATATAATTATGATCTAATAAAGATACAAGGAGCGTGATTATATGGCAAAAATTACATCAGAAATGCAACCACTTTCACAAATTTTAGTTCGTTCTTCTGATCAGTTTATTATTCCAGACTTCCAACGAGCCTTCGTCTGGACAGATGAAGAGGCTAATAATCTCATCAACGATTTTATGGCTGATACAGATAACTTTACTGTAGATATTGACACCCTTCCTGGGTACTTATTAGGTAATATAGTACTAATTAAAAATAATAACGACAACAGTGCAGATGTTGTAGATGGTCAGCAACGTCTCACAACACTTACATTGCTATTTAAAGCTGTATTTATTGCTTTAGAAAAGTTGCAACACGAACAAAATGAGACAGCCAATAAATGGTATCGTGTTATGGCGGATATAGATAAAGCCTTTCAATTTTTAGATAGCGATGATAAATTTAAGGGTTTACGTATACTACATAACTCCAGTTTAGATTTTGGTGAAACCTATAAAGCAATCATCAAAAATGAAAGTATATCTTCATCACAATCATCTAGTGAATCTGATGAGAATCTAAATCTAGTATTTGAAACATTATGTGATCGTGTAAATGAAATACAAGAATCTGGAGAAAAGCAATTTAAAAACTTTATCAAATATATTCAAGATAAAGTTATGCTTATTGTCACTACAGCTGACTCAAAAGAAAAGGCCTTCCAATTATTTGAGGTTCTCAATAACCGAGGTCGATCTTTAGAACCAATGGATTTATTGAAAAGTAACTTCATGAAAACGCTCTATAACGATAACTCAATAACTGAATCACAAAAGGATGAGTTTAATTCTAATTGGAATGAGTTTATTAAAGTTTTGTCAAAACAAAAAATTCAAACATCGACTTTTACCAAACATTATATTTTAGGGGCATATGGCGAAAATATAAAACAAGACAAGTTATTCACTTTCTTTGATAAGAAAAAACTTAACAGTAAAGACATTTTAGATCTATCAAAATCTTTAAAATACTGTGCAACTATTTATAGTAGCATTGTAAAAAATAGCAGAGATAATTTATTCTCAGAAAGCAATAATAGTTTTATTCTTTTTAACCTATTAAAATTAAAACAAATGCTATCCCTATTAATTCCATTCTATAATTCATCGGATTCCTTAAAAGAAGATATTTTAGATTTAGCAGTAAAATATGGAGCTTCTGTTTTGTTCTCATTCACACAAACTAATCAGATTGAAAATGAATTAGAAACAGCACTATCTAAAGCACTAAAAAAATCTTCCGATGAAGAAAAGTATAATGAAATTAAAGCACATTTAAGTGATCGCATTCTTGAAAATATTAGACAACTAAAAGTTGTCCTACCAATAAAATCTTTTGCTAATCCATCAGGTAATGCAAATCAAAAAGCATCTTTATTATTAAAGTTTATTGAATTATACTTCAATGATAATGTAATTATTCTAGCTCCACCTAAAAAAATAGAACTAGAACACATTATGCCTCGTTCAGCAGATGCACAACGCTATCAATTTTCTAGTGATAAAGAAAAAGCAGAGTTTACAAATAGAATTGGCAACTTAACATTGCTAGATAAATCAGCAAATATTGCAGCTAAAAATAAAGATTTTGTGGATAAAAGAGAATACTATGAGGAATCAGACTATAAAATTACAAGTAGTATAGTAGAAGCACTTACCACAGCAGTTAATACTGGTAACGATGCTAAACGTGTGCAACTACAAGCACAGTATCAGCCACAATATAATGTACAAGATCTTTGGCTAGAAAGTAACATCGATGAACGTGGTCAAAATATTGCCAAACTTCTTGAATTTGCTTTGACGAATTAATCAAGATTTTTAAATTCATATGATTATAAAAACAAAACCACCCCTTATGGGGTGGTTTTTATTAATAGCAAAATATTATTTGTAGTGTCTTAATGATAACCTTTTATTTGTGTCTCCCGTATGTTATTGTTCTCCCTATATTTCCTCCTCTCTTTCTCTCCCCCTATTACTTCATCTCCCCTACTTATTCTTCTCTTCCCCCTAACAGTTTTATCTTGTTAGGTCTCTCCAGGCGATAAATAGTTCGGCCACGACTTGTGGGTTTTGGCTGAGTTTGATGCGGGCTAGCATTTTGCGCACGTAGTTACAGTGTTCTAGCATGGCTTCGTTCAGCTTGTGTTTCACGTGGTGTGGAGCTTGGTACACCAAGATAGGTTTAAAGTCACCCACGTGAATGTAGCTCGTATCTGGATCAGGGCCATCGGTAACGATGTATTGATACGGTATCGCCACGTTAAAAAGTCCATATACCACATCCTTCCCAATAGGGCGTCGACATTTAATATGACCAAAGGTCAGGTGCGGCCCATAGGTCTTAGGCGCCGTATAGCTGCTGCGCCGACCGTCGCTGGTCATGATATAATTCGGCCTCAACCCTTCTTGTAAGGCCAACTCTCGCAAGATGGTACGAATTGGCAGATGTACCAATTCTTGACGGCCATCTACGAAATAGCACATCGTGCTGTCCCCGCCGCCAGGTTCATAGGTAGGAATAAAACAAACAATATGATTCTTCGGATTCGTATAGATTAAATCCAAATTTTCTCCCTTAGATAGCCAAGTGGCCACCGCTACTGGTACTTCATTACATGTCATCATAGGAATTTTCTCTCCTCAACTTAGGAACATTCCTTTCAACAATACAATGAACACGTGTTCTGTGAAAGCAGATTCGCATGCTTTAATCTGCTGTTGGTTTAATTGTATATCACACTGTATAATTTGTAAATATATACACAAAACTATAGAAATTTATGTAAAGTTAAAGACTTTATGATCTTGTAAAAGTAATATCTACCTATATGTGTCATTATTTTCTCATTTAAATTGAGAATTGCATATTTTATGTATATCTGTTAATCGCAATTAACGTAATTATACAAAAATCAGAATATAAATAAGAAATTAAATTATATTAACACATATCATTTTAATACAAACTTGCTCTAATAAACTAACACTCATACGTTTACACTACCTATTCTAATCAATTCAGAGTCATAAGAATCTAATACGTGTATAGCTCTAATGAATATATAGCCCTATTGTATTCATATCTAGTGCACTCGTATCTTATTAAAATCTGTCGTCAAGTATCTACGCAGCTTCCGCAGGGCTCGTTCATGACGCCGTTGGATAGCTTGGCGGCTACAGTTCAATTCTTCGCTAACGGATACGAGGCTTTTACAATCACCGTACACACGCCGCAATAGATCTTGTTGATCTGGAGATAATCTGCCAAGAGCCCATACGAGACGAGCCCGTAGTCGTTGTTCCTCATCGGCCGTCATAATCATGTCTGCTATATTTTCTCCAGATGAGAAGATATCCATACCAACCGCAACCTCGCCATCATCGGTGATGCGGTCTGGTATATGAATCTCACGATGATTACGCAATCGCTCCCGCTTCCAATACCGCATGTAACCATACCTAACACCAGCTTTCACAAAGCCAGGGAACGGTACAGATCCTTTCAAGTCAAAGCTATAAATCGATTCTAATAGGATAGCCCACAGATAACTCTCTAGGTCTTCACGAAACTCACGGTTCCCCGTCTTATTCGTGTAGTGTAAGATGAGTGGCCGATACCTGCGACAGAGCTCGATTTGAGCCGCATCATGGCGTAGCTCATCAGCGGACCAAGGCTGGTAACCAACCGTCTGAATCCGCATATTCGGATTTTGACAAATCGACACGAGACTCTTATCCGATAAGGACGTTAAGACCTGATGCCCGCAGATAAGAGTCTGTAATTTCAACTCCTCTGGCACCTTGTACTCTGGTTCCTTAGGCGGTATCGTTTCAGATTCTAGTTCCTTAGAAGAAGGTCTCTTAGAAAGTACTTCTTTGGAAGCTGTTCCCTTTGAAGATATTTCCTCAGATTGTAAGCTTGCAGTTTTAATACAGGTTCGTTGTACTAACGGTTCTTCGTTTGTGTATAACATAAATCCCCTTTCCTGCCATGGCATAGCGCTTATCTACACAATAGCGCGGAACGGGGATTTTGACAAATTGGCAATTCCTTAGAATTCTCACATATTCGGTTACAATGTAATATTAATTTCTATCCATTAAAAGACATAACTATACACCTAGATATGTAATTGCTGAAAATAATACAAAAAAGACACCACAGAGGAATATGGTGTCTTTTTTAGAGGAATTAGTACTACCATTGGGTAATAGTACGTAAGTTACGATTACTGATATACACGTTAGGCGTAACGTATTCTGATGTTACAAGTAATTGTACAGGTAATCGTATTTTAAATTGTCTGATTACATTGCAATACAGGAGGCTTCCACAAAGTCTTTGAGTTGTGGTTTTACGTAGGTTTGGTACACGTCTGCACCATTGCCACGGACGATGTCGCCCCAGTATTTATACACATAGCGGTACCAGAAATGGAACATGCTATTTGTGAAGTGGTAGTCAGCGTACTTCGCTGGTCCACGGCTATTCGCTTGGATACGACCTACAAGGCCCATGGCCATAAGGTCGTTTAAGCGAGATGTAAAGGTGCCGCTTTTAATTTGGCTCGCTTGCAACAGCTCCACATAGTATGGTCTTTCAAGTGTAGCAAGGCCAGATAAGATCGCATTAGCACCTGTTATATTTTTCATATCTCGATGTAAGATATGTTGCGTTTCTTCAAAGAGTGCGCCCGATACAGAGAAGAACAAATTAATGATATTCGTATCGATGCTTTCACCATTATCAAAGTACTGCACATAGGCAGGCAAACCACCTGTTACGGCGAACACGGTACGCAAGTCATCCTTCGCATAGTGAAGGCCCAAGGATTTCATGTCCACCAAGGAGAACGGTTTCACCTCGAAATATTCCGACACATAAGGACCAATCAAGCTGCGATCGCCAATGATGCGGCCATCAAGCTGTTCTAACCCATTCGCCATCAAGATGATGTTCAAATGGCTCGTTTCTTTATAAGCATCTAACAAATCGCGCAAGTATATAGGGAACTGAGGTACAGCCTCCACCAAGGAAGGGTAGTCATCAATCACCACAGTCTGAGGCGTTTTTACACTGCTTTCAAATAGACCCTCAAAGGCCTCTTGCAAGCTAGTGATCGGTTCGAATTTATCCTGCCCATCGGTAGGAACAAAACGTGCCTCAAGAGCTCGATTCATATCGGCTACATGGATTGCTTCATTAGCCATGCGACCCGCCAAGTATAACGCCTTATGACGGCGCACAAGCTGGGAAGCCACATAGGATTTGCCACTGCGATGCGGACCATACACAACACACAAACTCATTTGATTCATCGCAATACGGGACTGGATACTCTCAATTATTTCAGCACGTCCCACAAAATTCATATACTCTCACCTCCAACATTCTATGGAGACTATTATATCATAAATTTAAAACAAATTTAAACTTATTTTCATATTATTAACATGACTTTTTATTATGTTAAATTTTTTACGCATAAAATACACTTATTTAATGGTTTACTTTTTACCCATATGTTGGTGAAAGTTCCCATATTTACTACATTCTATACAGTTATAATCCCAATACAACTATACAGAGGAAAGTATAAAAAAAGACGTGCCTATCTAGGATAAGCACGTCATGTGTATATATTTATATTTATATTTATATTTATATTTATATGTATATCTATATCTATATGTATATCTATATCTATATGTATATGTAATAGTTTTGTTTATGGACGATACCTGCGAGGGCGTTCCCAAAATTATTGTTGCATTTGTGTTTGCATCTTCATGAGTAAAATATGCTTAACCGCATCATTAAGGCGATCATTGGTAATCGTTCCATTCGCCACGGCTTGGGTTAACGCTCGATGGACTTCATCGATGTGAACGGTATCCGCATCAAGGAGAACGAGGTCACTGCCTGCCACGATGGATGCTACCGCAAAGTCCCCTATTTTTTGGTTTGCTTGCAAGGCGCCTACGTCAACACGATCTGTCATGACCACCCCATTATAGCCAAGCTCATGCCGTAGCCAATCCGTAATGATTGCCTTAGAAGTACTAGCCAAGTGGGCATTGTCGATAGCCGGAATTTGCACATGACTCATGACGAGCATATATGTATTCGCCGTCGTCTGTGTAATAAGGCGTTTGAATACAGCTACATCCGTAGTATTGAGGTATGCTTTCGCATCATTGGCGGTCTCAAAGGATGCATCCCCAAGGCTCACCGTTGGGAAGTAATTGTAACCAAACCACATTTTGTTGATTTGGTACCGCTCCGCCATGGCAAGGTCCATATGGCCTGCCCACGTAGGGTCTGATGTATAGGATATATTTGGTACACCAAGATTTGCATTCGGCCCGATGACAAGGTTGAATCCCATATCACGCATTTCAATAGCCGAACGGGTCGCTAAATTGATGATCCGCTCCATCGGTAGTTGGCCCCAACGATTGGGCTCTGGCAAGCGCAAGAAACTTTCATTAGAACGCAACACCTTATCCCGATTGATCGCTATATAAGGCGTCACCATGCTCGCCGTTGAGGCCGTTTGCATGATGTCGTTTGTGAAAGCTTTCACTTGGTTTTTATTATTTAGATTTTCATTGGTTAGCATAACGCCGCTCACACGGTATTTCCTGATAACGTCCTTTTGAGACTGTCCTACCGTGCTGCCATGAAGGCTAATCATCATCAGCTGGCCTATCTTGTCCTCTTGAGACATAGCCCCGAGCCAGGTATTTACCTTCTCAGGGACAGGCCTGTCTGATTGCATGACGGCCCGATACGATACAGTTCGTACCTCTTCCTGCTCTGCCTGACTCTCATGCTGGCATCCCGCAGTACCGATAGCGGCGACGATCAAGGCCATGCCACATAGGGCACGCCGTAAAAACAAGTTCATCTCTCCACAAAACTCCTTGTAATACTCTCTTACATGTTACCTTTCTATATATTATACACTATATAATTCATCTTTTCCTCATGTGAAAGCTAGTTTTCTATATCAATTTATCATAATAAAGTTATAAAGTAGCAGTAACAATTAATATAAAAGGTAATTCATACATATAACATATATAAAACTATAAGAAGGTTATACATAAAAATCCTACGAATCGCATGTAAGGTGACACTTAGTAGTCAATATCTACACAAGTATCAAGTCACTCATGACCCGTAGGATTTATTTCTGTTTAGTTAGTTACCCATATACCAGTCTAACTATACTAATGTATCGATGTATTCATCGCCGGAATACATTCGAAACAACTCGTACTGAGTAAATTAGCTAATTTGTAATGCTATTAGCCCTTATATTTAGGGGATGTTGGGCATGTTTCAGGTGTTACGTCTTTGCGATCACCAAGAACCGCGCTGCGGTCTGTGTAATGTGTATGCAATAATTCGTGTGCTTTGTGGCCCAATGGTTCGCCTAAGAAATCTTTGTACAATGCTTGGATTTCTGGGTTTTCATAAGAAGCAACCCATTTGTAGTTCGCATCAGCTTCATAAAGGCCGCCGATACGAGCTTCCTTAGTTTTCACAGCTTGTGGCAATTTAGTGCGCGGTTGACCGCCACCACCAATACAGCCGCCTGGACAAGCCATAACTTCGATGAAGTCATAGTGTTTGTCGCTGTCTTTCAACGCGTTAAGGAAGTCACGTGTATTTTTACCGCCATGTACTACAGCAACGGACAATGTAACGTCATCACCTAATTGAACAGTGGCCTCTTTCACGCCTTCCATACCACGAACGTCTTCGAGGTGAGTCAAAGCATATGGAGGTGGCTCTTTGTCAGTGATGAGCTTGTACGCTGTACGCATAGCCGCTTCCATAACACCACCAGTATTACCGAAGATGATAGATGCACCAGTTTCCATACCGATTAAGTCATCGAATTGGGACTCTTCAATCGCATTGAAGTCGAGGTTTTCCTCTTGGATCCAACGGATAAACTCACGTGTAGTAATGGAAATATCTGTATCCATGCCAAGGGATTCGTCATTATGATAACGAGCTGCTGCATTTTCTTCTTCCCGTTTTGTTTCTGCTTTTTTAGCCGTACAAGGGTTTACAGATACAGATACGATATTGCTAGGATTAATGCCTTTTTTCTCAGCAAAGTATGTTTTAATCATAGCTGCTTCCATAGCGATACAAGAACGTGTGGAAGACAAGTTAGGAATCAATTCAGGGAAGTAGATTTCCGCAAAGCGTACCCACGCTGGGCAGCAGCTTGTAAACTGAGGAATTTGACCGCCAGTTTTAAGGCGTTCTACGAGCTCAGATGCTTCTTCCATGATGGTTAAGTCTGCACCGAAGTTAGTGTCTACTACATAGTCTGCACCTAATGCGCGCAAAGCACCAACCATTTTACCTTCAAGGAATGTACCTGGTTCGTAGCCGAAGCCTTCACCGATAGCTACGCGAACTGCTGGAGCTGTTTGGATAACCACGATTTTTTCAGGATCTGCAAGAGCTGCTTTCACCTTTTCAAGCTCGGATTTAGCATGCATGGAGTCGAATGGACATGCAGCCGCACATTGACCACAGTGGATACATACAGGCACGTCACCGTTTGCATCGAGATCGTAGTAGTCGAGTACGCTCATTACGTCCGCACAAGCGCGACGGCATAACGTACAGTTTTTACACTTGGAAATGTCGTGATAAATGGATGGATTGTCGAGCGCAATCGGCACACGTTTATCGATAAATTCGTATTGAGACATGAGGACCTCCTCTAACAAACTAAAACTATCAAACCTTTTGGGAAATTAGGCCAAACTACGGAGCACTGTGCTCAAGGCGTACTTCCACATCTTACCTCTAGTATACGCTATGGTGAAAGTTTATACTATGCAGAAATGTTACACTTTTGTGCAAAATTATGGTCAATCAACCCTCTCTAGATACCATAATATTGCGCATGAAATTATAAGTGACATTATGAGTGACATTCTATATGACATTGTACGTCAGTATATTTCAACAAGATAGAAATTGCATAAATGCGTAATAATATTCCCATTGTACCACGAACGAGAAAATAATTCACCAACTTTTAGGGAGTTAAAACAAAAGAAAAACGCGCATCAATTTAAATAAAAAAAGGCTATGTCACAACAAACAGTTGATAAATAGCCATTTTTATAGGGGAGTATCA
>ERZ791680.1786-NODE-1786-length-11573-cov-8.244226_pt1 | contig 11573 bp, 8 predicted proteins | sample MGYA00510051_ERZ791680 | MGnify/ENA primary metagenome ERZ791680 (study PRJEB30046, sample SAMN00715238) | human gut metagenome | study: EMG produced TPA metagenomics assembly of the A metagenome-wide association study of gut microbiota in type 2...
ATTCTCTTCCGATTCGCCGCTTTGATAGATCGAGTACCCGAACCAGTCTCGTCGATCGATCGCAAACCCCAGATCCTGCATGACGGCGAGCTCCGCCTCCATCGGCACGGTCCAATTGCGCCAGTTCTGATGGCTCAGCAGGCTGTTCTGCAGTTCAAGGTGACTGAGTTCCGGATAGAGGATCCATTCATCATGATTCGGCGTCATCTCCCAACCGACGACGGGAATACCGTTCACGCGGTAGTCGGAGCCGTTGTTCGGATACGCAATCTCGGCGTCCTGGATCACTTCGCTCACGTGCTCGCCCGTAAAGTACACGCCGTTCGCGCCTTCCGCACCTTCGGACACTATCGGCATGTTGAACTCGTCGCGGCTGCCCGTGTCCTTCCACGAAATGATCATCCCCGGCCGGGCGCGGTCGCCGTCGACGTCGCGCAATCCGTCAATCCAGACGGAGGGAGCCTCGTTGAACCGCGTGTCCAAAAAAGGAATGAACAGACTTCCGTACTCAATCCCCTCGTCAGAAATCGTCTCCTCCGGCGACAGAAGGGCCATCACGCCGAGTGCATGGGTGAGCTCGTGAATCAAAAAACTGGCGAGATGCGGCTCGTTGCCGTTTTGAGCGAGCGTGTGCAAAGTCCCTGCGTACCAGTCGATCTCGGGGCTCAATGGCAATTCCAACAGGATGACCGCGCTCCCACCGTTTTCGGAATACGAAAATTCGTTCCGAAGAAGCGCCGCAGAAAGCCAGGTGTTTCCGTCCGTTCCCGCGAGTAGGGAGAACGCCGCCGCGTTGCCGGAGTGATTGCTGTACGGAACAAACTCGACAACCGCCGGGGCGGTGTTCTTGAGCGCATCCTGGAAAACGGTCCCCCAATATCCCAATCCCGACGCAATCAATCCGACTTCCCTGTCGGTGAGCTCACGCTCGGCCGTAAACCGGTCTCCGTCCCAGTCGGACGATGTTTCGCCTACGTCGAACACCTTCACGGTCAAAAACGGGTCGCCGTTCGGCGTGTTGACCGTGATGTTCTCCGCGGCGAGGACGACCGCCGATGCGAGAAGCGTCATGCTGCCGAAAGCGCCGAGAAAAGGAATTTTCATAGGGATGTCCGAAAACGTTCGCAGAGAACTCAACGGGAGAAAAACGAGGGGAACAGGACGAACAAACGGCGTTTCGCCGTGTCCGCCTTCAAAATCCATAATACACAGTGCGACCGATCGATGCATCCGTGTTCTTCGGATGCCGCTCATTCGGAAAATCTCCTCCGATCTTCGTCTTCCTTCGATCATCCCGATTGTTTACGGTTTTCATGTTGATTTGCGTTTACGTTCTTTGTAGAATCTTCTTGTCACTTCAACGAAGTCCGCAAATCCAACATGAGCCCAAAGAACTCCCCCAACTGGGGCGGCCGCCGCGAGGGTGCCGGCCGACCCAAGGAAGAAGACGCCAAGCGCGCACTCATTTCCGTTCGCGTTCCGGAAGACGTGGCCGCCCGTTTCAAGGAATTGGGCGGGAGCGACTTCCTTCGCCCCCGCATCCTTGAGATCATCCGAAACACCTCGTCCGCAACGAACGACGTTTCCGACCCGCTCGACGTCCGTACTTTCCGCCTACCCTCTTCCACGCCGGAACCCAGAATCGCCCGCGTGGACATGACGGTCGCCTGCGGCTTTCCGTCGCCCGCCATGGATTATGCGACCGACCAGCTCTCGCTCTCCGAACTCATGATCCGCAACGAACTCTCGACCTTCTTCGCGGAGGCGACGGGCGACTCGATGGTGGACGCCGGCATCTGCGATGGAGACACCCTCATTCTCGACCGCTCGCTCGAACCCCGAAGCGGCGACATCGTGCTCGCCTTTCTGCACGGAGACTTCACTCTGAAACGCCTTCGCATCCGCGACGGCAAAATCGAACTCTGTCCCGAAAACGCCGCGGCCGACTATCCCGTCATCTGCCCCGGCGAAGGCGACAACTTCAGCATCGAAGGCGTCCTGACCGGGATCTGCCGCAAATTCCGCCGCTGAAAGGAAACGGTCATGGATCTTCCGCCATCGCGCCGCGTCATTCTGCACACTGACGTCAATTCGGCCTACGCCAACATGGAGCGGGTATTCAACCCGAAACTGCGCGACAAACCCGTGTGCATTCTCTCGAACAACGACGGCTGCATCGTCGCGCTCACGAAGGACGCCAAGGCGCTCGGCATCAAACGGGGAACGCCCTACTTCAAGGTTCGGGATCTCTGTGAGAAGCACGGCGTCGCCGTCCTCTCGTCCAACTACGAGCTCTACGACGCCATGTCCTCGCGCTTTCACAAAATCGTCGCGGGATTCGGACCGGTGCACGAAGCGTATTCGATCGACGAGGCCTTTCTCGACCTGACGGGCGTGGAAACGGAGTCCTTCACGGAACTCGGCCGAGCGCTGAAGGCACGCCTCTGGAAGTGGATCGGTCTGCCCGTCTGCGTCGGGATCGCCCCCACCAAGACGCTGGCGAAGCTCTGCGACCACTTTGCGAAGACCTATCCCGTCTACGGAGGCGTCGTCAACTGGTTCGACCTTTCGCCCGAGCGCCGCAAAAAAGCGCTCTCCATCACGCCGATCGGCGAAGTCTGGGGGATCGGGCGCAAGACGGAGGAAAAGCTCCTTCGCGAAGGGATCGAGAACGTCTGGCAGTTCTCGCAGGCGGACGTCTTCACGCTTCGCCGCAGATACGGCGTCGTGCTCGAGAGAACGCTCCGGGAGATTCAGGGCGTCTCCTGTCTCCCCGTCGAGTCCGTTCCGAAGCCCAAGGAACAGATCCTTCGTTCGCGTTCCTTCTCGCACGCGACGAACGACCGCTCCGTTCTTCTCTCCTCCGTTTCCACCCACATGACGGAGGTGGCGAGACAGCTGCGGCGCGAGAAAGCGGAAGCAAAGAAGGCGGGCGTCTTTTTCCTGACGAGCCCCTTCAAGGAAAACGAGCCTTGGCACGCAGCCGAACCCGTCACGGAGCTCACGCTTCCCACGTCCGACACGATGCGTCTCGTCGAAGTCGCCTGCCGGCTCGTTGAGGCGCACTGGCGCCCTGGCTTTCGCTACTGCAAGGCGGGCGCCTTCGTGACGGACCTGATTCCGGAAGGATCCTCTTCGGTGACGGGGTCGCTCTTTGACCTGCCCGACGAAGAACGGGACGCAACGAGGCGCCGCCTCATGGAATGCCTCGACGATCTTACGCGACGCTTCGGCAAGGGTGCCTGGAAGATCGGAAGCTCCGGCCTCGCCGACGGCTGGCAGATGAAGCGCGACCGCCTGACGCCCGCCTACCTCACGAGATGGGCGGACATCATGACGGTTTCGTGAGGAGCGATTTTCTTCTCCCGCAGCCGGACAACATCAAACCGGTCCGGCAAGCGACACGAAAACCAAGCCCGGCTCGGCGACACCGAAACTGAGCCACCCTACGGCATCGAACCAGACCGCCCGGCCGCGCCAAAAAGGAAGCCGAGGACCAACGCAAAACACCCGTACGGGAACCCTATTCGCGATCTCCCGGAGACATTGCCGAACACGTCAGAAATTGACGCATCCGGAATGCACAATGAAGATGTCCCGCTAAAGGAGATCAAGATATGGAAATGACGGAAACGCCGAAGGGAGAAGTTTGGAAGATCACGGTTACGGCCACGTATGCCGAAAGGTGGCTCTCGGGGCTCAAGAAGCTTTGCCGCATCATGCGCCTTCACACGTTGACGCTCCCGGAAGAAAAGACGCTCTTTGTCTGCGGGGGTGAGAGCTCCGCAACGGTGCGTTGTCTTGCGTCGCTTGCGGCCCGGTTTCCGAAGGAACTGCGCATCCGGCGCTTCGATCCTCCGAAGAAGATGCATTTGCAGTTTGAGTGGGAAAAGCCGTCGTTTTTCAGTTGGCACGGAGGACTCGCACTCGAAACCGTACGCAAGTCGATCATGCAGTCGTCCGACATCGATCCGCTCGCCCGATTCTTCCGGGCAGCCATGGAGGAGACCGCCCCGGCCTACGGCGTCGACAAGGCCTCGCCCGTCACGGACGAAGACGTCGAACGCGCCTGGCTTGCCTTACCGCCGCTTGACCGCTTCGAAGCCTTCTTGAAGCGCCTGCCGCCGGGTTGAGACCGGGTGTGCCAGAGACAAAGCTTTGAATCGACCGGGCGCGCCGAGTCCAGTCGGCAACCTTCTTAGCCTCGGAAGCGATAACCGTCGCCGAGAGCGGGAGATGCATTTCGCCAGGAAAAATATACGTAGAGAAAGGGAATCGTCTTCTGTTACAGCGAAGACTTCAGATCTTCTGAAGACCAACTCCAATCAGGGACAGCGACCCTTTTAACGCATGTCCCGCGAATATTTTCCGGACCATCCCAATGCTTAGCCTTTCAGCCCGCTCCGCCCTCGGCGCCTCCCTCGCGATCGCCCTGCTCCTCGCCTCCGCCGCGGCGGACGCCCGCGTCTGCGTCGTGCGGGATTTCAACACGGAGTTCTGCCGCAAGGGCGACGATCTGCTCTACATGCCCGCGCAATGGGGCAACGAGCAGTTGCCGATCGAATTCATCGCCAAAAAGTGCGATTCCACGCACCAGATCTCGTACACCAAAGGGGCGGTCGCCTGCGTCTATGCCGGGCCCAAGGAAGTGTTCGACGCCACGGAAGCGGCGGCGCGCGTTCCGTACCAAAAGCTCTACGATTCCGTCAAGGCCAATTCCAAAGGCTGGTACGCCGCAAACGACGGCTCTTACTGGCGTCTCACCGGCGATACGCTCCAGAAGCCCGCGGACCGAACCGCCAAGGTGGGAGACACCGTGGCCGCGTACGTCTCCCGTTGCAAGCACGACCGCGACGGCACGGAACATCCGGAGTCGTACTTTGAGAAGACCGACGAGTTTGCTCTCGAATCCACGCACTACCTCTACCAAGTCGGGCCCCTCAAGGACGGGGCGATCGTGGAGGTGGTGCGGCCCGACGAACACGTCTTCTACGGCATCCGCGTGCCCGTGCAGAAAGGAAAGAAGAAGGGCGGCAAGTAACGCCGACTGTTGCGAACTCTCTTGGATCCTGCTCCCCTGTTGGACTTTGCGCTCGATTGTGACAAGAAACACGTTCGACAGGGGAGACCGAAGCTAATCCGACGTAGGCGAATGGGTAAAAAAGTCCGAATGCTGGACCCGCATGGCATTCCAACTAGTCACCTTTAGCGAAGCAGAATGTCGTTTACTAAGGCAATGGACGTTATTACATACTCCCAAATTCCAGGCATCATCTCAAACGTGACGGTTCGACAAAAGTTGATTGAGGCTTACTTGGAAGTGAGCAACTCGTTTGATCGGCAACTCCTATAACCAAAAGAAACAAATCGAATAAATTCTCAGAGCAATTAACCGCACCAGATTTACCTTAAAGATTCAATTGATTCCTAGAACTTCCATTCAACCTTCGAGACTCGTATTGTTTAACAAGATCACTTACACCATTTTCACCGACATCGAAAACAATAACTCCATGAGATTTTGTTTTCAACTCAACATGAAAAGGACTCCTAGGCACTTCCTTCAGGGCAAAATAAACCGCTCTGTGTCCCAAACCTGGCTCAAGTTCATAGCAAACAGAAATCTCCTTCAGCAACGGAGAACGTTGAATCACTTGTTCGGCACAAGCCCCATCAAACTGAGGACCTGTCAATGCAAGATCATAACCTGGGACTTTTAAATTCAATATCTGCTCAAAAACACTTCCTGGCTGAACATGGATCCTAAAGAACACCCAATCCCCCTCGCATACTATTTGCATTGAAGATATCTGTGGTCGCTCATTAAAACACGAGCGCCTCCAAGAAAGCACTCCAAAAATTGCCGCAACGAGACTCGCCACCACACCAATAATTTCCATAGCAAATTCCCATCCGTAAGGACTTAACACTCACCGCTTAACGAATAGAAGATAAAATACACATAAATGACTACTCACAACACGAAATGAGCATAACGAACAATAACGGTATCGTCACTGCCCTACCTTTTAGTCAATATTCTTTGTCGATCAGCCCACGGCACAAGCTTTTGTGGGGACAGTAATTGCAAAGTTTTTCCTTGTACGGTTCGGACAGCTTTCCAGTTTCAATGAACTGTTTGATTTCTTTGATACCCAGAAACTGCATGAAAAGCCTGGGAGATGGGTGCTCGCCGCTCAAGAAGGTAAGATTGACTTTCTTTTTCTGTCTAATGGCAAAATCCGTAATTTCTCGTCGCTTTGATTCGGAAAAGGCGGGATATGCATTAAAAAGTTCCTCCGCCACTTTCTCGACGGAGCGTCTCCCCTCGACCGATCGAACGGCAATGAGAGCCGTGAAAAAGAATCCCAAATGAAATTCGGAGCAAAAGATCGGAAAGGTTGAGACGCCATAGTCATACCAGACCCTTCGCCAGCAATGCGGACACGATTCCCTTGAGGCACTCACGTCGACCGGTTGCCGCGGATGCCCCGGCAAAAACAAATCGACCGCGCGGCGCATTTCATCATCAGATACTTTTCTGACGTCATCCTCAAAAGATGTCGATTGAAGAAGAAGCCCTTCTTCTCTTTTAACCTCCACATCGTACCGATCGCGCATCAGTTCGAGGTAGGGAGACGGCTGCAGCTCCTTACCGTTGCGAACGGCCACCCATGAGAGTTTCAAATTCGGCAAGGATTGAGCCACCCTGAACAGATAGCGATCGCTCAACACCGCATTCTCAACAAAGTAACGGTAACCGTCCAATCTCTTTGCAACCTCCTTCGCATCATCCAGTAAACGAATCTCATCGAAAAAGGCGGCGTTCATCGGCCAGTTGTAATCACGAGACGCCGTTGGAAGCGTCTGAGCATCACAACAACACAGCAAAATCGCCTCGTTACGACCGAAGAAGTGAGCCGATTCTATGTCGGACAAACCATAGATTTTCTCGTAAGAAGACGTCTCGTCGTCCTCCTCGGAAAGAAGTTTCCCTCCCAAGAAGAACCCCATCGCCTCGGGCAAGAGAGAGGGCGAACACGAACGTATGTCCGTATTTGTCAAAGTGAGTCGTCTTTGAAAATGTTTGACGATGTTTCTCTCTTCCGCCTGAAGATCGCGCACATCCGCCTTTTGAGTAATCATCGTACGGAGGGTATCGAAATGCTGCAGAAGATTCACTTCCTCGGAACCGTCAAAAAGCGCCCGAGCGTCTGCGATCATCTGCTTTAGGGTAGCGATCAACGTACGAAGCCGTATTCTGTCCTCACCCATTATTCCGATCCTTTCGGATGCGTTCGAGAGAGGGCGCCTCCAACGTTTCTCCGAGGGCTTGCCAAACTTTCCAGCTACACGAAGAATCCGATCGCCGTCAGTTACGAGCAGATGACGCCTTTCAATCCATTCATCCGTGGTGCGGCAATCGGAAAAATAGTGTTTGACACGCTCAAAAGTTCCCAATAAGGCATCGCTTTCCGGCGCAAACTTGGGCCCTGCCCAACCGGTCGCAAGGCATTCGCGCACGGTATCCGGCTCGAGTATCAAATCCTTAGCGACCGGGTCCCACATGGAGTAGAGCCCCCAAAGATAACGACCGGCAGGATACGCGAGCAGGTTCTCCTTTTCCTCAAGCTTGGGAAAGAATGAATCGAGCAATTCTCTGACGTTCGCTCTCAGGGGCGCGAAGAACCGCAATTTTTCCGGAGGGTTCCTCAGCCTGCTGACCATGGCAAAGACATTCTCAAAACGGATGATCTCGGGACCTCGGATCGGTTCCTTATCCGAATCACCGAAGATCCGATGAACCTTCATGTCCGCGAAGAGCGGATTATGAGTCCAAACTTCATAGTCATACGGATGCTTTTCATCGTGAGCGTTCAGAAAATACACCGGGATGTCCAATGCTTCGAACGCCTTCATCAAACGACTCTGCATCGGACGAACGTAATAAAACCCCTGAAAGTACACGCACGAAGGAACACCGAGAAGGGGGCCGTCGGAACCGATGCGGCAACGGCGAAGAAGTTCCTTGAAACGACAGGGGCTTTCCCAAGCGGACAAACGCTCCTCCAACAAAGTTGCGCCGCCTTCGGGGTCCTTGAGGAAGGTTTCGTACAGTCGACGCAGAATCCTTTCCTCTTCACCCTCCTCCGGCAGACATTCAACAGGGAGACCTATTTCGGCCAAAGTGCGCAGACCGTGCAGCACATCGCGCATGTTGTTGCGAAAGGCATTGATGATTTCCGCAACGTATTCCCCGGAAAGCTCGTCAAGACATCCCGCAACCAAAAGGTATTGCCGAAGATGACGTTCCCGGTCATACCAATCGGGCAAAAGCGCCTCCAGTACCGACTTCACATCGTATGCCGTCGCCCCGTTACCCGAGAGAGCCCGCGCCATGAGGCGCTGAGCGGTCACGACGGTCCCTTCTATAGGGTTGGTGCGGTCTACAAGCGCCCGCGGAGAACGGTATCGGATAATTTCAGGACGCACTATGCACCTCCTCGGAAAGCAATTCCGCCCAGGTATCGGGCTTGACGTCTCGGGGCATCGTCACAACCAGATTGCGTTTGGCCCGCGTGAGGGCAACATACAGAAGACGCGCCTCATCCCTGCGCACCGCCAGGCGCTCAGCTTCGAAGCCTGCGCCATACAAACTGTTTTGCAGGTTGTCCCTTTTCCACCCCACGCACAAACGTCCGCCTTCATCCAACCCAGACAGAACATCAGTAACGCTTTTGTCGTCCTCATCTTGCTTTTCATAGAAAAACGACTGCCAGGTGAACGGTACGAAGACCGAATTGAATTCCAATCCTTTGGCTTTGTGAACCGTCATGATTTCAACGACGGCAGCTTCCGCGCCCAAATCGGTCGGATCGGGATAAAGGGCGTCCTCGTCGTCTCCCGTTTGAATCTTCACGTCCAGAAAACGGTAGAGAGAGTCCAGAGAGGCGAAGTCACCCGAAAAATGTTCGTACAGAATGCCTAGCAACTTGTTGAGATTGAGACGATAGGTTTCTTCAAGAAGTTTGGTCTCGACTTTGGTCCGATCGCCTCTTCGCAACAGAGCCGAATATCGCCCGATGGGGTTGATCCGCACCAAAGTGCGTTCCAACCAGGGAAACAGCGTGTCGTACCTTGCGGAACGCCTCAGCTCATCCCATCCTTCCGAGTCGAGTTTTTTCCGGAGAAGTTCCACTATTGCACTCTCGTCGCCCTCAAGCAAAAGCACTTCCTCAGGAGAGGGGCATGCTGAGACGTATGGAGTTTCAAAGGCATTCCAAAGGCAACGAGAATCGCCGGGAAACAAAAGGGCCGCAAGAAAATCATGGAGGTCTCTGACGGGACGTGTCCGATAGAAACCGCCGCTCACACGAGCAATGCAAGGAATCCTTCTTTCCCGGCACTTGTTTAGAAGTCCTTCGACCTCGTAATTCGTACGAACAAGGACGCACATTCCGCCGACTTCCCGACGGAGAAGTTGAATGTCATCCGCGGCAAATTCCAGGGAGTCATCCCAACAATGCGACCGACGCCGTTCCGACTTGAAGCGGCAGACTCCCAACTCGTCTCGTCCCCCTTGCGCAGCTCCGTCCCATGCGAGCAGGCGATCCTCTTTTCGGGACCAACGTTGGAAAACATCGTTGAGACGATTCACTACATTTCGAGAGGTTCGATAATTCTTATGCAGCACGAACCGCCTCAAGCCGTCGCCGTCAACGATGCCGTCCGTTCTCAAATGTGCTTCCAGTTCCTCGAAGGCGGATTCTTCCGCACCGCGGAATCGGTAGATGCTTTGTTTCACGTCCCCCACGACGAAGAGACAACACCCCGTCCGCCGACGCAACCATGCGGCGATTTTGATTTGGCTTGTGTCGGTGTCCTGAAACTCATCAATGAATAAGTGTTTGAACGGTTTGATGCGAAGACGCGACGGATTCTTGCGAACAATCGCGTCCAACTCCGCACGAATGTCGTCAAGGGCAAACGCGTTTCTTTGTTTTTTCAGTTCCGAGTATCGACGCTCCGCTTCCGACAGGACATGAGCGATGATGTGTCCGACTCTGCGGGATTTGAGGTCATACCCCAAGCCGAAATCGGCGTCACGGATGTCCTCGTAGAAGAAACCTCTCGAACGCAGTTTGTCCCAAATCGTCAGCAAAGTATCGGAAAGATCGTGCAGGGACAGAACGTTTTCTTTTAGCAAATCATCCACGGGATTGGCCACAAATCGTTCGTTGAGGATTTGGAGAAGAATTTCCCTTTTTTCCTGTCGAAAACCGGTTAGACGCGCGTGTCGTCCGTACCCTAGCGAGCCACCTTCGTTGCCGATGAGATCAAGAAAGAAACTGTCGATGGTCGACAAACGAATCCGACCTAGCTGTTCCATCAACTCAAACCAACGTATGTTCCCGGTCATCCTCCACAGTTTCCGAAGCCGTTCTTGAAGCTTACCGAGCATGCTCGCCGTCGCCTTGTTGGTAAAGGTGATCATTGCGATGTCTTCGGGGGATAGAGAGTCATCCGTAGCGAACAAAAAGACGATTCTGTCGATCATGACCGTCGTCTTGCCGGTTCCCGCACTGGCTCTGACAATTACGACGTCAGCAAGGGCCTCATGTTCAATCAGGTACTGCTCCAGATTGAAGGACATACAGTTATCCGCCAGATAATTGAATTTGATTCGATCCAGAGAATCAAATCTGCCGTCGACAACCTGCAGGTTCGGAAGCGGTTCTGTAGAGGAATACAGATTGAAAAACTCCCTGCCGTACGCGTCGGAAAAAGTAGAGAATTCCGCCGCCTTGGACGGCGCGACGAAAAGAAACAACTTGGTGCCGGCGTGGATCAGTGCTTCCGCACGACGGCGCGTGAGGGCGGCAGCGTAGTTTCCGGAAAGCAGGAGGGAATATCGGGCTTTTTCATACGAATCTCCCCGACGGTCTTGCTGAGCGGTCATGACAGGAAATCAAAGGATAAAGTTGGAGAGGACGTTGAAGGCGCCAGATTCTTCGGAAACGGGTTGCGCTCGCGAAGCTGAAGAATCATGCGGAACCAGTAGACCCCCTCGGCGGTTACGTCGATCGTGCTGAAGCTCGGATAGCGCTTCGTATCCGGACTGTCGAAATAGGTAGTCTGCAACAAATATTGCTCAAACTCACTCTTACCCGCCAAGAGACAATGGAGACTGCGATCGGGCGCCACGATCAGCATGCCGCCTTCGGCATCCTCGTTGCCGTCCCAATGCTTGGCCGCCGTCATCCCCAGGGCGGCGGCGCGCAAAAAGTGCCGTACGCGGAAACTGTAATAGGTGGGAGCGTACAACGTCCCGAGACCGAGTGGATCGTTTTTGATGAGTAACTCGAGCGCCTCGCGAAGACTGCCCGACTTGACCGCGGAACTCCGACCGTAAAGCATCAGGTGAGCGATCACGATCGTCATGTTCGAATCGAGCAGCGCAAGGTTCTTACCGAACGTTGTCTTGGTCGTTTTGACGTCCGTCGTGAACGCATGAAGGTTAACCTAGATTTTTCATCCCCTGGTTACAGCAAGGGGGTGCAGAGCCAACATGG
>ERZ791680.1795-NODE-1795-length-11505-cov-6.716507_pt1 | contig 11505 bp, 9 predicted proteins | sample MGYA00510051_ERZ791680 | MGnify/ENA primary metagenome ERZ791680 (study PRJEB30046, sample SAMN00715238) | human gut metagenome | study: EMG produced TPA metagenomics assembly of the A metagenome-wide association study of gut microbiota in type 2...
AAAAAAGGCGGCTCATTGCGGAAAGGTAGAGTGAGCCATGAATCGTGAGTTTATTGAATATTTAAGTGCTCGTAAAAATGAAACACTAGCTGTAGCTACTATTTTATTTACCCGTGGTTCTACACCGCGTAAGGCTGGCACATCTATGGTAGTATTCCCAGATGGATCTATCTTTGGTACTATCGGTGGTGGTCGTGCTGAAAATGAAATTCGCCTAAGTGCTGTTGATTCCTTGAATAAAAAAGAAGCACATCGTCGTATCGAAGTTCTTTTAGATGACGATGTAGCTGTAAAAGAAGGTATGGTGTGTGGCGGACAGATGGATGTGTGGATTGAAACACAAAATATTTAAGTCTATAACTATAGAAAAATCATATCTTATAATTGTTTATAAATTTACAGTGCTTCTAAAATGAGTTAAAATATAAGGTACAGCCAAGTAGTTGGTTGTACCTTATTATTTTGTATAAGGAGCTATTTTTATGCATATTGACGCACTTATACATACCTTTAGGCTTCTTGATATTGCTGATATCTTAATCGTTGCCGTAGGTATTTATTACTTATATAAATTGCTTAAAGATACACGGGCCGTTTCTCTTTTGAAGGGCCTTGTTATACTAGCAATTCTAAATTTATTGAGTCATTTGCTGAATCTATATGTTATCAATTGGATTTTGCAACAAAGTATGACCGTTCTTCTCTTCGCATTACCTGTAGTATTCCAACCGGAATTGCGTCGTGCTTTAGAACAATTGGGCCGTGGTCGAATTTTCAGTAAGGCACAGAATGTCAACGAAGAGGAAATGGATATGGCTATCAATGAAGTGATGGCGGCGGCTCGCGTTATGTCTCGTGAGCATACCGGGGCACTTATCGTTTTTGAACGTGAAGTAGGTCTCAATGACTTCGTTGATACAGGCATTTTAATTGATGCTGTGTTGAGCCGTGAACTTATTAAAAATATTTTTGTTCCTAGTACACCACTTCATGATGGGGCGCTAATCATCCGCGATGGTCGCATTCGTGCAGCTGGTTGTTTATTGCCACTAACTGAGGATCGTACATTGAGTACTGAACTTGGTACACGTCACCGTGCAGCCATCGGTTTGTCTGAACAAACTGATGCTGTCGTTGTTGTGGTCAGTGAGGAAACGGGGACAATTTCCTATACCTATGGCGGCCATATTTATCGCCATTTACCGGAAGATCAAATTAAAGAAGCGTTGCGTACATTTATGGAACGCCCTCGTCAAACCATTACTGGTATGTGGAAATGGGGGGCAAAAAAATGATGATACATTTGAAACGCAATTGGCCAGCTAAGTTGTTATCATTGCTAGCAGCTATCGTCATGTGGTTCTTTATCATGCGAGATCAGAACCCTGTGATGGAGGTAACCTATACAGTACCTGTTCAAGTCCAAAATCTTGATTCCCATTATATTATAGAAGATGCACCTGATGTAGCACGCATTGTCCTTTCGGGCCCTCGCGATACGATTATGTCTATAAAGGCAGATAATCTTCGTGCATATATTGATGCATCTGGTGTAAAACCAGGTCAAAATAATGTAACCATTGGATTTACCCCTCCAGCGGGGATGAGCCTTGTTGAGGTTAAGCCTGATACTATAACAATTAATGTAGACGAATATGCAGAACGAAAGATACCAGTTGAAATTGTTCCAATTGGTAAGTTCTCAGATGATGTTGCGCTCAAGTCATATACTATTGTACCGAAAGAGGTAACTGTATCTGGGCGTAAACAGCTTGTTAACGCTGTAAATAAGGTTGTTATGAAGGTTAATATTGCTGGTCAAACTAAGAACTTTAGTGCTGTTAGTACATTAGAAGCTTGGGATGTATCTGGTAATGTATTAGATGTACATATCAATCCGATTAAAGGTCAGGCACAATATGAATTAAATTTATTGCGTAAAGATAAAGCGGTTCCTATTACAGTACCAACTGTGGGAACGGTAGCTGATGGGTATGAGGTTAAGTCCATATCCGTTACACCGACCCAATTGACTGTAACTGGCCGTGAAGAAATGATTGACTCTGTTTCAGAAATTCAAACAGAGCCAATTGATCTTACTGGTGCGACGAAGGGCATTCAAGGTAATTACAACTTAGTATTACCGAGTGGTGTCAATAGTAATGTTACTACAGTACATGTTAAGGTGGATATACAAAAGAAAACTACCTAGTTCATGAAATTAAAGATGTAATGGCGATTTCCAAAATTGTTATTACTATAAACCTAAATTAAAAATAAGACCCTAATAGAGGATACGATAAAACTCTATTAGGGTCTATTTTAATGCTTTATTGGGATACTCTGTTTATTATGTATTAGCTTTTACAGTAATATTGTATAATAGTATTGTATGACCAATTTCTAGTAGGTTAAATTTGAAGGATTTAGGTCAAATAATAAAGAAATTTGCTGATCTAAAAGGGCAGCTTAAATAAGGAAAGATATGATTAGAATAATAAATTTCCGTGTGGCCGTTACGGTCAAGTCGGACATTAAAGAGATTGTAGAAAAGAAGTATCCCCAGCTACGTGGTGCCATTGAAACAATTCACGTTGTGCGACGCGCTGTAGATGCTCGTAAAAAACCTAATATCGTATTTGTGTATACCTTGTTTGTTGAGGTTCATAAGGAAGCTCAAATCATGAAAAAACTAGGTAAACAAAAGGATGTATCTGTATTTACTCCAGAGGATCCAGAACCTATTGTTTATGGTAATGTGCCTTTAGCACATCGCCCTGTAGTGATGGGCTTTGGTCCGGCAGGTATGTTAGCCGCATTCTACCTTGCCCGTGAAGGCTACCGTCCTATCGTCTTTGAGCGTGGTCAAGACGTTGATACTCGTAGCCAAGATGTAGAAACATTTTGGAAGGAGGGCGTATTCAAGCCTGAATCTAACGTACAATTTGGCGAGGGTGGTGCAGGTACCTTCTCTGATGGTAAACTGACAACCCGCGTTACACATCCAAGATTGCATGAAATCTCCAAATATTTTGTAGAGTTCGGCGCTCCAGAAGAAATCTTGTATAAACATAAACCTCATGTAGGTACAGATAAGTTGCGTACCATGGTAAAAGCTATGCGTGAACGCATCATCGAATGGGGTGGTGAAGTTCGCTTTGGTGCTAAGATTACCGATTTATTTATTGAAAATGACCATATCGTAGGTGTTGAAGTTAACGATAACGAACGCATTGATACGACGGTTGTTCTTTCTGGTGTAGGTCATAGTGCACGCGATACGTACGAAATGTTACATAAACGTAATGTAGAAATGACAGCAAAACCATTTGCCATCGGTGTTCGTATTGAACATGATCAGGTTGTCATTGACGAGTCTCAATATGGTGTAGAACCATCTAGCTTGGGACTTGGTGCCGCAGAATACTCTCTCGTGTACCACGATAAAGAAACAGGACGTACAGCGTATAGCTTCTGTATGTGCCCAGGTGGTCAAGTTGTAGCGTCTGCGTCCGAAAATGGGGGAGTTGTTGTTAATGGTATGAGTTTATATGCTCGTGATAGCGGTGTTGCGAATAGTGCTATCGTAGTTAACGTAGGTCCCGATGATTTTGGTAATCATCCTCTGGATGGTGTAGCATTCCAACGTGAATGGGAGCGTAAAGCTTATGAATTAGGTGGCTCTAATTTCCATGCACCAGCTCAGACCGTAGGCCAGTTTTTGGGGCTTTCACAAGCAACAGGTGTACAAGATAGCACATATAGCTATGAACCAGGTGTAGTAAATTGCGATTTACATGATTGCTTGCCACCTTTCGTAACGTCCGTGTTGGAACGGGCGTTACCGTATTGGGGACGACGTATTCATGGATTTGATGATCCTGCAGTATGTATGACTGGTGTTGAAACACGCACCTCTGCACCGCTTCGCATGGGGCGTAATGAAGAACGTATTTCTCCAACTGTAGGTGGATTTTATCCTATGGGGGAAGGTGCAGGCTATGCTGGCGGCATTATGAGTGCAGCCCTCGATGGCGCAGAAACTGCCATTATATGCATGGCAAAATATGCAAAACCTAACTAGTTAGTAGTAGAATGTATTATAAAGTAAACTACAGTATAGGTTCATTTTGGTACTGTAAAATAGTATATCTGTATAGTATATATATGTGTGGTGTATATATTGTGATATAATACACAACAGTGAATATATAAGGACTTGTGATTTTCACAATCCCTAGAGGAGGATAATTATGGCTCGTTTATTTGGTACAGATGGTGTACGTGGTGTTGTTAATGAATTTTTAACACCTGAATTAGCCTATCATTTAGGCCGTGCAGCGGCTACATATTTTGGTAAAGAAAAAGACCATCCTACATTCTTGATTGGTCGTGATACGCGTATTTCTGGCTCCATGCTTGAAAGTGCGTTAGCATCCGGTATTTGCTCTGTTGGTGGTAAAGTTGTCATCGCTGGTGTTATCCCAACTCCAGCAGTAGCTTACCTTGTACGTCAACAAGGCTTTGATGCAGGTGCTGTTATTTCTGCATCTCACAATCCATATCCAGATAATGGTATTAAATTCTTTGATGGCAATGGCTATAAATTGCCAGATGAAGTAGAAGATCAATTAGAACAATATGTTCGTCAAAGTGCAGATAATGAATTGCCACGTCCTACGGGTGATGGCATTGGTACCATTGAGTACAATAGCAATTTAGCTCATCTCTACGCTCACTTTGTTCGCCACACAATTGATACATCTTTAGACGGTTTGACTATCGTATATGATGGTGCGAACGGTGCTGCATCTAGCGTAGGCCCTGAAATTTTATCTGGTCTTGGCGCTAAAGTAATCAACATCAACGTAAATCCAGATGGCTTGAATATCAATGATCACTGTGGTTCTACACATATCGAAGGCTTGCAAGTGGCTGTACAACAACACAATGCAGACCTTGGTATCGCGAATGATGGCGATGCGGACCGTTGTTTATTGGTCGATGAAAAAGGCCAAGTCCTCGATGGTGACCAAATCATGTTGTTATGCGCTCTTAAATTGAAAGAAGAGGGCAAACTTAAAGACGATACTGTAGTTGGTACTGTTATGAGTAATATCGGCTTCCATAAAGCAGCTAAAGAATTAGGCATGAAAACCTTTGCTACTGCTGTTGGTGACCGTTATGTATTGGAATATATGCGTGAACACAATCTCTCCGTTGGGGGTGAGCAATCTGGTCATGTAATCTTCTTAGATTACAATACAACTGGTGACGGTATGTTGACAGCTGTACAAGTAGCGGCGCTTATGAAAGAGAAAAACCAACCACTTTCTGAATTAGCTGGTATCATGACAAAATATCCTCAAGTTCTTATCAACGTTCGTGTTGCTACAAAAACAGGTTGGGAAGACAACGATCTTATTAAAGCGGCCATCGTAACAGCAGAAGGTGAACTTGGTGTGGAAGGTCGCGTTCTAGTACGTGCATCTGGTACAGAACCACTCATTCGCGTAATGGCTGAAGGCCCTAACCAAGAAGAACTACAAGCGCTATGCCAAGAAATCGCCGATGTTATCGGTAGAGAACAAGGGTTGGCGGAATAACTCTTGATGAGTAGTTTGATACCATTCCGTTTGGTTCCATTCTACAACTTTTATATTAAAGGTATACCCTCCTATATATGTCCCTTTGCTCCGTCCTACGTAAAGTCGCTGCAGGAACATATATAGGAGGGTATTTATTTTATATTTATTTAGGATGATTACCGAATGGAACCGCACTATCGCTCGGATATTTCTACACTGAACCATTTCTACTCATAAGAGTTATTTCTGGTATAGAGATGTGTAAAGAAGATATGATGTAATTCATCACATCTACCGTTAACGCTATGTTGGGGTTACTGTAGGTACATATATTGGCGGGTGCTTATGTTATTATAGGCATATAGTGAGAGGTGTATTTGATAGTAAAGGTATAGTATGGCGGTTACAATAAGAGAGTATTGGAAAAATCTTAAAACAGAATATGAAGCTACATATAATGCGTCTATATTTAGTGATTATAATGTATTAATGCAATATGCAGAGCGTTTTGAATCTTACTTACGTGGTTTATTCATAACTTTTAAGATATTTCTATTTCGGTGCAATAGATCAAAAAAAGATTTCTGTATTTAAACTGCTATGAGATTTGAATAAAAAAGAAAGCACTACTTTGAATTGAAATTTATGATATGTACCCCTTTTACTGGATAACCAGTAAAGGGGGTACATATCATTATTCAGAGTAGTGCTTTTTATAATTATTTATCAGCTACAACGAGTTTATATCCATTCAAGTGGATGTTTTCGCCAGTTGTGTCTTCGTTAGTTAAGGATTTTACATAGCTGTCGCCAGTAAGTGTCCAGCTAGAATCTTTGCTGAGTTTTACTGTGATTTCTTTAGCTGTGTTGTCTGTATTGATAGCTCCCACGAGGCTTGAACCATTTGCCATGTCTAGCGCGATGGTGCTGATGGAGTCGGCTACGATGTTACCGCTAAGTTCTTGGTTAGATGCGCGGAGTGTGAGGTGACCGCCGTTTTCGCCAGCATTACCCCAACGAGAGTCAGCCGCTGCCTTCACGAGGGTATTGGTATTAGGCATAGAGATTGCATTATTAGAGAGGTCTACTTCAGCCGTAGTGTTGTTTACATAGATGAACGCACCTGTGGAGTAGGTTGTGAGCGTGTTATTTTCCGCTTTTAAACGAGCAATACCGCTTTCAGCATCACCGGAGAAGCTTTGGTAGAGCATGAATCCATTATCTTTGTAGCCAGTTACGTTTGAGTTCGTAAGGGTAATAGAGTTTTTGCCTTCTACAACGCCAATTTCACTATTATTAGCTACGCCGTTCACATTGTTAGCTGTAATATTGCCAGTGGAGTAGATAACAGGGCTGCCTGCGCCAGAGGTTGTTAGTTTAGCGGCTTCCACAGTAATCGTACCTTCGCCACGGTCAGTAGCAAGGGTAGCAGAGTGAGCACCTTCAGTAGTGATCGTTAGATTTTTACCATTTACTGTGCCTTTATACGTAGCATCTAGACCACGAGAGGAATCGCTTTTAGTGTGAATATTAGTGTTTTCTACGTTGATAACAGAGCCTTCACCGGTAGCAAAGACTGCATTGGAACCATTGGAGTTAGATGTAATATTGCTACCCTTAATGTTGATTTGACTGCGATCAATACCAAGAATTACCGCATTTTGACCTCGGAAATTACTGTTGTCATCGCTTGTAGTATTACCAGTTTTATCGAAAACGCTGTTTTCGATATTTACGACTGCTTTATTTTTGCCTATGAAAGCATTCTGGTCAGATGTTGTATTAGTAATTAACTCATGAGCGATAGATTTGTTTTCTGTTATTATAGACGTACCTGTGAAAGTACTAGGATCTACTTCGGGTTGTGGTGCCATGCCAGTAGGGGCTCCGTTTTGCATATCTGTTGGAGGTGCCCCGTTTTGACTTCCACTTGGAGGTGCTCCATTAGGAACACCTACTGGCGGATGACCTGCAGGTGGTTTGCCATGTGGGGCACCATTTGGTGGTGTGCTACCTTGAGCAGATGGTACAGTTGGAGCTTGTTCTGTAGTGGTTACAACAGATACGTTAGTATTCGCTTGTGTTTCTGCTGCAAAGGTTGGAATGAAAGCCAATGTAGATAAGGCGGCACCTAATACGGCAGGTAGGACCCAACGACGTAATTTTCTGTATTGTATGTTATTTTTATGTGTTTTATGTTTCTTTTTTATGGTTGTTTTATTCATAATCAGTATCTCCAAAATGTTATAAATATATTTCGAAAATATAGTAAAATCTAATTGTATAAAATATAGATTGATAGCAGTATAATTTCTTACAATGAAAATACCGTGAAGTATAGAAAAAATCTTTTTTCTTGCCTTTGAATTAGGTTCGGAGGTTTACATCTCATCGATTTTTTTAGTATAATATAGCTCAGTACATAATTCATATTTGTACTAATTCTGCCGTATATCAGAGAAAGGAAATCCGAATTCGTAAAGGCGAATAGCGCAAGTACCCGCGAAGGTAGTCGTTAGGGTAGACGAGGTGAAGAGTGATCGAATAATCAGCGGATGCTCTTCCGGCATATTCATGTCGTAACAGATACTAAAAAGACCATTGGTAACAATGGAGACAAAGTGTATCTGAATGAATTGTATTAAAGTAATAATTAATACATAATTGAAACATTAATCTAGAACATTAATCTAGAACATTAATTAGCCTTAGTTGTTGGCTGGGGCTAGAATGCCCCCAGTTATAGGAGGATATACTTATGTGCGGTATCGTAGGATACATTGGCTTTAATCAAGCATCTGATTTCTTATTGGACGGTATGGCGAAATTAGAATACCGTGGTTATGACTCTGCAGGTATTGCTGTTATTGGCCCTGAAAATGTAATTAAAATTCAAAAAAAGGTTGGCCGTCTAGCTAATCTTGAGGCTATTGTAAAAGCAGATCCTAATGAAGGGACTGTAGGTATTGGTCATACGCGTTGGGCTACTCATGGTCGTCCATCCGATATGAACGCCCATCCTCACTCCTCTGAAGATGGTAAATTTGCTGTTGTTCACAACGGTATCATTGAAAACTACATGCCTTTAAAAGAAGAGCTTATTGCAAAAGGGTACCATTTCAAATCTGAAACTGATACAGAAGTAGTAGCTCATTTATTAGAGGATATGTACGATGGCGATTTTGTAAGTACTGTACGCCGCATGCTCGCTCGTGTTGACGGTGCGTATGCTCTTGAAATCATCTGTGCTGATGAGCCAGACAAAATCATTTGTACTAAAAAAGAAAATCCATTGGTTATCGGTCTTGGCAAAGGGGAAAACTTCGTTGCCTCCGATATTCCAGCAATCATTAACTACACACGTGATACATACATCTTGAGCGATGGTGAATTAGCTATCGTAACTCGTGATAATGTATCCGTATTTGACCGTGAAGGTAATGCTATCGATAAAGAAGTATTCCACGTAAGCTGGAATGCAGAAGCCGCAGAAAAAGGCGGTTATGAACACTTCATGTTGAAAGAAATTCATGACCAACCTAAAGCTGTACGCGATACATTTGGTACACATATCTCCGAAGATGGTAAAACAGTAATCTTTGATGAGTTGAATTGGACTGCTGACGATGTAGCAGCTTTCAATAAAATCCTCATCGTTGCATGTGGTACAGCATACCATGCAGGTCTTGTAACAAAACAATATATTGAAAACTTGGCGCGCATTCCAGTAAGTGTGGAAATTGCATCTGAGTATCGTTATAGCAATCCGTTGACTGATGATAAAACATTATGTATCGTTATCAGTCAATCCGGTGAAACATCCGATACATTGGCTGCTTTGAAAGAGGCTAAACGTCATGGCGCTAAATCCTTGGCAATTACAAACGTAGTAGGTTCCAGTATTTCCCGTGAAGCAGATAACACTGTGTACACATGGGCAGGTCCTGAAATCTCTGTAGCGTCTACAAAAGCGTATACTACTCAATTAGTAGCAGGTTTGTTGTTCGCTGTATACCTTGGCCAATTAAATGGTAAAATGGATCCAGCTTTAGGCGAAGAAATCCTTTGCGGTGTTAAAAGCTTGCCTACATTGATTCATGAAATCTTTGAAGTAGACGAAGATATGAAAGCCTTTGCAAAACATTATGGCTTCAAATCTGATGCGTTCTTCTTGGGTCGTGCTATCGACTACGCAGTAGCGATGGAAGGTGCTTTGAAATTGAAAGAAATTTCTTACATCCATGCTGAAGCATATGCTGGTGGTGAGTTGAAACATGGTACATTGGCTCTTATTGAAGAAGGCGTACCTGTTATCGCATTGGCTACACAAGAGGATGTGTACGATAAGATGATCAGCAACATCCGTGAAGTAAAAGCTCGTGAAGCTGTTGTAATCGGTATTGGCATGAAAGGTGACGAAGAATTATCTAAACACGTAGACCATACAATCTATGTGCCTCGTGCAAATAAATTCATCGCTCCAATCCTTGCGGTTGTACCATTGCAATTATTGGCGTACTACGCAGCGATTACACGCGGCGCAGATGTAGATAAACCACGTAACTTGGCTAAATCTGTAACCGTAGAATAATATATATAACCAACAGTGCTTCGGCACTGTTGGTTTATTTCAATATAGGGAGACTATTATGGCAGTTATATTTTCCGGCATCCAACCAAGTGGGGAGTTAACACTTGGTAACTATTTGGGGGCTTTACGTAATTTCTTAGACTATCAAGATACTGATGAATGTTACTATTGTATCGTTAACCAACATGCGATTACGGTACCGCAAGATCCAAAAGAATTATTTCAAAACACTCGTAATTTGGCTGCGTTGTACCTTGCGGTTGGCCTTGATCCTAAAAAGGTAACATTGTTTGTTCAATCCGAAGTACCTGAGCATGTTAAGCTCGGTTGGGTTATGCAATCTATTAGCTATGTTGGCGAATTAGAGCGTATGACACAGTACAAAGATAAGTCTCAAAAGCAAGGTGACTCTATCCCTACTGCGTTGCTTACGTATCCACCATTGATGGCGGCAGATATTTTGTTATATGGTACTAACTATGTTCCAGTAGGTGAGGACCAAAAACAACATCTTGAGTTGACTCGTAATTTGGCAGAGCGTTTTAACCGTAGATTTGGCGAAACTTTCGTAGTACCTGATATCAAGGTAGGCGAAGGTGGTGCTCGCGTTATGAGCTTACAAGAGCCAACTAAGAAAATGAGTAAATCTGATGATAACCAAAATGCTACAATTCGTCTTTTGGATGCACCAGACTTGATCGTGAAAAAATTGAAACGCGCTCAAACTGACTCTGATAACGCGGTGCGTTATGATAAAGAAAACAAACCTGGCATTTCTAACTTGATGGGCATTTACCGTGCTATCACAAAAGACAGCTATGAAGCTATCGAAGAAATGTATGCCGGTAAAGGTTATGGCGTCTTCAAATCCGATATCGCAGACCTATTGGTGGCAACTCTTGAGCCAATTCAACAACGTTACAATGAGTTGATTACAAGCCCTGAACTCGATGTTATTCTCGATGAAGGTGCTGCTAAGGCTCATGCTAAAGCAAGTCAAATGTATCGTAAAGTAGAGCAAGCTATGGGCTTGTGCCGTAAATAAAATCATATAGTAGACTTTCAATTTGTGAGGTAAGCCATGACGAAACAAGAGGCGATGGAACGCTTTTCATCAGGTACCGTACAACAGAGCTTAGAAATACATCGTGGAATTCAGTGGGCCGGTCGTATCATCGGTTTATTGGTGTGCGTGTTAATTGTGAAATATTTGCCGTCCGATTGGGCTGAGCGTATATTGTATTATCTGTTGTTACTCCTTATATTGTGGACCCTTCATAGATTAGGTGAAAGTCAAGCTTTTATCTGTGAAAAGGGCCTCGTGTT
>ERZ791680.1797-NODE-1797-length-11494-cov-2.279920_pt1 | contig 11494 bp, 9 predicted proteins | sample MGYA00510051_ERZ791680 | MGnify/ENA primary metagenome ERZ791680 (study PRJEB30046, sample SAMN00715238) | human gut metagenome | study: EMG produced TPA metagenomics assembly of the A metagenome-wide association study of gut microbiota in type 2...
TAGCTTTTTAATTTTTATTATATGTATATTGATAGATATAGTATTTCGAAGAATTTTATTTGAAAAGAAAATTAATAAATTATCACTAAAATTAGGAAACTATTTAGATAAGAAATTATTAGGAAAATAAATAATAATTGTGTAATGAGGATATTATTATTATAATTTTAGTGATAAAATGAAAAGTGTTTTGCTAATTAAGGGAAATATTTTAGTTTTGGAGGATTTAAATGACAAATTATTTAGTAGTAGGAGCAGGTCTTTTTGGTGCAGTATTTGCACATGAAGCTGCTCAAAGAGGGCATAAAGTAAAGGTTATTGAAAAAAGAAATCATGTTGCCGGAAATATTTATACAAAAGAGGTACATGGTATTCAAGTTCATCAATTTGGTGCACATATCTTCCATACTTCTAAGAAAGAAATTTGGGAATATGTAAATCAGTTTGCTGAATTTAATCGTTATACTAATAGCCCAGTAGCTAATTATAACGGTGAAATCTATAACTTACCTTTTAATATGAATACATTTAACAAACTTTGGGGAGTAGCTACTCCTAAAGAAGCTATGGCTAAGATTGAAGAACAACGTGCAGTTCTTAATGGTAAGAAACCAGAAAATCTTGAAGAACAAGCTATTTCATTAATTGGAACAGATATTTATGAAAAGTTAATTAAAGGTTATACAGAAAAACAATGGGGACGTAAAGCTACAGAATTGCCAGCTTTTATCATCCGCCGTTTACCAGTACGTTTAACTTACGATAACAACTATTTCAATGATGCATATCAAGGTATTCCAATCGGCGGTTATACACAAATTGTTGAAAAGATGTTAGATCATGACAATATCACTGTAGAAACAGGGGTAGATTTCTTCGACCGTAAAGAAGAATATCTAAAAGAATACGATAAAGTTGTCTTCACAGGTATGATTGATCAATTCTTCGATTACAAACTTGGAGAATTAGAATACAGAAGTTTACGTTTTGAAACAGAAGTATTAGATGAAGATAATCATCAAGGTAATGCTGTAGTAAACTATACAGATGCTGAAACACCTTATACTAGAATAATCGAACACAAGCATTTTGAATTTGGTAAGGGTGAAAAAGGTAAGACAGTTATTACGCGTGAATATCCTGCTGATTGGAAACGTGGCGATGAACCTTACTATCCAGTAAATGATAGCAAAAACAACAGCCTTTACAAGCAATATCAAGAATTAGCAAGTAAAGAAACTGAAAATGTAATCTTTGGTGGACGTTTAGGACAATATCGTTACTACAATATGGATCAAGTTATAGGAGCAGCTTTACTAACTGTTAAAAATGAATTTAATTGATAGTAGTACATAATTAAAGATAGTAGATTTTAGTTATGTATAATTAAAAGGTTGGAAGGTTATGGAATTTTCCAACTTTTAGATTAGGTAGATGGTAGTATTGTTTTTTAACAATTAGAATAGGTGACATACATGAGAGTAATAAAGAATTATTTATATAATGCAGGTTATCAATTATTAGCGATAATAGTTCCACTGATAACAACTCCATACGTTAGTCGTGTGTTACATCCGGTTGGTGTAGGTGATTTTTCATATACCAGTTCAATCATACAATATTTTGTTTTAATTGCTGGTATGGGTGTAGGATACTACGGAAATAGAGAGATTGCTTATCTGAGAGAAAATAGGTATGAAATGAGTAAAGCGTTTTGGGAAATACAGATAGTAAAAACATTTACCACTATTATCGCATTTATTATTTTTGTCTTATTTTTATATTGGTATGAGCACTATATTCTTTATTTATGGATACAAGCAATTAATATCATAGCTGTTGCTTTCGATATATCTTGGTTATATATGGGGGTAGAAAATTTTAAGCCAACAGTTGTAAGAAACACAATTTTTAAAATATTGTCTACGATAATGGTATTTATCTTCGTTAGAAATAGTAATGATGTAGGAATTTATATTTTAATTACAGCATTATCTGTTATTTTAGGGAATATGGCTTTGTGGTATAGTTTAAAAAACATAGTTGTCAAAGTTAAGTTAAATGAGTTAAAGCCATTTAGACATTTAGTGCCAAGCATTTCAATGTTTATTCCACAAGTTGCAATTCAAGTATATGTGCAACTTAACAAGACAATGTTAGGAGCTTTTGTAGGGACTGTATCTTCAGGGTATTATCAATATTCTGATAATTTGGTAAAAATGGTTTTAACAATAGTTACAGCAACAGGTACTGTAATGTTGCCACATGTATCTAATGCTTTTTCAAAGGGAGATACGAATAAGGTTAATCAAATGTTGTATAGATCGTTTGATTTTGTCTCGTTTTTAGCTATAGCCATGATGTTTGGATTAGCAGGTGTTTCAAAGTATTTGGGATTAATGTTCTATGGACGTGGTTTTGGACCTGTGGGAATGGCTATGATAATTGAATCAATAGTAATTGTTTTGATAGGATGGAGCAATGTTATTGGTACTCAATATTTATTGCCTACTAATAAAGTAAATTCCTTTACCGTATCAGTAACTTTAGGAGCGATAATAAATATTATCGCTCCTAAAGTTACCGTATCAGTAACTTTATATATGGGGATTATATGGTGCTATGTGGGCAACTGTATTCTCAGAGTTTGCGGTAACAGCGTATCAATTATGGGTTGTGAGAAATTCTTTAAGTATGAGAGAATTATTTAAAAACTTTTGGAAGTACATGGTAGCTGGGAGTATAATGTTTGGTTGTGTAATATATTTAGAATTGCTATGGAAACCGATTAGTATAAGTAGTATTACAGATATTGTACATTTATGTATCATTGTTGCAGTAGGTATATTGGTGTATGGTATAATGATATTATTATTAAAACCTACGATTTTGGATTACGCAAAAGAGATTCTTTTCAAAAGAAAGAAATAATTTAGTTAGGAGAAGTATATTTATGAAAAAATTGTTTGTATCTAGCATGGTACTATTGAGTTTGTTAACATTAGGTGCATGTTCTAATGATGGTAACAAGAGTAGTATGTCATCTGCTAATCATGAATCAAGCAAAAATGTAGAAAAGACAAAGAAACAGATAAAAGCAACTGCTGTTTCTTCCGTAGACGAGGATAGTACGAGTGTTGTAAGTGATAATAGTAGTGAAGAAAACAGTTCAAGTAATAACAATTCTACGGTGTCTTCACAAAGTGGTGAAAGTAGCAGTAGTAGTGATAAAAATTCCGCTACTTCTTCTAAAAAGCAATTTTCTCAAGGACAAATTGCAGCCTTGGCATCTTGGTATACAGGAAATATAAAAAATAGTAAAATAGTGGTTCATAACATGGGAAATTATAATGCTGTAAGTGACGATAGTGGGAACTTATTATTTGCATATAGTGTTTCTGGAGATAATGTAAAAGTTGGTGGCTTTGGAGATAAGCCTTGGGATGAAGTGAATATCTCAAATCTAAATGACAAAGCATCTCAACAGGGACAATCAGATAATGTAAATAGTGTTGCAAATAATACTACATTTACAGATGGATATTAAACCTAGTATTTAATGACTATTAATAAACAAACGCAGATGAATCGAGACAATAAAGTCTTATTTCATCTGCGTTTTTGTTTACTATTCTATTGGAAGTAGGCAATATGAATTTGTAGTATCAATACGATATGAATTTTCTTCATTGCCTTGTAAGGTCATTTCCATATCAGTTGCATAAATTACTAAGCCTAACTTATGTCCCTTTGGAAGATGGTAGAACATAGGTTGTGTAGTAATTTCAACATCATAGAACTTATTAGCTTCAAGTTCATCTGTACTAAAGTTGTTATGACGATTTTGTAAGTTCAAGTGAGCTTGTGTAATCATCTTAAATGGTGTTTCCTTGGCTAATTTAAATTCTACTAAATTATCTTCTTGCCAGTGATAACCTAAATCTAAGCCACGTCTTTCAAGAATTGTAGGAGTAGCTCCTAGACGCTTAGCATCGCCATAATCAACCAATTTAACACTAACCAAGCCATGATCAAGTTGACTAGCGATCTTCAATTTGATTTTAGCGATGCCTTTAAGTAAAGTTTCATGCTTTAAAGGTTTGCTAGTGAGGATCAAACGATTATTTTCAAGTTTTGGACTAGTTGGTGCAAGAATATCTTCTTTCCAACTATTAATATTTGCTTGATAGTGTTTAAATGTAGCTTCTGGCAAATGATCACTAAACTCTAAAGTTTGATTTTCTTCTTTTTGTGTAGAGAGAGAATCAGAATCTAAGTATAACTTAGTAAAGTTCTTACTTTGCCAACTAGAATAAGTTTCCCATGTACTTTCTTTAGTATTATTTTGAACTAAGATATCTGGGAGTAATTCTTTAGCACTATTCTCAACACCATACAATTTATGACTTAACCAAAGATTCATCATATCTGTGAAATCAAGTGATTGGAAATTGTTGATATAGATATGTTGACCTTGATGTAAGATAAGTTTCTTCGTTACTTCAACATCACCAAGTTTATTATATAAATTAAATACATTCTTTAACTTAACATTCCAGTCATTGAGACCATGAACCATCACAATATCACACTTAATGTTACCTACATCTTTCAAATAGTTACGAGCATCCCAGAAAGTATTGTAATTACCAGTAGTGCGATCTTGGTCTTTAGTAATAGTTGATAGGAATTTATTAAAGCCATCTTTAGCACGATTATAATCACCAGCACTTTTTTGACGGCTAAAACATTCTTCAGCCAAGATATCGGCATCTTCCCCAGGGAATCCACCAGGTGCAATAACAAGTCCGCCTTCACGATAGTAGTCATACCAGCTAGAAATAGCAGCTTCACTAATGATAGTCTCTAATCCTTCTACACCAGTAGTAGCAGTAGCTGTAGCAAGCGTTCCTAGATATGATTTTCCAGTCATCGCTACTTTTCCATTTGACCACCAAGCAGGAATAGCCTTATTAGCTTCTTTAGTTGTAAAGGCCGTTCTCTTTCCATTTAACCATTCAACTACATCTTTAGCTCCTAGAGTTTCAGCTTCATCGCCACAAGTACGGTAGCCATCAGAATCCAGAGTTCCAACTCCACCAGAATAAGCAACAGCAAATCCACGAGCTAACATGTAGTCATTAAAAGTATATGTAAATAAGTGTTCCCAACTTTCTTCAGCATTTTTAGTAGAGATCACAACAGGCCGTTTCTTAGGAAGTTTAGTTTCTGGCTTATGGTATTCAATATCTTGATAAGAAAGAGGCTTAACTTCCTTACGTTTAATTGGTAAGTCGACACTGTGCATCATTTTCTCAGCACTAGCATCATTAGTTCCTAAGTAGTAGGGACTAGCTGTGAAAATAGTTGGAACTTTCATACCATTATCAGTCATTACTGGACGCATAATGATAACTTTTAGCAAATCACGCTTACCATCTTGATCGGTATCTAATTCTGATTCAACATAGACTACTTCGTGGATAAGTTTATTTGTATCAAAAACAGGTTGAGCCTTTCCGTTAAAGAAAATTGGTTCTGTCAGATTCAATTGGTAAAATTGTGTGAAATATCCACGATTAGCTAGAATATCGAGTAAATTTTGTCCCTTTTTAGTTGAAGTGCATAGTAAATCATACCAAGCATTAATAACATCATCGCGATGATTTATTTCTTTTTGGTATGGCAAGTTTAGCTTGTCCATTGCAGAAAATGGATCTTTTAAATCAAAATCAAGCTCAGCTTCAAATCCTAAGAGTTGTAAGCCGACAGCATAGAAAACGCGGGCATTTATTTTACTAGAGTTTAAATAAGTTAAAATATCAGCATTCTCAGTAGCTGCTAGATTGGAAAGAGCGTGATTTTTAGCTGCTTCAGTCTCGAAATTTGGGAAAGCACGTTCCAAAAATAAGCGATAAATATGATTGCTAGCTAAATCTTCATCACCAGCGTGAAGAAAAGCAATGCGATTGAGTTCTGCTAATTTTTGTTCAAAAGGAACTTTGACATGAGCGAATTGATTGAATTTCATAATAACGATCCTTTCTTTTAGAATATTTATTACCATTATAGACTTTTTATAGAAAAACTTCTATGGTAATAGAGGGAACGTTTACATTGAATAGCTAGGGTATTTGACTTTTAAGACAAATATTTTTTTTGTAAAATATATATTATAGAGTAATTTTTAGGTACTTTGAAAGGAAGATTATATGACCTATTTAGGAACACTTTGCTTGGTTTTGCTGACGACTGCTTTTGCTGGCAGTATTAGTCGCAGAGTCGGAATGCCTGCCGTAATTGGTCAGTTATTGGTGGGGATTATTCTGGGACCAGCGATGCTAGGTTGGGTGACAAGTAATAATTTTGTCCACATCTTTTCAGAAATTGGTGTGGTCATCTTAATGTTTATGGCGGGACTTGAAAGTGATCTAGATTTATTGAAGAAATATCTTAAACCTGCGACTTCAGTAGCCTTATTCGGTGTGATTGCGCCAATTATTTTAGTTTATCTTTTGGGGCGAATATATAACTTTACTAATGAAGAAGCAATTTTTCTCGGCGTAACTTTCGCAGCAACTTCAGTCTCTATTTCAGTTGAAGTGTTAAAAGAGTTAAAGAAGTTAGATACAAAAGAAGGAACAACGATTTTAGGAGCTGCTGTAATTGATGATATATTGGCAGTTTTAATTTTAAGTATCTTGGTAAGCATCTTCAGTGATGTTGCTCAAGCAGAAGGCGGACATACTCAATCTAATTTAGGCGTGGGTATCTTAATTCAAGTAATATACTTTATTGGTATTTACTTAGTCTTTAGATGGATTGCACCACTTTTAATGAAGATCAGTGAAAAATTACCAATATCTTCCAGCGAAATTCTAATGTCACTAGTAATTTGCTTGGGAATGGCATTCTTCGCTGATTTGGTAGGCTTGAGTGCAGTGGTAGGTTCATTCTTTGCTGGGGTAGCAGTTGCACAAACTCCATATAAACAAGAGATAGATTCAAGTATTGAACCAATCGGCTATGCAGTGTTTATTCCAATGTTCTTTGTATCAATTGGATTGAACATGACCTTTAAAGGTTTATTGACTAATTGGTTATTTATTGTAATTTTGCTAGTATTGGCCTTACTAACAAAATGGGGTGGCTGTGGCTTAGGTGCTAAAATGCTAGGAATGAGTTGGCATTCTGGCGATATTATCGGAGCAGGAATGGTTTCTCGTGGAGAAATGGCGTTGATTATTGCTCAAGTAGGATATGAAGCACACTTGTTATCTGATAAGTTCTATTCAAGTGTCATTATCGTAATTATCTTAACCACAATCATTGCACCTTTTATGTTGAAATCAGCAATTATGCGCCAAGCAAAGGCAGAAGCTAAATAATATTAATAGAAGACGGATAAATTATTGAAAAAGATAATTTTTATCCGCCTTTTTATTTACTTATGCACAGTATTGTGCATAACTTTGTGTATAAGTGCTAAAGAATCAAATATTAGAAGTAAATCGGAGATACATATGTTCACTTTATTGGATAATAAAGTGGTATTATCCACAAAAAGTGTGTATAACTTGGGGATAAGTTGTAGAATACTGCCATTTTTATCCACGTAAATGAAATGTTTGGATTTACAAACGTGGATAAGATCAATTTAATAAAGTGAAAACAGAAAATAATCTTAGTTTAACAATATAGAAATAAAGTTGCGTTATCATTGGTAGATAACTTAATTAATGAGGAAGAGAATTATTTATGAAGAAGCAATTTAAGAATTGGCTAATTCTAGTTATGCTAGGAATTGCTATTATAACTGGTAGTGGAATCATGAGAGGAGTAAAGGCAGATAAGATTGATGCCAAGGCAGCCTACATGATAGATGCAGGCACTGGTCAGGTATTGTATCAACAAAATGCTAATAGTAAATATCCAATTGCATCACTAACTAAAATTTTAACAATAGCGGTTATTATGAAAGATATCCACAATCAAAAACTGAGCTGGGATCAAAAAATTAAAGTAAATAAAGATGTGTCTGATATGGCTAATAACTGGCAATACTCAAATGTTCAGTTAAATGAAGGAGAGAGCTATACCGTTAAGTCACTAGTAGAATCAATGATGATTGTATCGGCAGATGGTAGTACAGAAGCTTTAGCCTTAGCTGATGCTGGAAGTGTGAAAGCTTTTAATGAAAAAATGAAAGAAGTAGCACATGAAGCAGGAGTTACTGACGCTGAGATTTACAATATGATTGGCTTGCCAAATTCAGATTTGGGTAATTTAAAGTTGAAGAATGTAGGCGATGATCAAGAAAATAAATTTTCAGCTAAAGATATAGCTTTGATTTCGAAGTACTTAGTAAATAATTATCCAGAAGTAATAGATATTACAAAACAGAAAAATGTTGATTTTAAAATAAGTGACGATCAGACATATAATATGGAGAACATTAATTATATGTTGGAAGGAAGTTATGCAGCACCTAAAAATGGGACAATAGATGGTCTTAAGACAGGATTTACAGATGAGGCCGGATACTGTTTTGTAGGAACAGGTACATTCAATGGACAACGTGTGATAACGGTTATTTTAAATGCTTCAGATTATAAGAAACAATTTTCTGAAACTAATAAGATGATTGAGTCGGTTATGAATAATGATAAAGTAGTTAACACTAAGGATATAAAGAGTGTTAAACAAGCTTTGAAAAAAGAAAATTTGAAAGTAAATGATACTAATATTTGGGTAGCCAAGAACACTGATCCTAAACAAATAAAAGCAAAATTAACTCTATCTAATGGAAAAATAAAAGCGAAAAATGCTAAGAATGAGAAAGTTGGCACAATTAAAATCAGTTCTTCTGGAGTATCTCCAGTGGAATTGAACGTTAATTTAGATGCTAAATAAATTAATTATAAAAGTGTAAAATAAGTAGATAAGTACTGGTTTTACGCTTTTTTTATTTTGCCAGATATAAAAATATTTTATAGGTTTAAAAAATATTTTAATAAAACTGAAAGTGCTTGCAATAAGGAGGACTTTGTGTAAAAATAAACTTATAAAGATAATTAATTAGTTAAAGGAAGTTGAAACTTATGAACCACTATGTTGGAATTGCCGGCACTAATGATTTGAAGTCTACTAATCTTAAATTAATGCAATATATTAAGAATCATTTCAGCGAAAAAGCAGAAATTGAACTAGTTGATATTAGTGACCTACCAGTATTTTTTAAGAACAAAGATAGAGTTATCCCAGAAAAAGCAGCAGAAATTTCTATGAAGATTGAAGCAGCAGATGGTGTGATCATTGCGACACCTGAATACGATCACTCAGTACCTGCTGTTTTAATGAATGCTTTAGAATGGTTATCTTATGCAAGACACCCATTTGTAGGTAAGCCTGTTATGATTGTTGGTGCTTCTTATGGTACTTTGGGAACTTCAAGAGCTCAAGCACATTTACGTAGAATTTTAGATTCACCAGAATTAAGTGCAAGAATTATGCCAAGCTCAGAATTCTTATTAGGTCATTCACTACAAGCATTTGATGAAGATGGAAATCTAAATAATGAAGAAAAAGTTACATTATTAGATGGCTTATTTGAAGATTTTGAAGTGTTCTCAAACATTTCTAAGCATCTAACTAATGCTAATGATGAACAAAGAAAAGAAGTAGAAAACTATTCATGGAAAGATTAGTCGGAGGAGTGGAATAAATGAAATTAGTAGGAATTATCGGTTCAATTGCTGATGAATCATACAACCGCAAATTAATGCTATACATAGCAAGTCATTTCAAGGAAACAATCGATATTGAAATTCTTGATATTAGAGATGTCCCAATGTTTAGAGCAGGAATGGAAATGGGACCAGCTGTAGAATATTTAAATAAGAAAATTTCTGCAGCAGATGGTGTAATTATTGCAACTCCTGAACATAATCATACAACTACAGCAGCTTTAAAGAGTGTAATTGAATGGTTATCTTCTAGTGTTCATCCATTTGCAGATAAGCCAGTATTATTGGTAGGTGCTTCTTACTTTGAACAAGGTTCTGGTAGAGCGCAATTAGATTTACGTCAAATCTTAGAATCTCCAGGGGTAAATGCTTTGGTAATGCCGAAGGATGAATTCTTATTAGGAAACGTTAAATCAGCTTTTGATGAAAATGGTAACTTAAAAGAAGCAAGAACTGTTGGTTTCTTAGAAAGTGTCATGGGTAACTTCTTGAAGTGGATCAAAGTTTTGAAAGCTATGAAGAAGAATAACGATGTAAAAGGTGACTGGGAATCAGAAGACTTAACTGCATCCGAAGAAATCGATACAACTGTCAAAGGTGTAGATATGAAAGCTGAAGATTGGGTAGAACAAGCTGCTGCTAAGACTAATGCAGTTGAGGGTGATACTTATGTTAAATTAGATAGAGGTCTTTTGACAGTTAACCAACTTAACTGGTTCTTGAATACAATGCCAGTTGAATTGACATTTGCTGATGATAATAACCAATTTATTTACTATAATCGTATGGATGAAAATCCTAAAGATATGTTAGCACCTCGTCAACCTAAGCAAGTTGGTGATCCATTAGAATCAGTTCACCCAAAACGTGCTTTGAAAGGTGTAAAACATGTGGTTCATACACTTCGTACAGGTGAAACAGATCTTGTAAGTATGCCAGTACCATTTATTAATAAGGTTAATGAAAAGCATGTAATGCACTATTATAAGGCAATGCATGATGAAGATGGTCGCTACCGTGGAATTAATGAATGGGTAGTTGATATTTGGCCAGTAGTTGAATCTTACTTGAAGATGACAGGTCAAAAATTGGTAGCTGATGAAAATGCAAAATTGGATGCAACATCCGGAGCTTCCGAGAAGAAAGAAGAACCAGTAGCTACTCCTGAAACAGACGCAACATCAGGTGCATCTGAATCAGAAGCAAAGGTAGAAGAAGTGAAAGCTGCTGAACCAGAAGTAGATGCAACATCAGGTGCTTCTGAATCCTAATAGATATGAAAGTCGAGTTTTGATACTCGGCTTTTTTTGATAAAAAACAAGATTAGCCCATGCCAATCTTGTTGAAAAATTAATATTTAGTTACTCCTAAAGATATACGACTCTTTAGGGCCTTGTAAACAAGTGAAACAACATAAATAGCGACTAAACGATCAAGATAATCAGTTCCAACTTGAACAAGGAATACAGCTAAGCCTTTACCTAAACCTAATTTAGCTAATATTTGCACGATAATAGCAGATCCAGAGCTAGTAATGCTATGGAATAAAAATAAAGTAATGGCAGAACTTACTAAAGTAGCTGGTAAAGAGATAATGATAGCTAACCACCATAATTTTTTAAAGGTATCTGCGGCATAGTGTGAGTAAACCATACCTGCAACAAGACCAACTATAAGTTGAACTGGCAAATAATATAGTGAAAATAAGTCGGTTGTTAAACCAACAATAATTGAAGTTAGAGCACCTA
>ERZ791680.1801-NODE-1801-length-11477-cov-2.792593_pt1 | contig 11477 bp, 7 predicted proteins | sample MGYA00510051_ERZ791680 | MGnify/ENA primary metagenome ERZ791680 (study PRJEB30046, sample SAMN00715238) | human gut metagenome | study: EMG produced TPA metagenomics assembly of the A metagenome-wide association study of gut microbiota in type 2...
TGATTACGTTTATAAACAAAAAAAGTGTCTAGATAAATCAGGAAAAGACAGTTTCCATAGGAGGGACTATGTTTTTCCTTACTAGAAACTAAGTTTTTCCTTCAATGAAACTAAAGTTTTCCTATAGAGAAACAAAAGTTTTCACAGGAAGAAACAATAGTTTTCCTAGTAAGGAATTTTAAGAAACTGTAGTTCGTTGGTTATCAATGCTTAGTGGATAGTGATCGCAGACTTGATTAGATACGATAAAAAGAATAAGAATATGAGAAAGAGAGCTGTTATTTTACTCGCTATACTTATAGCGATCTTTGGGGGAAGCGTCAATGCACAGTCTTTCCTAGGTAAGTTAGTAGATGATAAAGAGGCGCCTGTTGGTTTCGCCAATGTGGTGTTATTGAATCCGGAAGATTCTGCGTTCGTAAAAGGGACGGTTAGCGAGGAGTCGGGTGAGTTCGTGTTGGAAGGCTTGAAAGAGCAGTGTTATATCTTGCGGGTATCTTATATCGGATATAAGGATATTTGTCTGGAGTGCCCGAAGGCGGGGGATGTGGGAACGATCCGTCTGGAACCGGATGCTATCGCCTTGGGCGAGGCGGTCGTGACCGGTAAACTGCCTACTTACCAACTAAAGGGAAGTAGCTTGTTGACGAACATTCAGGAGACTTTGCTGAGTACGGTCGGTACGGCGAATGACGTGCTCTCGCATATCCCCGGCTTGGAAAGCTCGGACGGGAAATATACCGTGTTTGGCAAGGGAGAGCCTTTGATCTACATTAATAACCGTTTGGTTCGTGATAATTCGGAATTGGAACGCCTAAGCTCGAAGGATATCTCCAAGGTGGAACTGATCCAGAACCCGGGTGCGGAATATGACGCTACGGTGAAGGCGGTATTGAAAATTCGTACGGTTCGGCATGCGGGCGAGGGATTGGGTGTCAATGTCCGGAGTAATGTTTCCCAAAGCCATAAGACGAGTAACACGGATCAATTGAACTTGAACTATCGTAAGAACGGATTGGATTTGTTTGGGATGGTTAACTATTCCTTGTGGCAAGCCCAAACGAGGCAACGGACAAGTAGCTATATTCAAGTGGACACGCTGTGGGAACAGAAAGCGGAAACGACAGTGGACCAGTCTTCCCGTTCGGTATATGGTCAGTTGGGTGCGAATTACGAGGTGAATGAGCATCATTCCTTCGGCGCTACGTATGAAGGAAATAAGGGCTTTAACTCGGGCGCTGATTTTATATCGGATAACACGATGTACGCAAATAAAACGGTATATGATGTATTGCATTACCAAACCCGCATGGAAACGGACGTAAATCAACACAAGGTGAACGCTTATTATGAAGGGAGGTTTAATGATAAACTAACCATTAGTTTTAATGCGGACTGGTTAACCGGATCTTCGGAGAACCGTATGTTTGCCAATGAGAATAGCGAGATGGATGACGATCGCTTGGTAACAACCAGTAACCGGACTCGCAATCGTTTGTATGCCGTTAAATTAGTGATGACTTACCCGATCGCCGTGGGAGAATTGAAATGGGGAGGGGAATACAGTTATGTACATCGTACGGACCGTTTCGACAATCCACAAAGCATCCTGCCCGCTACCGATAGCAAGATACGGGAGCAGAATGCCGCCGCTTTTATCAGTTATGCCTTGACTTGGCAGAAATTAAGCGCTGAGATCGGTTTGCGTTATGAGCATGTTGACTTTGATTATTATGATAAAGGTATTTTCCTTCCGGAACAAAGCCGTCTGTATGATAATGTCTTCCCGAATGTCGCTTTTTCCATGCCGATAGGAAAGACCCAGATGTCGTTAAGTTATACGGCAAAGACAAGTCGCCCCTCGTTTTATCAATTGCGGAGTGACTTGCAGTACGACGATCGTTTCACTTACGAGGGCGGTAATCCGCTATTGAAACCCTCTTTCAATCACGACTTGACTTATCAATTTGGCTATAAATTTATCCAAGCCTCATTGAATTACCAATATATAAAGGATGTTTCGTCGTTTATGATGAAGGCGTACGAGCCGGATCCGGTCATTACGGTCTTCTCCCAAGAAAACTATCCGAAGGCGCAATACCTTAATGCTTCCGTCTCTTTATCCCCTAAGTTTAATTTCTGGGAACCTTCCCTTTACCTAAGCGTGAGCAAACCTTTCTTTGAGGCTTTTACGATGGGGGAGATGCGATCCTTTAATAAACCGACTTATGGCTTTAGTTTAAACAACTCGTTTCGTTTGCCTAAAGGATGGATATTCTCGTTGGATGGTCGTGTTTCCACAGATGGCGATAATATGCAAGGCTTAAGTAAGCGAACGGGAGGGGTTTATGTGGGGTTACGTAAGTCGTTCTTGAAAGACGAGGCGTTGACATTGAACTTGCAAGGCTTCGATATTTTCGCTACGCAACGTTATTCTTTCGTGATGTATGCGGCGGACCGCAGTATGACGAAATGGAGTAATCCGGATAGCCGCCAAGTGCGCCTGACCGTTACGTATCGTTTCAACGCCACCCGTAGCAAGTACAAAGGTTCCGGTGCGGCTAATGAGGTTATCAACAGATTATGATTATCTTTGTTTCATGTTAGAAGCGATTGATTTAACGAAACGATATGAGGATGGGCATCTGGCTCTGGATGCCTTGAACCTCCGGATCGAACCGGGAGAGATCTTCTTTCTTTTGGGGGCGAACGGGGCGGGGAAGAGTACGACCTTAAACCTCTTCCTCGATTTCATCCGTCCCACTTCCGGGCGGGCCTTGGTGAACGGGGTAGAGGTCCGTTCCAAGCCGGCGGAGATACGCCGTCATATCGCCTATGTCTCCGAGAACGTCATGTTGTACGGAGACTTTACCGCCCGGGAGAACTTGGAATTCTTCACACGCCTTACCGGGAAACGCTTGGATCGGAGGGACTATTATCAAGCGATGCGTCGTGTCGGCCTGCCGGAAGAAAGCTTCGAGCGTAAGTTGAAGACCTTCTCCAAGGGAATGCTGCAAAAAGTAGAGATCGCCGCCCTCTTGTTGAAAGACGCCGACAATATCGTGATGGATGAGCCTACCTCCGGCCTGGATCCCCGGAGCACCGCCGAGTTGATGCAACTCTTGCACCATCTCCGCTTGGAAGGAAAATCGATACTGATCTGTACCCACGACCTGTTCCGTGCCCGTTCCTTGGCGGACCGGGTAGGGATCATGAAGGATGGGCGCTTGGTCATGATCCGTGCCCGTGACGAGTTCTTGCATGATGACCTGGAACGCATTTACCTTGATTATATGCAGGAGGCTATCCTATGAGGAATGTATGGATATTCGCTCGGAAGGAGTTCCTGCTAAACGTCCGCTCGTCCCGTTTTGTGGTAGGATTATTGCTCTGCTTGGTGATCGTGCTTTTCACGATGATTGTCAGCGTCAGCGATTATCAGATACAAAAAGAGGTATGTGAGGCAGAGGCGAGACAGGCGGGGGAGGAAATGCGCTCCTGCTTGGTATGGTCTAAAGTGAGTCCTAAGCTCGTCCGTGAGCCGGAGCCTTTGAGCCTGCTCAGCCGGGGGATCACGAATAACGTGGGCTATATCGTCTCCATCGACTTATGGGAAATCCCGTTTCTGCCACTTCAATTTAACTGGGCGCAAAACAGCCCGTTCATGAAAGTGTTTCCCCCGTTTGATTTCTCGGCGGTATTGAGCGTTATGATCTCGCTCCTTGCGCTGGTCTTTTCCTATGATGCGGTGACGAGGGAAAGGGAAGAGGGGACGCTTCGTTTCATCTTCTCCTCGTCCGTGAGCCGGCATAGCTTCTTGTTGGGGAAGTGGCTAGGCGTGGTATTGACCGTTTTGCCGATCTTGCTGGCTTGCTTTTTGCTGGCGCTCGGCTTGGTGGTGTTGGGAGGCGGCATCCGTTTTTCGGGCAGCGAATGGATGGGCGTAGGGTGGATGTTTTTGGCTTCGTTTGTCTATTTGGCTTTCTTTGCCTCGTTCGGTATCTTGGTGTCGTCGCTGACGGCCCGGTCGGTAACCTCAATCGTGCTCTGTATGCTCAGTTGGCTGATATTCCTGTTCGTGATTCCGGCTTTGTCCTCCTACGCTTCCCGGAGCATGGTGGCCTTGCCCTCCTATAAACAAGTGGAGAATGAGAAGGTGAAACTTTTCTGGTCGATGAGAGGAGAGTGTAATAAGCGATGGGTGGAGCTACGGGATTCCATGAGGCTCCAGTCTCTTCAATATTTATTTAACATGGAGGATGGGGAAGGCATGAAAGATATCCGGGGAGGTTCTCGCTTGGTGCTGGAACATACCCGCCGGATGGCCGTCGTAGAGGCTAATATACGGATGGATCATGCGGAGCGGCTCTGGAAACTGGATAAGGAATACTCGCGTATCTTGTCTGCACAGCGGAAGTGGCAGGATATCTTGAATCTTCTCTCCCCGTCGGCTACTTATATCCGTTTGATGGCCCGGCTGGGTAATACCGATGCCGATGCGCTTTTGTCTTATATGAGCGATGCCCGCGACTATCGCGAACGGTTCATCCAATACTTGACGGATCAGGACCTGTTCTATTCGGCCTCTTATGTGACCCCTTGCCGGGAGGATGAGTTCATGCCCCAAGCGGAATGGGAGGCGTTAGAGCGACAATGGGAGAGACTCCAGAAGGAAGATCCTGCCGCTTTTGAGAAGACCATGAAAGAGGCTGAGAAACAGTATGCCGACGCGAACTACTCGCCTGTGGATGTTCGGGATGTTCCTCGGTTTTGCCCACGGGAATTATCCGGCTGGCAACGGGCGAAGAAAGGGATGCGGGCATTTGTCCTCTTATCCCTCCTGCTTATCGGGTTCTTATCGGGTGGTATATATATTTTTAAAAGATATGATTTGCGATAGTCTTATAGTATATCGTCACGAGGTGAGCCGCCTGCTGCGTAGTTTGCGCTTCCGGGTATCGTTCGTGCTTATCGTGCTGTTATTTGCCGGCGGAAGTCGTTTGTTTGTCTCGCTCTACATGGAGCAGCAGGCTACTTATAAGCAATTGGTGGAAGATGAGGAGCAAAAGGAACGTGAGTTGAGCGATAACCTGACGAATTTCGCGAATCATCTACGAATATTCCGTTACTCTCCCCGTACGGACGGTTTCCTGTATGGCTGTAAAGAGGAGGAAATGGTAAACTCCATTCAATATAATGTATGGAACGCGGGAAGGCTGGAGGTGGAACAAGGAATGTTGAACCCTTTGCTGGACACGAAAAGCTCGGTGGACTGGACGTTTATCGTCTCGATTTTCATTAGCTTTATTGCCCTGTTATTCTCTTATGATTCGATATGTGGAGAGAAACGGGATAAGGTGTTAGGCTATTTGTTATCTTATCCCATTTCCCGGAGGAACTATTGGATCAGTAAGATATTCTCGCATATATCCGTTGTCATGCTCTTATTGCTAGGAGGCATATTCGTGGGATTATTAGCCTTAGGCGATATGTTACCATCCATCTATACGCCCTCTTTCATTTATAAGTTACTCGGATTTATCGGAATCAGCCTTTTACTGATCACGTTATGCGTCTGCTTTGGACTTTTCGCCTCCGTCATGACAAGGCATTCGAATGTAAGTCTGCTGATCTGCGTATCCTTCTGGCTGTTTGGGACTATTATCATCCCGAATAGCGCCACATTCTGGGGCTATACCCTTTATCCGACCCCTTTATTGCGAGACATAGCCCAAGAGGTAGAGGCGAAGGAGAGCCAATTGACCAAAGAGGCACCTCCCGGTAGCATGGCGCAACAGAGTGAGAATCCGTTTTATCCCTATCATGAACGCCGTGCGATCCTGTGGATGAAAAAGAAAGAAGTAAGGGAGAAATCCTATCGGGATTACTACGAATGCCTGATCCGCCAGTTCGAGGGAGTCCGTCGATTGACCCTCCTGTCCCCAACCGTCCAATACGAGCGGGCGATGGAAGCCCTATTAGGAGGAGGCCATTTACGATTCCAGCAAAATTGGCGTGATTTACAAGCCTTCCAACTTACGTTCCTCGCATGGTTCAAGCAAAAAGACGCCGAGGACCCGGAAAGCCCACATTGGTATAATCCTTATGAGGATGTCTCTACCAGCCGAAAGTCGTTTGATATAAAAGAAGCGCCTCGATATCAAGAAAGAAGCGTTCCCTTAGAAGAACGTCTTGCGCTTATCGGCCTGTATGCGCTGACCACGTTTTTCTTTATCGCCTTACTGGTATGGGGAGGGTTTCGCTTATTGGAAAAGTACGATGTGCGATGATAGAAATGATTAGTAGATAAGAATGGGCATTGTAGCCACCTTTGAATGGGCATTATAAGAAGGTTACAATGGGCATTCTAATCACCTTATAATGCCCATTGTAATATTGGGTTACGCCTTAGCGCTTTTTTGTGAGAGCTTTTCTAGGAAATATACGATCCCGAAACCTAAGATCATCAATCCGACGGCCTCCCAAACAAACTGATTCGGAGCGATATTCGCCTCAACCAACGGCTTGGTCATGCCATGGCTATCCACATAGGTCTCGATCGTTTCTTTCCAAGGCCATACCTTGTTAAGCGAACCCAACATGAATCCGGCCAATACGGCGATCGTTATATCATGGAATTTACGAAGGGCGAATGACAACACGCGGGAGAACGTCGTGATACCAATAGCCGCACCCGCTATAAACACCAACATAACGGGAACGTTAAACGTCTTGACCGCCTCCATGATATAGAAGTATTTTCCGAGCAACACTAAGATAAAGCTACCCGAGATACCCGGCAAGATCATGGCGCAAATAGCGATCGCCCCACAGAGGAAGATAAAGAGTAAATTACTCGGAGTCTCGGCGGGAGTCGCCACGGTGATATAAAAAGCGATCACCGCCCCGACAACAAAACTCAAGATCGTCTTCCAGTTCCATTGCCTGATATCCTTAGAGACGAACCAAGTAGAGGCCAGCACCAAACCAAAGAAAAAAGACCATACCAAGATCGGATGGTACACCAAGAGATACGTAATGATCTTCGCCAGCGAGAATATACTAATACCAATACCACCCACGATAGAAAGCAAGAAATTAGCGTTGATCCCTTTCCAGAAGGCCGCTATTTTCCCCGTGAATAATTGTTTCAATGTCGTCCCGTTAATACTTTTGATAGAGTCGATCAGTTCCTCGTAGATACCTACGATAAAGGCGATCGTTCCTCCCGACACGCCGGGAACGACATCCGCCGCTCCCATACCCATACCTTTTAATACTAAGAAACCGTAGTCCTTGAGATTTCGTTTGTTAGGCATATTACATTATTAATTGTCTAATTACTGTTATCTTTATTCTTTAAAAACTCTTTTACCAGATCCTCGGGTTGGATATGTTTCTTCTCTTTATCGGAATCGATGGTAAAGTCCGCGAATACTTCTGGTCCCACTTTACGAAGCAAATAAAGAAGATCATCTCCGGATATTTGGCCGATATGCTCCATGAAATTTTCCATATCACGGTTATCCAGATAAGCCATAGCCAAATGGATGTGAATCATTGGAGTCTTCGGGTTGATTTGAAGGACTTTCTTGTAATAAGAGATCGCCTTATCTACATCTCCCTTAGAAAGCAAATATTGTCCGGCATGAAGCAGGCTGTTGCATTCTTCTTGAGTTTCCGGATTAATACTTTTCTTATCGATGATCTTGAATATCTTATTCGTAATAGCGATAGCCTCCTCCTTTTTCCCGCTATCAAGCAAGCAAAGCGCTAAAAGAGAAAGGAGACGGACATTGTTCGGATACAATTGCGCCGCCTTGAATAACATGATGGAAGCCTCGTTGTCGCGCTCAGTCTCGGTACAACAACGGATATAATTGATATAATTGGTCGGCCCATCCTCCATATCCGGATCGTTTATGATCGTGGAAAGCAGTTGGTAAGCCTTCTCATATTGCTCCAGCTTCATATAACATTCCGCCATGAGTGGAGAGATACGGCGCATCACCTCCTCATCACCCTCGATTTCTTGATATTCCTCGATCGCCTTCTCATAGCTCTCGTTCATATACAGGCAGTACGCTTTCAATATTTTCAGTTCCGTATCGGAATCATCACACGTCAAGGCGAAGTCGAAAGCCTCGATCGCTTTCTCGTAATCGCCAACCATGGAATGTAGCCTTCCCAGCGTAAACCAATACTCGTATGAGAAAGGATTCTTATCGATTAGCTCATTACATAACTCGATCGCCCGGGGAACGTCTCCTTCCGTCTCGAGGATGTAGCAAAGCTCATTCTTAAGGATCAAGTTATCCGGAAATAAAGCCAAGCCACGGTCCACGAAATCGCGGGCCTCTTTGTTCATGTCTAAATCATTCAGGATGGGAGAGATGTACTCGAAGACTTCCTCCAAATAGTCACAATCCCTAGTGATCAACTCTTCCGTGATCTCCAGAACCTTGGGATATTGGTTGAGCGAGCAATAGCATTCCATTTTTAACATATCCAGATCTTGGTTATCAGTCTCCGCTATATTCTCGAGCAGAGTGAGAGCGCTCTCATAATCCTCGTTATACGCGAATTGCCTGCCTTTCTTGATTTGCAAGGCGGAATTACCGGGATGAAGCTTTAGCCCGAGGGCTAAGACTTCATCAAAGTAAGTATAATCGTTCGAATCTTCAAAGCTGTCCAACATTTCATCGATTTGATCAGCGTCGAAATAAGGCTCCTTACCCTCTTCCTTCGCTGAAAGATAATGTTGTAACAAGCGTGAGATATCGTCTTTTTTCATTTACTATTCTTTATTTATTAATCTTGCTCCACGTGTCCTTTAGCCCTACGGTACGGTTGAATACCAAGTTGTCGGGGGTGGATTCGCTATCTATGTTGAAATAGCCGATACGCTGGAATTGAAGGTAGGAAAGCTTGGGCAAGGTAGCCACGAACTTCTCTACGTAACAGTTTTTCCGGATCTCCAAGGAGTTCGGGTTGATGATTTCCTTCATCGCCTCTAGCGGGGAGCAATTCTTCTCCTCCCGGATAGCGGCCAATTCGTCTCTGGGGTTCTCCACCTTCCAAAGGCGGTCGTATAAGCGTACTTCCGCTTTTTGGCAATGGGCGCAGCTTACCCAGTGCAAGGTACCTTTTACTTTACGGTTAGCGTCCGGCATACCGCTGCGGGTATTCGGATCGTATTCGCAATATACCTCGGTAATCTCACCGTTCTCGTCTTTCTTGCAGCCCGTACATTTTACGATATAAGCGTTCTTCAGACGAACTTCCTGTCCCGGTGTCATCCGGAAATATTTCTTGGGAGCGTCTTCCATGAAATCCTCACGTTCCATCCACAGCTCACGGCTGAACTCGATCGTATGGCTGCCGGCTTCCGGATCTTCCGGGTTGTTGATCGCTTCCAGCTCCTCGACCTGTCCTTCCGGATAGTTGGTGATAATCAGTTTCACCGGATTGATCACGGCGGATACACGGATGGCGCGGGCATTCAGATCCTCGCGTACGGCGCTTTCCAGCAAGGCGAACTCGTTCAGGGCGTCGTAAGTCGTATAACCGATCTTGTCGATGAACTTACGGATAGACTCCGGAGAGTAACCCCGGCGGCGGAAACCGCAGATGGTCGGCATACGGGGATCATCCCAGCCGTTTACCAAGTTCTCTTTTACCAATGTAAGCAGGTTACGCTTGCTCATCAGCGTGTAGCTTAGGTTCAATTTGTTGAACTCAGTCTGTCGGGGGCGGTTGTCGTTCAAGTCCTCGCCTTCCTTCAGCCAGTCGATAAACAAATCATACAGAGGACGGTGTACGACAAACTCCAAGGTACACAAGGAATGCGTCACGCCCTCGAAGAAATCGCTCTGTCCGTGGGCGAAGTCGTACATCGGATACGCTTTCCACGTCGTGCCCGTACGATGGTGCGGATGGTTAACCACCCGATAGATGATCGGATCGCGGAAGTGCATGTTCGGGTTTGCCATGTCTATCTTCGCGCGAAGTACCATGGCACCTTCCGCTATCTCACCCGTGTTCATCTTCTTGAAGAGAGCTAAGCTTTCCTCGATCGGACGGTTGCGATACGGGCTCTCGATGCCCGGTTGTGTAGGCGTGCCCTTTTGCTGGGCTATTTGTTCGGATGTCTGCTCGTCAATATATGCTTTACCTTCCTCGATGAGGCGGATCGCGAAATCCCACAATTGCTGGAAGTAGTCGGACGCGTAATAAATATTTCCCCACTGATATCCCAGCCATTGGATATCCTCCTTGATCGCCTCCACGTATTCCTCATCCTCCTTCGTCGGGTTCGTGTCGTCGAAACGGAGGTTGCAGATACCGCCATGGCGTTCAGCGATGCCGAAATCTAGGCAAATGGCCTTCGCGTGGCCGATGTGAAGGTATCCGTTGGGCTCGGGCGGGAAACGGGTTTGTACACGTCCTCCGTTCTTGCCTTCCGCTAAATCTTTCTCTACGGCTGCCTCAATGAAATTCAGGTTCTTCTTGCCTTCTTCTTCGTTTGTATTGATATCGCTCATACTTAAAAATTGATAGTTTTTCTTCGAATGGGGCAAAGGTAGCGATTTCTTTTTAAAATAGGCTGATGAGCAGGGCTATATTTAGGACGGTTACCATCGTTCCCAGCAGCAAGAGGAGGATGGTCGTAGAGCGGCTGTTCGCGTAGGCACCCATGACCTTCTTACTGGAGGTCAGGTACACTTGCGTGAAGACCGTGATCGGCAATTGCACGCTCAACAACATCTGCGACAGGATCAATCCCTTGAACGGATCGCCGATCAGGAATATGATGGCCAAGGCGGGGACGAACGATAGCAGGACTCCCAGCTTTGAGTGGAGGTCGGTATGATTGTACGCCTCGCCATAGAATCCGGCGAAGATGGAAGCCCCGGCGATACCGGATGTGATGGTCGAGGAGATGCCCGCCAGTAATAGGGCGGCGGCGAAAATCACCCCGGCGTTTAATCTACCCTGCCGCTATGTGCTGCACACTGTTGGCCCAATTATTGATGGGCGTGTGACGCAGCGCGACCGGGAACTGCTGGCTTCCTGCTATCGCTCCTGTCTGGAACTGGCGGCAGAGAATGGCTTGGAAAGCGTGGCACTCTGCTGTATTTCCACGGGAGAGTTCCATTTTCCAAACGAGCAGGCGGCGCAAATCGCCGTGGAAACCGTGAACCGGTTTATGAATAGAAAAACCAGTGTCAAGAAGGTGATCTTCAATGTTTTCAAGGATTTGGACAGAGCCATCTACGAAAAGCTGCTCCGAGCAGATGGAACGGCTGAAAACTGTATTGCAGGACTGTGACGCCGTGGTGATCGGTGCCGGAGCCGGACTGTCTACGGCTGCGGGCTTCACCTACACCGGCGAGCGGTTTGAGCAGCATTTCTCCGACTTTTCTCAGAAGTACGGCATTCAGGATATGTACAGCGGCGGCTTCTATCCCTTCCCC
>ERZ791680.1806-NODE-1806-length-11428-cov-3.396817_pt1 | contig 11428 bp, 7 predicted proteins | sample MGYA00510051_ERZ791680 | MGnify/ENA primary metagenome ERZ791680 (study PRJEB30046, sample SAMN00715238) | human gut metagenome | study: EMG produced TPA metagenomics assembly of the A metagenome-wide association study of gut microbiota in type 2...
CCTTTAAATGCCCATCATAAGCTCCATTGAATGGGCATCGTAATTTTAACTATTCAAATCCTTCACAATCCAAGGGCGAAGCACGAACCAAGCGAATGCCGTAGCGGCGATCACCCCGCAAGTATTCGCCAAGAAATCAAACCAATCCCCACCCCGGTACGTCGTACAATATTCTTGCAATATCTCAATAATCCCACTCATAACGATCGGGCATAAAACCGCCCCGATCCAAGCATGCCATAATACCGTCTCATACTTCCGGTGATTCCGCAAGAACTCCAGCCATAGCATACCCGACATCCCCCCATACATACAGAAATGAACCACCTTGTCCACACCCGGGAATAAAGGGATATCATCCATCCTCGGCGGCTTAAAGAACGACAAGTAAATAACGATCAATATAATCGCCAGTGAAAACGGATATTTCTTAATATAATACATCATACTCAAAACATCTTCCGAACTCGTTCCACACCTGCGATGAACGTATCGATCTCCTCTTTCGTATTATAAAAGGAGAAAGACGCCCGCACCGTCCCCTCGATCCCTAAGGCATGCATCAAAGGCTGGGCACAATGATGCCCTGTACGAACCGCTATTCCCAAACGGTCCAGCAACATCCCCATATCGTAATGATGGATATTACCCACCAAAAAAGAAAGCACCGCTCCTTTATGATCCGCTTGTCCGAAAATACGCATCCCTTCGATCGTATTTAATCCAGCGGTCGCATATCGCAAAAGCTCATCCTCATAAGCAGCTATATTCTCTATACCGATCCGGTCTACATACCGCAAGGCTTCCGCCAACGCCGTGCTACCAATATAATCCGGAGTTCCCGCCTCAAACTTAAAGGGAAGCTCATTAAAAGTTGTCTTCTCGAACGAGACCGTAGCGATCATCTCGCCTCCTCCCTGATACGGAGGAAGTTTATCCAACCACTCCTCTTTACCATACAAGACCCCGATACCCGTCGGTCCGTAAATCTTATGACCAGAGAAAACATAGAACTCCGCATCCAAGTCCTGCACATCCACCTTCATATGCGGAACGGCTTGAGCCCCGTCTACCAACACCGGTACGCCTTGTTCATGAGCGATCTCGATCATCGCCTTTACCGGATTCACCGTACCCAAGACATTAGACACATGAGTCACGGAAACCAAACGAGTCTTATCCGAGAATAATTTACGATACTCATCCAGATTCAACTCCCCTTTCTCATTCATCGGGATCACCTTCAACGTAATACCTTTCCGGGCCGCTTGTATCTGCCAAGGAACGATATTGGAATGATGCTCCATCACGGACACGATCACCTCATCCCCTGCCGACATACATTCATCCGTAAAGCTGGAAGCGATCAAATTAATGGATTCCGTAGTTCCCCGGGTAAAAATAATCTCATTCGAGGAACGGGCATTCAAGAAATGCTGTACCGTTTTGCGAGCCTCCTCATGCGCCTCTGTCGCCGCTTGGCTCAAGAAATGTACGCCTCGGTGGATATTGGCGTTTACGTTATAATATCCATTCTCTATCTTTTCTACCACTTGACGAGGTTTCTGGGTAGTAGCGCCATTATCGAAATATATCAGCGGTTTATCGTATATCTTATGATCCAAGATCGGAAAGTCTTTTCGGATCGCTTGAACGTCTAACATAGTCTTACTTCTTTTTGTCTTAAAATTACGAGAGCCAAAGATACAAAAAAAAGGCTTTCTCGCTGAAAGAAAGCCTTTTTTATCATTACCTAACAGATATTACGCCTACACTTTATTCTCTTCTCGCACGTTTACTTTTCTCTTCCAAAGTTAAAGTACGGAGACTCTGTGCGGGCGTTGTCCATTAAGGATACTAGTTCTTTTACCTTATCGGGATACTTCTCCGCTAGATTCGTATCCTCATGTATATCATTACTTAAATCATACAGTTCCAATATAGTTTCACCCACGATCGGTTGCCGGATTAGTTTCCATTTACCGGAGCGCAATGCTTCCCGGCCATTCAACTCGTGAAATTCCCAATATAAATAATCATGGGCCTGTTGATTTTTCTTTGATAACAAGGTTGGTAAGAAAGAGATTCCATCCGTCTGCTCGGGCAAGACCGTACCTGTAAGTTCTGCCAATGTCGGCATGACATCCCAGAATGCGCTTATATGATCCGATTGAGCTCCGGCCTTGATCGTACCCGGGCACCATGCCACCATAGGTATACGGATACCTCCTTCATATACATCCCGTTTGATCCCCCTGAAAGGTCCGTAGCTCTTGAAAAAATCGGGATCAGCTCCACCTTCATGATGTGGGCCGTTATCGCTGGTAAAAATCACGATCGTATTCTTATCCAAACCCAACTCTTTCAATTCAGCCATTACATCCCCCACGTATTTATCCAACCGGGAGACCATGGCGGCAAAGGAGGCCAAGGGCTTCTCCGAGGTGTTATAACCGCCATACACTTTATCAAACTTACCAATATAAGGAGTCTCCTCGAATGAGTTCTCGTACATCTTATAAATAGAATCATGCGGAAGATTCAATTCCGCATGAGGCAGCGTATAAGTAAGCATCGCAAAGAACGGTTGCTCCTTATGATCCCGGATGAACTTCAATGCTTGCTCATGAATCAAATCTTGTGAATATGTCTTGCAAGCATTGTTCTCGTTTTCAGGAAAAAGAACCTTCTCCTCATTATGCCATAAATGATCCGGATAGAAGGAATGCGACTGCCGTTGGCAATTATATCCATAAAACTCATCGAAACCCATCTTATTAGGAATGGAGACAGAGCCCGGATTTCCCAACCCCCATTTACCAAAGATGCCGGTCGTATAACCGGCCGATTTCATTAATTTACCCAACGTATAGGTATCCTCCCGCATCGGCTGTTGGCCTTCGGGCGTGATCTCCCGGTTTCCCCGGACTTGCGTATGTCCCGTATGCAATCCGGTCATCAAGGAACAACGGGAAGGGGCACTCACCGTACATCCGGCATAATGCTGCGTAAACAACATTCCCTCTTCGCCATCCGGTCTATATTGGGAGTCTTGATAATCTGTTGGCCATAACAGCCAACATCTCCATATCCTAAATCATCCGCTAAGATATACACAACATTCATAGGACGCTCCGGAGTTTTTTCGCAACCGGACATTCCGATAAGCGTCAATGTCCCGGATATACATAAAGTCAATTGTGTTTTCATATACCTTTAAAATAAATAGAAGTGTTAGAAACCAATTACAATCTTCTGATCTTGATTCGTAGACAAGCGGTTCGTCCGTACCTTAACCCTTCCCATACGGTCCGAGGCATCGAAGTACCAGCCTTCTTGTCCGGCATTGAACGCTTCGGGGGAGATGGCAGATAGCGGCTTCCCGGCTACGGTTACGTTTGACGGGCTGGACTCCGAGCGGACATCCAATAGGTAAGTACGCTCTTGGTAACGTCCTTTATAATCTCCTTTCGCTTTCGCAATATCCACGGTGATCGTGCCTTTCTCTCCTTTTGGGGAGGAAACAGAGATCAAGGTACAGGCAAACTCGCCTTTCTTATAATCACGGGTGAGACCGTCGTCTTCATATAAATTGAAAGAGGTGTTTCCGTAGGGATATAAGTCCAAGGTCAAGACATCCGCAGGTTTCTCGCCGACATAATTCATATCCGGGTACATCGGGATAATGGCGCCTTGACGGATAAATACCGGGCAAATATCCAATTTAGCCTCATATTTATCCAACCACTTGCCACCCTCGTATGTCTTTCCGGTCCAATAGTCGTACCATTCTCCGGCAGGGAAGTAGATACTGTCGCGTACATTCTTACGGGTATATACAGGGGCAACCATCATCCACTCGCCACTCATAAATTGATATTGGGTGGTCGTATCACGGGTAACCACGTCATCCGGGAATTCCAGTACCATCGCACGAGCCATCGGTACACCGGTCGTATGCGCCTCATGGCAATAGGTATAGGCGTACGGGTTCAGACGCATCTTCAGCTTTAAGAATTTACGGTTGATATCCGTGTACGGATGCCCATATACCCAAGGCTGACGGTCGGCATCCGCCCAGCCGCTCATGGTCATAAAGATCGGGGTGAAAACCTTCCATTGCAAGTCGCGGGTATAGGTTTTCGGGGAACCGCCGAAGATACCGTCCACATCGCTAGTAGCGGCGTTCATGGCGGAAAGGCCGGCACCCGTGATCGTCGGGATATGGTAACGGATATAATCCCAATTGCTCACTTGGTCACCGCTCCATACCGTAGAATACCGTTGGGTTCCGGCCCAACCGCAAACAGCCCATACGAAACCCCGTTCATTCGTATTGTTCTCGATCCCCTCGAATGCGGATTTACAGCCGTTCAAGGCAAACTCATAGCCTTCTCCAACCCAAGCCACATCCAATTTACACAGGCGGGTACCACATTTACCAACCTCGTAGGCGATCTTATCCACACCATTCTCTGTCCACAAGCCCGTATGGAAGCCTCGTTTACCTAATTCCGTCACAACAGAATCCAATTTCACATAGCCGCAACCATAGCCATCGTTCGGCAAGATCCAGCCACGGGGCATATCATATTCCACATATTTATCGGCAACTTGGCTGATTACGTCCGGGGTGGATTGAGGCCATCCGGTGCGCTGTTCCCCTTTGTTATAGCAGTCGGCGTCTCCCATCGTAAGCATCCACATCGCCGGCATAAAAGGTTTTCCGGTGATATCCGTATAGTCGTTCAATAGGTCTTTCAAGGAAGGGCCGTAGAAGTAGAATGCGTCAAAGCGATTCTCGTTATGCGTCAACTGACTGGTGAAGCCCATCAGCTTAAAGCCATCATCATAGTTCTTGTCCAGCATTTCCGTGCCGTTGAAGGCATAATGTCCCGGGGCAAACGTATTGCGGAATACGCCATATCCTTTCGTGGACATATAGAAGGGAGCCGGGTTAGAGGATTGATCTTCATCCCAACCGGTCACCTCGATATCCGCTTCCTTCCCAGCGTATGAGAAATTACCTTGTTGCATACCGCAACCGTAGAAATCCTCATCACCGCTACGGCGCATCGTTTGGGTCGTTTTTAGTCCGAAGGCAAGTGGTTCGGCCTCCTCGTAGATCACGGCACGGTTATTCTTGTCATACATGGCGAAACGAATAGGGTTCTTATAGACACGTACGACACATTGGGGAGTCGTGAACTTATAATAGCTGCCGTTGTCGGCCATGGAGACTCTCGGGTTCTTTACCCCATAATCCACAACGATCGAGTTTGCCGCCGGATTGGTATATTCCCCATCCGGTGCCAACCAGATACGGAAGATATCATCCCGGTAAAACATCAACTTAACCTTAGCGTACCCGGAGACGAACTCATATTCCGTGTTGCTGATCTTATTGAACTTCATCAACTTACCCAAGTTCATACGGGCGGCGAACAGGTTCGCTTTTAATACGTTGTTTGACGAACGCTCATCCTTCGGGTATTGGATAGCGAACTCTATTTTATAGGAGCCCATCTGGGTTAGGTCGGTAGCGGGGAAAGCTACCTCATATTCCTCTTGTTTAGCGATCGGATGCCCGGAGGCGGTTACCGTGGCGGTTAGTTTCTGACCGTTGTTCAAGGAGGCGGTTACCGTGAAATCCTCGTCTACGGGCTGGGAGCCAACGTTCTTCAGCTTCACTTTCAACACGTCTTCCTTCGTGAACGTATTCCCGGTTTCTTGGTGTGAGGTCACTTTCTCCAAAGCCAAATCATGTGCGAAAGGCTCTGTCAGCTCAATATCATCGACCATCCAGTACCAAGAGAAGATATCCCGCCAGAAGAAACGCAAGTAGACAGTTTTCTGGTTCGCGGCTACCTCGCTGATGTTAATCTCCTCATTCACCGGGGCATGAAGCTGGGTAGCGGCGGGGATCTTATCCATCACGTTATACTCTTTCCAATTCAACCCGTCGTTGCTGACGCCAACCCAAAGGCCGGCACGTTTTCCGGTGAACCAATTATTCCAACGAAACAAGTGCTGGAATTTCAATACCACATCGTTCTTTCCCGCACAATCGATAGCGCTGGTCTGGAAATAGCCGTTCGGGTATTCCTCCCGTTGATTCCACTTCGTGATCTCCTCCCCGGTGACTACGCCCGGCCGGAATTGCATATGATAGCCACGACTCGTAGAGGCGATGGGAGGCGCTTGTTGCTCAAACTGGAAAGAACCGGGATAAGGCTGATCGGTAACAATCCATTCACACTTTGCCGATTTCGTCGAATCGACAATCATCCAGCCGTCGGGTAATTTCCCGGCGGAGAAATCTTCTTTCCAAAAACTTTGTTGTGCGGACAGGGAGGAAACGCAACCTGTCAGAAGCATGGATACAATTAGACTTTTTATCATTTGAATTAGTTGATTAGATTTAGGCAGTAAAGATAGTCTTAATTTACGAGGGTTCGCAAACGTTCGCGTGATTTTTATTCTCTTTTCGCTGGGCGGAAACGTGTTATTATCAATGGAATCCTTCTATCTTCGCGTATGTACAACCTTGTCATATAAATCAATAAACATATATCATGAACAGACATTTATTCTTGAGCCTTTTACTGGCCCTTTTCGCTTCCAGTACGCTTTCAGCCGATAACCTTAAAATCGAGCCGGCCTTCTGGTGGAGCGGTATGAAGAACCCGGAACTCCAGCTGATGGTGTATGGTAAGGATATCGCTGGATATCTCCCTAGCGTGAAATATCCCGGCGTACAGTTGAAAAGCTCGGTAGCGTTGGAAAGCCCGAATTACCTATTGATCTATCTGGACGTGGAAAAGGCCAAGCCCGGCAGGTTTGATATCACGTTCACGAAGGACAAAAAGAGTTTCAATTACTCGTATGAGTTGAAGGCCCGTAAACCGAACGCTGATCGGATCAAGGGGTTTGACTCTTCCGACGTGCTTTATCTCATCATGCCGGATCGTTTCGCAAACGGAGATCCCTCGAATGATCAAATCCCGATGCGTACCGCTTATAAGGTAGACCGTAACAGCCCGAACGCCCGTCACGGAGGCGACTTGGCCGGTATCGAACAGCATTTGGATTATATCGAGGATCTGGGCGTTACCGCTATCTGGCTGAACCCGGTATTGGAGAATGACATGGAGGGAGGCTCTTATCACGGATATGCCACGACGGATTATTATCGGGTAGACCCACGCTTCGGCACGAACGAGGATTACGTCCGCTTGATCGAGAAGACACACGAGCGGGGCATGCGTGTCGTAATGGATATGATCTTCAACCATTGTGGAAGCGATCATCCTTGGATGAAAGATATCCCTAACCACGACTGGTTTAATAATCTCGATAACTACGTGCAGACCAACCACGATAAAGAGGCTTATTTCGATCCTTACGTCTCGGATTATGATAAGGAGACGATGCTGAACGGCTGGTTTGTCCCGAGCATGCCGGACTTGAACCAAAAGAACCCACATGTAGCCAAATACCTTATCCAGAACTCGATCTGGTGGATCGAGTATTGCGGCGTGGATGGTATCCGTCAAGATACGTATCCGTATGCCGACGTGGACATGATGCGGAATTGGTGTACGGAGGTCATGAACGAGTATCCGGAGTATAACATCGTAGGCGAGGCGTGGATGAACTACACGATCGGTTCCGCTTATTGGCAGAAAGGCAGCCGGTTGAACTTCGGGCAGGATACCGAGCTGAAATCGGTAATGGATTTCCGCTTGATGGGTATCGCAAGTAAGGCGTTCCATGAGGAGACTGGGTATTCCGGAGGCTTGCATACGATCTTCGAGCATATGTGTTATGATTATGTATATCCCGATATCTATAATGTATTGCGTTTCTTGGAGAACCATGATACGGATCGTTTTCTTCCCTCCATGCCTAAGTCTGTCGATGATTTGTACGCGTTCAAGCAAGGGGTGACATTCTTGTTGACGATCCCCGGTATTCCCCAGCTCTATTACGGGCAGGAGTTGCTGATGAATGGCACCAAGGAGAAGGGAGACGGATATATCCGCTTGGATGTTCCCGGTGGCTGGCCCGGCGACAAGGTGAATCAATTCGAGGCATCCGGTCGCAGCGAGGTGCAAAATGACGCATGGAATTTCCTCCGTACTTTATTGAAATGGCGCAAGGGCAACGATATCATCGCTAAGGGTAAGATGAAACATTTCATGGTGAACCAAGGTGTCTACGTGTACGAGCGCAGTCTGGATGGCCGGAGCGTATTGGTCTTGATGAATGGCAGCGATAAGGAGGTGAACCTCCCGTTGGCCCGCTATGCGGAAGTATTGCGAGGTAAAACCTCCGGAAAAGAGATATTAACCGGAAAGGAGATTCCATTGGGAGACGAATTATCCTTGGCACCAAAAGGGATCTTCGTGCTGGAAATGTGATACCATTAGCCCCGATGATTTTTCATTCGGGGACCTATTTATAGATTACTAATAATTAAATCGGGAGGCCTCTTAAACCTCCCGATTTTCTTTTCATATATACTATTTTAATCTCTTTTCAAGAATCAATTGATGCCTGCATTGAATGCCGTTCTCCCAGATAGGTTCGGCATAGTTCCGCACGAAATAATCGCGATCTACGGCAACCAAGTCGAAGCCTTCCTGTTGATAAAGCATCATCGGGCCGGCGGCTGAGGTTCCGGTGCAAATACGCAAAAGCTCGACATCTTGAGCCGGAGCCCATTTATTAGATACATGCCGTAATAGTTTCCGGGCGATTCCTCGCCGACGGAAGATATCCGCCACGGCAAGGTTCATAATCTCCGCCTTGCCACCCTCCTCCTTGCGAACCACGATCACGCCGGCAACGGAATTTCGTACCGTAGCGATAAAGCAATCCGAATCCTTTAGGTAAGCCTCTACTTTCTCCCGATCCGGATCGGCTTCCAGCAGTAACTCATAAGGAGGGAATAAAGCTACTTGTATCTCCGGCTCCCCGTTAGCGACGATCTCTATTATATTTCCGTCAGGATCTCGGATTACACCCTCATAGTAACCATCCCCGGAAGTGCGGGTCTCACCGGCGATCGTGTATCCATCCATCCGGAAACGTTCGATCATTTGATCCACTTGCTCCTTCTTATCCGCATGAAAGGCCAGATGAGCCAAGCCGATATGATCCTTGTCGTAAGCCTCAGTAATATCTTGCCGTTGCATGATCTCCAAAGCGGGGCCACTCTCGAAAGAGACGAAATAAGAGGCGAACCCTTTCTTTGGATTCACATATTTCTCATTACTCTTACCGTTGAAATACTTTACATAGAAATCCCGTAAACGTTCCAGATGATTCGTCCATAGGGCGATGTGTGTTAACTGCATAAGTTGGAGGTTTTAATTTGTCACTGCCAAAGATACGAAAAATCAGACATGGTTCCCTACATTATCGTCGGGATAATCCATGCCTGATTATAGTTTTCCTCTTATTCGCAATTATTTACAAATCCGGCAACCGGCGCATTTAGCCAGTTCACCGCGGAAACGTTTCTCTACCAGTTTATGCAAACGGTCTTTCAACGCCTCCAAGCGTACATGGTCGATCACGTCGGAAGTGAAAGCCACGCTCAATAACATACGGGCCTCGTCACGCGGGATACCGCGACTTTGCATATAGAACAAAGCGTTCTCATCTAACTGACCGGTCGTCATACCGTGCGAGCATTTTACGTCGTCTGCGTAAATCTCCAGTTGCGGCTTGCTGTACATACGGGCCTCACGGGTAGCGCACAGATTACGGTTCGTCTGGTAAGCGGCAGTCTTCTGGGCATCCTCTTTCACCAAGATACGTCCACTGAAGACACCTACGGCATGATCATTCAGTACGTTCTTGAACAACTCGTTGCTGGTACAATTCGGGACCGCATGGGTGATATGGCTATAGGTATCCATCTGTTGCTCCTTGTCCAGAACGGACATACCGCATAAGGTAGACTCGGCATACTCGCCATTCAGTTCCACATAATAATTGTTGCGAGTCAAGCCATTCGTCAACGTAATACCGTTTACCAAGACATTGGTCGAAGCCGCCTGCTTTACGTGTACGGAAGAGAAACGGGTCGTAGACTCGCTGCTTTCTTCCAAATCATAATAATCAAAGCGAGCACCTTCCTCCGCAAAAATCTCAACCACTTGAGTCGCCAAGAATTTCACGTCATCGATACTATGATCGCAAACCAATAGCTTCGCTTCCGAATGAGGTTCCATAATCACCAGAACACGACGGTTCGCCATCGTATCCACATCGCTACGGAAAATATTCACCAATTGGATAGGACGCTCAACCACGACATTTTTCGGTACATACACCACGAAACCATCTTGGGCTAACATCGTATTCAACGCAATAATACCATCCTTGCTACTCGGCGCCGCCTTTCCGTAATACTTGGAAGCGATCTCCGGATATTGCTCCGTAAAAGCCTTCAACCCTCCAGCATACACGCCTTCCGGCAAATGCGTTTTTGGCAATTCCTTATCGTAAAACGTATCGTTCACGACAAAGTATAACGATGTGCTCAGGTTCGGCACGTCACAACGGAACACGTCATAAGGATTCACTGGGATAGCGACCCGGTTGATATTCAAACCGTAATCCGGAGCGAACGCTTGGGCTACATCCGTATATTTATAATCCTCGCTTCTCGTGGAGGGGAATCCGAGTCGCTCAAAGTTCGCCAAGGCATCAGCCCTAAGGGCATTCATCACCGGCGTACTATGACGACATACCAGATCCTCACATTGGGCGAAAAGATCGATATATTGTTGCTCGGCCTTCATATTACTCATCTCCCATCTCTTTCTTGATCCAGTCGTAACCTTTCTCTTCCAGTTCCAAGGCCAATTCCGGACCGGCGGTCTTCACGATACGGCCTTTGTAAAGCACATGAACCACATCCGGCTTGATGTAATCCAGCAGACGCTGATAGTGCGTGATTACGATAGCGGCATTCTCCGGAGTCCTCAACTGGTTCACGCCATGCGCTACGATACGCAAGGCATCGATATCCAAACCACTATCCGTCTCATCCAAGATCGCCAATTTCGGCTCCAGCATCGCCATCTGGAAGATCTCGTTCCGCTTTTTCTCTCCACCGGAGAAACCTTCGTTCACGCTACGGCTGGCTAGTTTATTATCCAGCTCGACGATCGCACGCTTCTCACGCATCAATTTCAAGAAGTCCGTAGCCGAAACCGGTTCCAGACCGTTATATTTACGGTGCTCGTTCAACGCCGCACGCATAAAGTTCACCATACTAACTCCCGGGATCTCGACCGGATATTGGAAGCTCAAGAAAATACCCTCACGGCTACGGTCCTCAGGAGAAAGATCCAACAGATTCTTACCGTTGAAGATAACCTCTCCTTCCGTTACCTCAAAAGCGGGATTA
>ERZ791680.1811-NODE-1811-length-11400-cov-4.434905_pt1 | contig 11400 bp, 9 predicted proteins | sample MGYA00510051_ERZ791680 | MGnify/ENA primary metagenome ERZ791680 (study PRJEB30046, sample SAMN00715238) | human gut metagenome | study: EMG produced TPA metagenomics assembly of the A metagenome-wide association study of gut microbiota in type 2...
TCTACGGCTTTAATAGGCACCTCAATATACTGACCTTGAGGATTTTCAATGACCACTTGGTCCACGATATTCTTATCTAAGAGGGCCAATAAACCAGCTTTCATACCTGCCGTAGCACATGAACCTGTGGTATAGCCACCCTTCATGTCCTCTACTTTCATAAGGCCTCCTATACCGATAGGGTTAGCGATCCTATGGAATCAAACTAACCCTATCTTATGGACATATGTTATTAGGAACGGAAGTTAACGAATTGCAATTCTACAGGAATATCCAATTGTTTTAACATTTGGATAACGGCTTGCAAATCGTCTTTATCCTTACCAGATACGCGCACTTGATCTTCTTGAATAGATGCTTGTACCTTAATTTTCATGTTTTTAATTGCTTTAACTACTTCTTTAGCATTTTCTTTAGTAATGCCTTTTTTAATAGTAATTACTTGGCGAACTGTGGCACCAGCAGCTGGTTCAACCTTGCCGTAGTCAAGATTTTTAATCGCTACATTACGTTTAATCATCTTGCCTTTTAATACATCGATAATGGCATTCAATTTATATTCATCATCACCGATGATTTTGATAGTGTCGCCTTCAAGACTAATTTCCGCTTTGGAGCCACGGAAATCATAACGAGTACCAATCTCTTTTTTCGCTTGGTTTACCGCATTATCTACTTCCTGCATATCCACTTCGGACACAACGTCAAAGGAACAATCTTTAGCCATTTTATACCTCCTACACCTGAACCCGTTGGGCATGGGGTTCATAGCATTACTTTCATCATCCTCATATTCCAAGTGAAAGTGTAAATGTACACCAAATCGGAATATATCTCTATAATTATACCTTATAACACGCTTATTTTCTAGGTAAATCGATTTTTTTAATTATAACTATTATTAATCATAGAAGTATTATACGGACTATAAATCGTAGATTAATACAAGAAATGTATATGTATAAACATGATATATTCAAAAATAGAAAAAGACTGCACTTTTACAAGTGCAGTCTTACCATTATCATTATAAAATTGTAATTTCATCATATGTAGGTTGAACTACTAACTCACCTTTAGAGTTGATAATCCCCCACTTACCTTTGATTTTTACAGGGCTATAACCATGAGAGAAGCTACCAGTACCAGAAATATCTTTCATAACTGGAGTTTCTGTCACTGTACCATCAAGGGATAGAATCTTATAATTACCTTCTTTGTTATATACCCAAGTATATGTATCACCAAGGAAAGTTTTTACGTTCATAGATTTATCGCCTTTATAGATCACACGACCTGTAGCCATATCTACTACATAACGATTGGTGTCATTAGTAACAGACATTTCATGTTCGCCTACAAACTCGATAGTATCGTATTTAAACGGTACCTCTTGTTTGCCTGTTTCCATATCAAAAATACCATATTTATTAGTATCTTTATTTTTCAATGTTAACAATACATTATTTACATCAATCGTGCCAGCTTCGTAATTTCCAGGTTGAATTACATATTGACCTTGACGATTCATAAAGCCTAATTTACCTTCATTACGAACCAAGGTACCATGCTCTTCCATAGGGTATACATAATCGTTCTTGCTATCGATTACAACAGCACCATTACGATCAATATAACCGCGCTTCATACCATCATCTACAAGACCACCAAGTCCATCAAGATATACGCCACCATGATTATAGAAGTAACCCATACCTACAAGACCTAGAATACCACCAAGGCCAAAGTGACTTACCTTACGGCGGAATTCAGCCAAGCCATTTTTATATGGATATACTTCATTAGATGGAGCATTAAATAATACAGTGCCTTTACCATCAATAGCAACAGTTTTACCATTAGCTTTTACAAAGGCACGGTCCTCACTAAATTTAGTTTCTACATCAGATAGAGCTTTAAATTGAGGCTGAATTACTACATTGCCATTAGCATCTTTAAATCCTAATTTACCTTTTTCTGTGAAAGCTACATAAGAATCACTTGGATAGCTTTGACCAACAGTTTTAGGATCAAAATCATTTAACTCTTTAACAGCTGTATTCTTCTCATTAAGACTGCTATATAAAGCTTCTTGCGCTTCTTTACCAGATTCTAATACAGTACCATCGCCTTTAATATGAGAAATTTTATTTTTACCTTCCTCAACAAAGAAAGTACCATCCTTCTTACTGGATGCATCTAAGGATTTATAGGCTGGAGCGAGTACAACTTGACCATTTGTACCTACGATCCCCCATTTGCCTTTCTCTTTTACAAGACCTAAATAGCCTTGTTGTAATAAGGAATCATCTTTCAATACCTTCATAGCTTTTTTTACACCTGCTGGTGGCTCTTTAACAGCACCAGAGATTGGTACAAACGTATCGAGTCTGCCAATACCCACGCCAACGCCAACAGATGTACTGCTAGAACGGCTAGAAGATTTTTCTGTAGTATTTGTTGTAGATGTAGATACAGTCGAACTATGTTTCTCACTAGTTACACGCGTACTTGTAGATGTCGGTGTATCTTGATTTGTTACAGTTTTACTACTAGTGGATGTTGTTGTAGTTGTTGTAGTTGCTGCAAAAGCACTTGTAGACATAGCCGCCAACACACAAGCGACTAATAAGGATTTCTTATTCAGTTTCATAAACCTCTCCTTTTACAAAGCAAACCATATACTCATCAATATATGGCGTTAAGAATTTGAACTGCCAAAGCATTCAAATAAGTAAAATACCTACACATAAAAAAAATATAAAAAACATTAATAAAAATTATACTATATAATCTCATATAAAGACAACGAATTATGAAAAATTCTTCATCCATTATTTATTTGATATAATACTATGTATGAAAACAGCAACTATTATCGACTTGATTGTGGATTCAAACGTACATACCCAATCTATGAATCATATTATAAAACAACAGCATATTTCCCAACGTATGCGGCGGCGTTTGCGAAATGACGGTATTATAACGGTCAATGACGAACCAGCCTCTTGGAATACCCTTGTTCACGGTGGAGACCATCTCGTTATGAAGTTAACCCCTGAACAAGAGTTTAGTTTAAGTCCTATGGATTTAGATATCGTATACGAAGATGAGTATATTGTAGTTATCAACAAAGAGGCCGGTATTCTGATGCATCCCACTTCAACGGTACGAGATCATACTTTAGCAAATGGTGTTCTACATTACTACCAAGAAACAAATCAGCATTATGATTTCCATCCTGTTCATCGGTTAGATAAAGACACCTCTGGAATTGTTATCATCGCCAAAACCTCTGTAGTACAACATGCTTTTGATAAAAAGCGTACTCATTTCCATAAAAACTACGACGCCATTGTAGAAGGTCAATTACCTACTAATCATATAAGCATTCAGTGGCCGATAGGACGTAAACCAGGTAGTATTATCGAGCGTTGCTGCACGAATGAAGGTAAACCTGCTCATACAGATATAACTGTCATTGAGAGTAATACAATTGTAAAGAATAAGATGGAGCAATGCTTTACCCATGTGCAATGTTTATTACATACGGGGCGCACTCATCAAATTCGGGTCCATCTATCTCAACTGGGATATCCACTTGCTGGCGATGATCTGTACGGTGGCCACTTAGAATACATTCAGCGTCAAGCACTCCATGCGTCACGGGTTAGCTTTTACCATCCTGTGACGGATGAGTGGCTAGAATTACAAGCATCCATACCATCAGATATGAAGGCATTGCTCGCCAATTAAATAAATATATAACTACTAAATTAATACTAATCCATAGAAATTAACCCACATGGGCCATAAAATTAGACGAAATTTATGCATAAGTTATACAAAAAATATTGGCCCTTTATAGTGTTTCTTGATATACTTAACTTGAATTGATATATGATTGCAATACACTAGTTTTTTATCTAGCTCATATGCGCTAGAAATACTAGCAGTCACAGTATTAATAACATGATATGACAGGCCCTATGGCCAAGGAGGACAACATGCCATTAGTTACTACTACAGAAATGTTCAAAAAAGCCTATGAAGGCGGCTATGCTGTTGGCGCTTTCAATGTAAACAACATGGAAATCGTACAAGGTATCGTAGACGCTGCAAAAGAGGAACAATCCCCTCTTATCTTGCAAGTATCTGCAGGTGCTCGTAAATACGCTAAACATATTTACCTTGTAAAACTCGTAGAAGCAGCTCTTGAAGACAGCAATTTACCTATCGCTCTTCACCTTGATCACGGCGATTCCTTCGAAATCTGTAAAGACTGTGTAGACGGTGGTTTCACATCCGTTATGATCGACGCATCTCACCATGATTTTGATGAAAACGTAAAAATCACTAAACAAGTTGTTGAATATGCTCATGCTCATGGCGTGGTAGTAGAAGCAGAATTAGGTCGTTTAGCTGGTGTTGAAGATGATGTAAATGTATCCGATGCAGATGCTCGCTTCACTGACCCAGAACAAGCTGCTGAATTCGTACATCTTACAGGTGTAGACTCCTTAGCAATTGCTATTGGTACTAGCCACGGCGCTTACAAATTCAAAGGCGACCCTTACCTTGACTTCGATCGTTTGAAAAAAGTTGGCGAATTGTTGCCTGACTTCCCAATCGTATTGCATGGCGCATCCTCCGTATTGCCTGAATTCGTAGCAAAATGTAACGAATTTGGTGGCAACATTCCTGGTGCTCAAGGCGTACCTGAAGAAATGCTTCGCAAAGCAGCTCAAATGGCAGTTTGCAAAATCAATATCGATACAGACCTTCGTCTTGCTATGACTGCATCCGTACGTGAATACTTGGCTCAAAATCCATCTGAATTTGACCCTCGTAAATACTTAGGACCTGCTCGTGATGCTATTAAAGGCATGGTAGCTCACAAAATTAAAAATGTATTGGGTTCTTCCAACAAACTATAATCAATGGCTAGTGGATTTTTAAAAGGAACCTTAATTTTAACCATTGCCGGTTTCGTAGTGAAAGCCATCGGTAGTATTAACTGGATTCTTCTATCCCGCATCTTGGGTGGTGAAGGCATCGGTATCTACCAGATGGCCTTTCCTATCTATTTGTTACTATTACAAATTTCGAGCGCAGGTGTGCCGATTGCCATCTCTATTTTGACGGCAGAACGATTAGCCTTACACGACTTTGGTGGTGCTAAGAGAGTATTCAATATATCTTTTACAATGTTAACCATTACAGGCTTTATCGCCAGCCTTGCCATGTACTTTGGTGCAGATTGGTTGATCTCTAGTGGTCTCATTGCTGAAAGCCGTGCCTACTACTCTATCATCGCGCTCGCTCCGGCAGTATTCTTTGTAACGTGGATTTCCTGCTTCCGCGGGTATATCCAAGGCTATGAAATGATGACGCCAACGGCGGTCAGCCAAATCGTAGAACAACTGTTGCGTGTTATCGTTATGCTCGGTGCTGCAGCTATCTTGTTACCTTATGGTTTACCAGCTGCTGCAGGTGGTGCTAGCTTAGGTGCTGGCGTAGGTGCCTTTGGTGCCTTCCTAGTGCTCTTGTACTATTACTACAAATTGCCTAAGGCTAGTAGCACTGGTGAAAGCTACGATGGTCCTCGTGAATCAGCTAAAGAAATTTTGTCACGACTCTTAACCTTGTCCATTCCAATTTCTTTGGCAAGTATCATGTTGCCGTTAACAGCCAACCTCGATTTGCTCATCGTACCACGTCGTCTCTTAGATGCTGGTTTCCCGATGAACGAGGTAACAGAACTGTTCGGTTATCTTACAGGTATGGCGGTACCGCTCATCAACTTGGCAACCATCATTACAGCAGCACTTGCAACAAGCATTGTACCAGCTATCTCTCATGCCTTTGCAAAACGCGATTATGAAGGTATTTATGACCGTACTGCAGGCTCTATGCGACTAACATTCATGGCAACTGTACCATTTACAGTGCTATTGTATGTACTTGCTGCTCCAACAGTTACCTTGATTTATAATGCACCTAAGGCAGAATTAGCTACGCAAATCACTGCGTTCTCTATCTTCTTCCTCGGTGTACACCAAGTAACAACAGGTATCTTACAAGGTCTCAACAAACCGCGTATTCCTGTAATTAATATGGGTATTGCCTTAGTTATCAAGGTCATCCTGAACTGGACATTAACAGCTATCCCATGGCTTGGTATCGGTGGTGCCGCGTGGGCAACCGTTGCTGATATTGGCTTTGCAGCGTTACTCAACTTGATTTACATCAAAAAATACACAGGCTACTTCCTCGATATTTCCCTACTTTGGAAAAACGTGGTCAGTGCCGGTGTTATGGGTATACTCATCTTTATGAGTTACCACTATTTAACAGATATCTTACCAATGTGGGCTAACTTCATACTCACTGGTATAGAAGGCTTATTGCTCTACGTCATTATCATGGTTCTGCTAAAAGGACTTAATAAAAACGATGGTGCAAGCATGCCACTCATTGGTAGATTCTTTAGATAAGAATAACAAAAGAGGTTTAACACTCAGGTGTTAAACCTCTTTTTTACGCTACTCATTTTTTGCTATCTATTTTATATTTTTACTTCTGATCATTATGTGCTTTTTTATTTTTTATCATATTACTAATAGGATGATTTTTTTCTATTAAATCTAACATTATAGGTGAAATTCCTATTCCCACAGAAACCTTATCATTCCACTCTTTGCTATGTTTAGCATCTACATATTGAATCACATCTCGCAATTTATAATTACTTACATGAACATCATGAGGTTTATATAAATAATAGGTATATAGATAATGATTATCATATAACACCATTCCTAAAAGAGTTCCTTTATCTTTGGTAACTTCAAAGTATAATGCTGGAACGCCATTATTCCAAACTGTGGCATACTGTAATCGTTTATGACCTTGTAAACCTTGTTTTTTAACAACAGACCGTAAGTAGCTATATAAAATATTTTGTTTTTCAACACTAGCACCTTTTATAAATGGTTGCTTACCAAGTACAGCTTTAATACGTCCAGACATATAAACATCATATTCAGCTGGGCCTATAACCTCATGTTCCTTGAATTTACTATTTTTTAATACCCTAAATGTATAAGGTCCAAAATAAACTGGATCAGTATATGCTAACACATCACTAGCTGGCTTAATAGAAGGTAAAACAAAATTAGCCAAGGGTCCCATTGTATCTGAGATGGAACGTTGCGTATCATCTTTAATATAATTTTTTATAATATCTTTATTAAGGGATTGACCAATATGATAAGAAAGATTAGGTGTTTTCGGTAATGTAAAATTGATTGTCCCCACAACCAAATGATCATCAAAGCCGATTACATCCCATGTTGCTTTTTCAAGTCCAGGATAAGTAAATACATCGCCATCTACAAATCGAACCGAATCTTTTCTCTTTTCTAATCTCTCATTCAAGGTATTCTGTAAAAGAGATTTATTTAAATCAGCATACTCTATATTTGTATCTTCCCATTTAGAGCCTTTAGGCTGTTGTCTTGTTTCATATCTAAAATCAGATACGGCGCTAATGGTACCTCCCACACTCTTAATAGTAGACTTAGACGTATGTTTAGGATCAATAGACCAACCTACTATACTTTCTTTCGAGCCTGTAAATTTAATATCCGCCCCATTATCTGTAATAATATATACAGTCCTAGAATGATGGATTGCTCTAGTCAATTCTTGTACTAAATAAATATCATCATCTAATTTTTTATTATCATAATTTGGCTCATGTTGTGCCCATTTTTTAACTTCAGACTCTTGGTAGTCATCAACCTTCTTAGCAAATTCTCCTTGAATCCGATATTCTTGATAAGCTTCTTTCTCAATATCTGGGCGAGCTCCAGGAATGTTAACATCAATGGCCTGAGATATTCCTATAGCCCCTATAAAGCCAATACAACTCAACAATAACAAACGTCTTAACTTCATATCTCTCTCCTTAAATACATATGTTTATTTATAATTTTAACACTTATTTTATATTTCATCAATTTTACTTGTATAGAAAAAAATATAGGCAAAGAAAAAGGTCTGACTATACAGTCAGACCTTTTGTTTATGCTGTTATTCCTATCATCGTAAGGATTTCCATAATAATTGGTATAACTACGGCAAAGAGTATGGTACTAATCATAACGAGACCTGTAGCAAATGGTAGATCTGATTTTGATTCATTAGCCACAATTGGCAACACGGCAATAACAGGTCCTGCCGATTGTGCTACAAAAGTTATGATGGCAATAGGTTCTAGAACTATGCCTGCACCATATTGTAGTGCCATAATGACACAGAACATAATAATTGGAGAGATAACAAATCGTCCTACGATACCACCAATGGAGTCCTTATTGAGCCTCATACTTTTAAGACCTGCATCATGAAGTACAATACCAATATAAATCAAAGATAATGGTGTTACCATATCACCTAAGTAATTCAATGTAGTATGCAAAATTGGTGCTAAAGGAATTTCAAAGAATAGGAATAGCAATGCTACAAAGAAGCCTAGTAATGGTGGAGGTAATAACTTCTTCAAATCAAATTTAAACTGTTTCCGCTTTGTTTCTGTAGCTACTTTGCTATTACTTATACCATCAGCTTTGTTATTATTGAAACCTAATTCGGCATTGGGCAGTGGATCTAATTCTATAAGGAATACCCCTACCATCCATACTGAAATAGTATTACCGATATAATATAACAAGAAATATGGCAGTGCATCTTGACCAAAGAGTGCAATTTGCACTGGCAATCCAATGAACAAGCAGTTATCATTAACTACCATATTTATAAAAATACCACGCCTACCTCGAGGTACTTTCAGTACTTTCATCAGGATAAAAGCAACGATATACGCAATTATATAGGTTAATGTAACGGCTAGCATCCCATATCGAAGATCCCATAAATCCGATGTATGTAGATGATGCAATACAGATACGAATACACCGGCTGGTAACGCAACAGACATGATAAATCTAGATAGGTTACCACTAAATATAGGGTGAAACATCCCTCGCCCTTTTAGTATATACCCTAGCGAGATTAGCAATACAATAGGTATGATGCTCTGTAAGGATGTAAGAAAAACCATAGTAAACCTCCCGTACAGTTTATTCGTAATCTATCATACCATGTTTTTAACAAAACATATATGTATATAATTTTCCTACAAAAGCAATATGAATTTTAGAAAATGTATCATTCTTAACATATTTTAGTACGTATAAGTTTTATAATTAATTACAATAGTAGTATTATTTATTCACAAATATTTGATATACTAAAATTATACTAATTGTACAATTTTTTACACATATGAGGTGATATTATGACAAAACCATTTATTGGTGTATCTGGCAATATCTTACGAGATACTAGTGGTGCCTATGTAGATTTATTACGTTCTTACGTAAACCATGATTATCCACGCTCCATTGAAGAGGCTGGTGGCATTCCAGTTATTATTCCATTTACAAAAAATCTCGACGTAGCCCGTGAAACAGTGGCAAAACTTGATGCCTTATTATTATCTGGCGGCCATGATGTATCGCCACTTAATTACGGTGAGGAACCATTGCAAGGTTTAGGTGATGTATTTCCTGAACGAGATCAATTCGATTTTACTTTACTGAAAGCAGCAGAAGAAAAACAAATTCCTATCTTTTGTATTTGCCGAGGCATCCAAATTTTAAATGTATATCGTGGCGGGTCTCTATACCAAGATTTGAAGTATGACGAAAACTGTACGATTAAACATTCCCAAAACCAAACCCCTTCTCTTGGCACGCATACGGTAGACATTGAGTTTGAATCTAAATTAGCTAGTGCTATTGGTCGTTCCACATGGATTACAAATTCTCACCATCATCAAACAGTAAAACATGTTGGTAAAGGATTACAAGTGGTAGCAAGAGCTAAGGATGGTACTGTAGAAGCGTTAGAAGATTCTTCCTATCCTTGGTTAGTAGCCTGCCAATTCCATCCAGAAATGATGTCTGAAAACGACGAGAATGCAAAACGTTTATTTGCTGCCTTTGTAACAGCAGCTCGAGAAAATATAACTAAATAATAGGAAGGTTTTAGTATGAAAGAAACAGGAAAATTCGGCTTTTGGAGTATTGTACTCCTAGGCATCAATGGTATTGTAGGGACTGGTATCTTCCTACTACCAAACAAAGCGTATTCTATCATTGGTTCCGCTAGTTTAGGCGTCCTACTATTTGACGCCGTTATTGCAGGTTGTATCGCCCTTTGCTTTGCAGAAGCAGCTAGCCTATTCACACGTAATGGCGGTCCTTATCTATATGCAAAGCACGCATTAGGTGACTTTTGGGCCTTTGAAGTGGGCGTTCTCAAATGGATTGTAACTGTTATTGCTTGGGCGGCGATGGCCGTTGGCTTTGCTACCGCACTCGGCGCAGCAGTACCAGCATTAAGTAATGATTTTGCAAAAGATGTCATTTCAGGTATCTTAATCATAGGTCTTACGATTGTAAATATCTTTGGTGTTAATGTATCTAAATTCGTTAATAACTTAATTACTATTTCTAAGCTCGTCCCTCTTGCTTTATTCATTGCCATTGGTATCTTCTTTATAAATGGTGCTAACTTTACACCAGTCTTCCCTCAAGACACCTATGTAGATGGATCATTTGCACAAGCTGCGGTTCTTTTATTCTTTGCCTATACAGGATTTGAAGTTATTGCCATTGCTGCAGAGGATATGAAAAATCCTAAAAAGAATTTGCCACGTGCTATTATCATGTGCATGCTTCTTGTATCTGTCCTATATATGGCCATCCTTGCCGTATCAATTGGTGTACTTGGTACTGACTTAGCAAATACAAAAGCTCCAGTACAAGATGCGTTTAATACAATCGTTGGTCCTGTTGGTATGTATATCGTATTAATAGGCACCTTGATTTCTATGGGTGGTATCAACTTTGCAGAAGCTTACTATGCACCTCGTGTAGCAACATCCATGGCAGAAGATGGTATGTTGCCAAGTGCTCTAGCCAAACGCAATCGTTACAATGCACCATATGTAGCAGCTATTGTTACAGCCATTGCTAGTGTATTACTCGCATGGTCTGGTTCCTTTACTACACTAGCAGCTATTAGTGCGGTATCTCGTTTTACACAATACCTACCAACATGTTTGGCCGTTATTATCTTCCGTCGCAAATGGGCAGATAAAGCTCGGTCCTACACCATCCCTGGTGGCTACTTAATCCCAGTCATCGCTATTGGCACATCCCTTTGGATGCTCGCCCAAGCACAAACTAACCAATTACTATGGGGGCTAGGTGGCTGTATCGTAATCTTGCCATTCTACTACTCCTATTGGAAAAAGAAAAAAGC
>ERZ791680.1823-NODE-1823-length-11293-cov-67.274070_pt1 | contig 11293 bp, 9 predicted proteins | sample MGYA00510051_ERZ791680 | MGnify/ENA primary metagenome ERZ791680 (study PRJEB30046, sample SAMN00715238) | human gut metagenome | study: EMG produced TPA metagenomics assembly of the A metagenome-wide association study of gut microbiota in type 2...
GTATCTGACGGAACGGCTTCCACTCGAATTTATGAATTAATAGAACCTACCATAAAAGAATTTCATAAAAAATAAAGTAAAAATACCTTCATGAACATTTTTTCAAATGTAACAGATATTTAACATGGGCTTAATTACGTTGCAAAACAAAGTAAGTACTTTTGCAGCGACAAAAAGAAATAATATGTCGACTATATTATTCGCAGACCACACTGCTAAAAGGACGTTAACCTATACGTTAGAAATAGGATGTTATTCACATGTAAGAAGTTGAAATTATGAAAGAATCAATTTTTGCAAATTTGTCTTCTGAGGAGCTTGAGAACATCAAGGCAGGACAGGTTGAAGTTAGCGGAACTGTTGCTGAACTTTCAGAAGGAGGGCACGGTTATGCTTGGAAGTGCTGCAGTGACAACACAACTCCAAAAGATACAACGACAGTTCAGAAACCTGTCCTCAATCCTGGTACGAAAATGTACTAAAGATTTCTTTTGACAGATTTGAGCTATACTGAGAGTTCTAACACTCTCAGTATAGCTGTTTGCTATTTTTAATTGTAATATTGATATGAAATATACATTAAATAATATATATGTTTTACGAGTAGACAATGATGGTTCTTACTATCTATATAATAAAGTTGATTTTAAGACCCATTATATCTCTGCAAAATTGTATTACATTCTAAAATATTTTCTTAACCAATCTGTTTCTTTTGAATTTTTAAATTCAGAAGCTAAACATTATGGAATAGACCTTAAGGACTTTTATGCTTTTTTAGAGAATTGGAACTCTGATAAATTGCTAATACCGGTTCAAAGTATCCATTCTTATAAAGAATACAACATCCCTAAAGGAACGTTACCAACGGATGTATTAGAAAGCCCTAAGGAAATCGATTTTTTGATTACCAAGCATTGTAATTTAAGTTGCAAGCATTGTTTTGAGGGGGCGGCTCCCAAAATACCAGTTCAAGATTTTTCGGAAGCACAAATAAATAGATTTGTAGAACAGCTAAAATCAGCCAATATTAAAACGCTGAAAATTACGGGTGGAGAACCATTTTCTCATCCAAATATTTTGCAATTATTGTCTTTGTTGGTGGATGCAAATTTTGAAACTATCATATTAACAAATGCATTGCTAATAGATAACTCTTGCATTGAATTGCTAAGAAAAGGACATATGCAATTGGGTATATCTATGGATGGAATGACTGCATCTTCTCATGATTATATTCGAGGAAAAGGCTGTTTCTGTAAATTAAAGGAAAAGTTACAATTAATATCAGAAAGTAAAATACCTTTTACAATAACATGTACAATAAATTCTAAAAATATATATGAAATAGAGAATTTAATAGATTTTACTTTGGGGACTTTAGCTGCTCGCTCTTTATTCTTGGGACGCCTTCGCCCATTAGGAAGAGCAAGCATAAATCATAGTCTTATTTTAAGTGAGTCGCAAAACGAATATGTCAAAAATGTTTATTCCAAGAAAAAGAAAATATATGGAAACAAATTGTTTTGGGCTGACGATTCCGTTGAACAAGTGCCGGATTTTACGAATGTAATTCGATGTTCGGCAGGACATTCTCTTTTGGCAATTGATGATAAATTTGATGTCTATCCATGCGTATTTGGAATAGGTTTTGGAGATTTCAAAATAAGCAATCTTATGCGGGAAAACCTCGACAAAATTTGGAGCAGTGAAAAATGGCAAAATTTTAGAGGTGGAACAACCTTAGATCAACTATCTGATTGTAAGGATTGTAAGTTCAAAAACGCATGTTTGATGAAAAATTGCAGATTAAGACCTGTTTACGAAGGGAATACATTTTTTGATTCTGTATCATATTGCAATAAACATATAAAAACTGCTTATGAAGATTAAAATACTCGTCATTCTTTGCATATTTGCATACTCGGTAAAGGCTGAAAATATACATGGTCGCATATTCAGTAACAAAGGTGTTGCTATTGAGTATGCCAATGTTGTTGTGTTAGATAGTAATGATTCTACATATATAAATGGTACTGTAAGTGATAAAGATGGGGCTTTTTCTATAAATGTAATAAAGGAAGGAAAAAGAGTACTACGCGTTTCTTCACTTGGATACATGACCAAATATTTACCAATCACTCAAGAAGATTTGGGAAACATAACCTTAACGGAGAATGACATGGTTATAGGTGAAGTTCTAATAAAAGGAAGTACGTCAAAATATAAATTAAATGGTGAAGGAATTACAACTTCCGTTGTCGGAACTAGTTTAGAGAAAGTAGGCTCTATTGAGCAACTTCTTACAATGATTCCATATGTTACAGCCAAGAATGGAAACGTGGAAGTCTTTGGAAGAGGAACTCCTGAAATTTATATAAATGGACGTAAAGTTACAGATTTTATAGAATTGGAACGCTATCAAAGTGATGATATAAAATCTGTAGAAGTTATAAATAATCCAGGTGCTCAATATAAAACAAATGTAAAAAGTGTTATACGAATTTTAACAAAACATCCAAAAGGAGAAGGCATCAGCTTTGATTCAAAAACATTAGGGCGAATAAATGAAGAAAAACGTTGGAGCTCTTTTGAAACTTTCAGAATTAATTACAGAAAAAGGAAATTAGATATTAATGGGTTCCTTTTTGGAGAATATTCACATAGTGAGGATGATAAAATTATACAGCAATATACATACCTTCATGATAAATGGAAACAAAACACTGAAATATGTCAAGAGTATACAAATGTTCGTCCTTATGCTCGTTTGGAAAACAGCTATGTTTTGAATGACAGTAACTTCATTGGATTAAGTATTAGTTATAACCGTTTTGCTAAAAATTATGGTGAAGGTTCTCAACATTTTGATACTGAATGTAATTCCAAACTAACAGAATCATCAGAGTCAAGATTGCAATCTCCTGCACGTTCAACCACATATTTAACAAATATATATTACAATGGTAAAATAGGTAATCTGAAAATCGATTTCAATACAGACTATATGAAATATAGTAAAAAAGAATGGATGTCTGTACAAGAAATATGGAAAGAAGCAAATCATAACAATTCTCAACAAGTTAATACTTATAGGAGAAACCGGAACCTATTATTTGCTTCAAAACTTATATTAAGCCATCCGTTTTTAGGAGGAATTTTTTCAACAGGAAATGAAATATCTTCTTTAAGGAGAAATATGGATTATTATGTGATTCCGAATGTTACGGATGAGGAAAATGACCAAGTACAAGAATCAATGTATTCGGCATATATAAACTATTGTCGAAATGTCGGTTCTGTATATATCCAAGCAGGGATACGATATGAATATATTGATTTCAATTATTACGACAAAGGCGTTCGTATATTGGAACAAAGTAAAAAATACAGAAATGTTTTTCCTTCTTTAGCATTATCCTTCCCTGTAGGAAAAGTGCAAATGCAAGTGACTTATGCCACAGACATTCGACGTCCAAGTTATAATGAGTTAAGAAATGGTGTACAATATGACAACCGTTATACTTATGAAACAGGAAATCCATTTCTTGTTTCATCTATCAGTAATAACATTGGCTATGCACTTTCTTGGAAATGGCTTAATATACAACTTTCATACTCGCACAATGCAAATGGAATCTGTACTGTTGTTAAAACTTACAAGAATGACCCTATGAAATCTTTAGCTATTCCAGAAAATACAAAAAGCTATGACAAATTTACTTTGTCATCTTCGGTAAGCCATACTTTTGGTTTTTGGAGTCCATCTGTTGATATGTTTTTATCTAAACAATGGTTCAAAATGAATACATCTGATGGAGATAAGCTAAATGCTCCTGTATTTGTTGTAGAAGCAAACAATATATTTAATCTTAAGTGGATGATAGCCACTTTTTCCATAACAGGACAAACAGAGGGTCATATAGCGAACCAATTTGTACGCAAAGGATTTTTTGGGTGTGACTTGACCTTGACAAAATCACTGTTCAATGAAAAATTGAAAATACAATTTGAAGCTATAGATTTGTTCCATACTGCAAATACACATGTAAAAATATATTCTGGTGCTAATAGAACAACTTGGATTGATAGTCTCTCTTCAAGTACATTTTCATTGTCATTACGTTATACTTTTAATAGTTACTCCAATAAATATAAAGGTTCAAGTGCTGGTGAAAGTCAGCGAAATCGAATTAACTAAATTATAACTTATGCCGTTTCCTATAAAATTTCAATATGATACTATGATGTGTGGTGTCACGTGTCTTCAAATGATATGTAAATATTTAGGTAAGGATTTTTCTATAGAATACTTATCTAAATTGTGTTTTGCCACATCAGAAGGTGTTTCTATGTTAGGATTACGAGAATCTGCAAAAACATTAGGATTAAAGACTATTTGTACAAGTATTTCTTTAAAAGATATTGAATTAGCCTCTCTTCCATGTATTCTCTATTGGAATCAAAATCACTTTGTGGTTCTATATAAAGTAAAAAAAAGAAAAAAATTCTATATAGCTGATCCTGGCAAAGGATTGATGATATATAATATAGATGAGTTCAAGCAGCATTGGATTAGTAATGGTGCCAATGAAGAAGACAAAGGTATAGCTATGTTTTTGGAAACGACACCTGCTTTCTTTTGTCATAAAATGCAAGCTAAAGAGAATATCAAAGATAAGAGGTCTTTCCGTTTTCTCTTTGGATATGTGAAAAAGTACCGCAAGTATTTTGGACAAATCATCTTAGGCTTGATTGTTGGTAGCCTTTTGCAACTTGTCCTGCCATTTCTCACTCAGTCCATAGTGGATGTTGGTATTAAAAATCAAGACATAGGATTTGTTTGGCTTATACTCTTGGGGCAATTGATGCTTACCATTAGCAGAACGGCTATCGACTTTATCCGCAGATGGTTGTTGCTGCACATATCCCTGCGTATCAATATCTCATTGGTGAGCGACTTCTTCATCAAACTCTTGAAATTGCCAATGTCTTTTTTTGACACGAAACTCATGGGTGACTTGATGCAGAGGATGAACGACCATAGCCGTGTGAACAACTTCCTCACTCAGCAGACGCTCAACATCACCTTTGCCATGCTAACCTTCATGGTGTTCTCTGTGGTACTGTTCTTCTACAACAAGTTGGTGTTTGCCATCTTCCTCTTGGGAAGTTTTCTCTATGGAGTTTGGATGACATTGTTCTTGAAACGGAGGAAGGTGCTTGATTACGAGTTGTTTGAGCAGCAAGCCATCAACAATAACAAGACTTACGAGTTTATCACTTCCATGCAGGAAATCAAGCTACAAGATTGTGAGCAACGTAGAAGATGGGAATGGGAGAATACACAAGCGGATTTGTTCGGTGTGCAGATGAAATTGCTCAAACTCCAACAGTCACAGGAGGCAGGTAGTATCTTCATCAACGAGGTGAAGAATATCATCATCACAGTAGTTGCTGCAACGGCTGTGATTCATGGACAAATGACACTCGGTATGATGCTTGCCGTGCAATACATTATTGGTCAACTCAATTCACCCGTGGAGCAATTGATGAACTTCTTCTATTGCCTGCAAGATGTGAAGATTAGCTTGGAGCGTATCAACGAGATTCACCAGATGGATGATGAGAATGGAAAAGAAGGGTTGCAAACTTCCATTGAGGACAAGAATGAGGGTATTGACATCAAGAACATCATGTTCAAGTACGACCCACATGCTTTGCACAAGACCATAGATGGTGTAAGCATTCACATTCCACAAGGCAAGGTTACCGCCATCGTTGGCGCATCTGGCAGTGGAAAGACCACTCTCATCCGTTTGATGCTCGGTTATTATCCTGTTCTAGAGGGGCAAATCAACATTGGCAATACCGACATCAACAAGCTCAACAAGAAGTGGTGGCGTAGGCAATGTGGTGTAGTTATGCAGGACGGTATCATCTTCTCTGAGAGTATCGCTAGGAATATTGCCGTTGATGATGGCGACATAGACAAGGAACGGTTAGTGAAAGCTGCCGAGATTGCTTGCATCAAGGATTATGTGATGGCTTTACCTTTGAAGTTCAACACAAAGATTGGACGTGATGGTGTGGGGCTAAGCCAAGGACAGAAACAGCGTATTTTGATTGCAAGGGCTGTTTATAAGAATCCTGACTACATCTTTCTTGATGAGGCAACAAACTCGCTTGATGCCAACAATGAGAGAAGCATTGTTGAGAATCTGGATAGGTTCTACAAGGGCAAGACCGTAGTCATTGTAGCTCATCGACTGAGTACAGTGAAGAATGCCGACCAAATCATAGTCATCGGCCACGGAAAGGTGGTTGAGGTTGGCAATCACGAATCACTGACAGCCAAGCGAGGCGCATATTATAATCTTGTAAAAAATCAGTTGGAATTAGGAAACTAAAATACTTTAAATATGGAGCAAAAAGTATCGGATAATATCGAATTGAGAAGCGAGAAGGTGAGGAACGTGATAGGTAAAGTTCCTCCGCGTCTCGTCAGTTTGGGGACTGTTCTCATTACGGTAATAGTCCTCGCTCTTGCGTTAGCTTTCTACAAGATACCGTATCCTATTTCTATAGAAGCTACTGGTGAGGTCATCAATCAAAGAACAGTGCAAGTATTTGTGCCATACAAATATTTGTATCTTTTCGATGAGCCAAGGACGGCTCATGTGTCTTTCGAGGGCAACGACGATGCATCTTATAGCTGCAACGTCATAAGCCATAATGCTAAACTCATACATAGGGAAGAAGGCAACTATTTTATGGCTATAGCTACAGTGAGCACACAGGGACGAAACACTCCTGTTCTGCAAAAGTACATGAAAGCTGATGTAAGGGTCATCATAAGCAACCAAACGTTATGGCAGCAAGTGTTCGGATAACTTTATCCGAATATTTGCTCTAATTTTCACCTTACTTCAATTCTTAAAAAACTACAAAAAACAAGCAAATCTATTTGTTTTTCGGATATAAGATTTATCTTTGCAATCGTATTTAAAGCGTTCTTTGTATATTGCAAAGTTGTGAAAGAAAAAGAATATAGCTCGTTTCTAAATCGTTAGCAGTTACATTCTTTGAAATACTTAATTTGTTGATATTCAATCAATAAAAGATCCTGTTGTGACTCGAGACATGAAAGGTGATGTGCTTGGTAATCCCTGATGCTTTTACCCACCGTTCCAAAGGCCTAGATATCCATGAAGGGTCAGGCAGTCCGGCAAACACCAACAGTTCTCCGTCTTTCTTGCGCTCACCGCAAAGATTGTATGCCTGTGGCGATATAGGCATGTATTCAACGCCCTTAGTCTTCTGCTGAGTGAAATTGAGACGGTACCCACCATTGTATTCTTCAACCTCTGACCATTTAAGCTTTTGAATATCGCTATGTCGCATTCCTGTCAGTGCAGAGAACAAGGCTGCCCGTTTTAGTATATCATCACACGGAGTCTTTGCCAATATATTAAGTTCTTCCAGTGACAGATACTCTCTTCGAGCACTCTGAAACATGATATTTTTAGCCTTGGCAGCAATATCACAATTCAGATAGCCATCCACGAAAGCTTGTTTGAGTGCCGCCTTGAAGATAGAGAAGTACGTCGATGCCGTATTCCTTGAAATAGTTCCTTTCTTAGAACCACCCTGCGGTGCCTTTATCAAGAAGGAACGGAATGCCTCAATATACTTCATGTCAATCTGCGAGAACTGTATGTAGTCACACTTGGCAAACATTGACAACAGTGTGTGCAATCTGCGCCAGTTGACAACTATCGATTCTGACGCAGTTTCCTCTCTTTCTTTGATTAACTTCTCAATATACTCCAGAACATTGCATTTTGAGCGTTCGCTTTGTTCTGCCATTTCCATTTGCTGGTCAGTAAAGAGAGCCATGTTGTCGTACTCTTTTTGACGCAGGACTCGAACGCCATCCGCATAAAGGCAAGTTTCCATATCTTGCTTGGATTTACACTGAATAACGCCATTGTCATCTCGCTTGGGCTTGTACTTTATTCTACCAGCAACGGCTCGCTCGCTTCGTCGTTTATCCCATATAGGGGTAGTAATAGACCTCCTGAGATATTCACGCACTCGTTTGGGTTTGTCATTTCCCGTCTCATAAACAGGATAAGCTTCAAGATAGATGAACCACTCATCTCTCCACTCACTTTTCTTTAATTTGACGGAGACTTTAGTATAATCTAATCTTTTCATAATGGTTTTATATCTTTATAAAGTTTGTCTATTGATTCCTTGTGAGCATACACATAATTACCGATTTGCCGGGTCGGTATTGAGTATTTTCGTATATGAGCATACACGGTGCTGTCATCCAGATGAAATTTCTTGGAAATCTCACCTATTGTATAGCAATCCTCTGGTTCCATGCGGTACATGGTAACTGGTTTCCTTGGCTTGGTGTCAAGCGGAGACTGTCTTAACGGAAACAGATTCATTAGTTCTCCTTTGCATACAAGTCGTATTCCTTTCTCTGGCTCAATGAAGGAAATCTTTTTCATGTAGATGAGCCTATAAATGGTTGAGCGGCTTGCACCAAACATAGCATACGCTTCCGTTATGCTGATATACTCTTTAGACTTGGGCATATTGCTTACAATCTTGTCCAGTTCAAGTTGGCGTTTTTCTTCATCATGCTTACGCTTCCACGCCACCTTGGAGCATTTGGGTGAACAATACCAGGACTCCAAAGTCCTTGCGAAGAACTCTTCTCCGCACACAGGACATTTCCGTACTATCTTATACTTTGCTACTGCCATAATTCATTCATTTTGTAGTTCTTAATATCTATTCTTCTCATCATATCTACTTTTTCTTACAGGTACAAATAAGGTACAGATGTTTATAATAATAACGCAAAGATAGCAATATTATTGTGTACGGCCAAAAACAAGAAAAGCGTGTAACTCATTGAGCTACACGCTTTCCATTTGATATTGTATTCTTATTTCTCTATGTGCTTATTTCACTTCCTCGAAGTCTGCGTCCTGAATGTTATCATCAGCCTTTGCGCCGTTGTCTGCACCCGGCTGTGCACCTGCCTGAGCGCCTGCGCCCGGCTGTGCGCCACCCTGGTACATCTGTGCAGAAGCTGCCTGCATGACGTTGTTGAGGTTGGCGATGGCGGTGTCGATGGCAGCTACGTCGGCAGCCTTGTGAGCGTCCTTGAGCTGCTGGAGAGCCTGCTCGATGCCCGGCTTCTGGTCGGCAGGAATCTTGTCGCCGTTGTCCTTGAGGAAGTTCTCGGTGGTGAAGATCATCGAGTCAGCCTGGTTGAGCTTGTCGATCTTCTCGCGCTCAGCCTTGTCAGAAGCTGCGTTCTGCTCTGCCTCTGCCTTCATGCGCTCGATTTCCTCCTTGCTCAAGCCTGAAGAAGCCTCGATGCGGATAGCCTGCTCCTTGCCTGTTGCCTTATCCTTTGCAGATACGTTGAGGATACCGTTGGCATCGATGTCGAATGTCACCTCAATCTGCGGAACGCCGCGGCGTGCCGGTGCGATGCCTTCGAGGTTGAACTGACCGATTGACTTGTTCTGTGCAGCCATCGGGCGCTCGCCCTGGAGCACGTGGATGGTCACGGCTGTCTGGTTGTCGACGGCTGTAGAGAATGTCTCGCTCTTCTTAGCCGGGATTGTGGTGTTGGCGTCGATGAGCTTTGTCATCACGCCACCCATTGTCTCGATACCGAGTGTAAGCGGTGTTACATCGAGCAGAACGATGTCGCCTACGCCGCTCTCCTTGTTGAGGATAGCACCCTGGATAGAAGCACCTACGGCTACCACCTCGTCGGGGTTAACGCCCTTTGAAGGCTCCTTGCCGAAGTAGTTCTTAACGAGTGTCTGAACGGCTGGTATACGGCTTGAACCGCCCACGAGGATCACCTCGTCGATGTCTGATGTCTGGAGCTTTGCGTCGCGCATTGCGTTCTGGCAAGGTACGAGACAAGCCTGGATGAGGTTGTGTGCGAGCTGCTCGAACTGTGAGCGTGTCAGCGTCTTAACCAAGTGCTTTGGCACACCGCCCTCGGCTGAGATATACGGCAGGTTGATTTCTGTAGATGTGGTGCTTGAGAGCTCTATCTTTGCCTTCTCTGCAGCCTCCTTGAGGCGCTGCATAGCCATCGGGTCCTTAGAGAGGTCGATGCCTTCGTCAGCCTTGAAGCCCTGTACGAGCCAGTCGATGATTACCTGGTCGAAGTCGTCGCCGCCGAGGTGTGTATCACCGTTTGTAGAGAGCACCTCGAACACGCCGCCACCGAACTCGAGGATAGAGATATCGAATGTACCGCCACCGAGGTCGAACACTGCAATCTTCATGTCCTTGTTAGCCTTGTCTACGCCGTAAGCGAGTGCGGCTGCTGTCGGCTCGTTCACGATACGGCGAACGTTGAGACCTGCAATCTGACCTGCCTCCTTTGTAGCCTGGCGCTGTGAGTCGGAGAAGTATGCCGGAACAGTGATTACGGCATCCGTAACCTCCTGACCGAGATAGTCCTCAGCGGTCTTCTTCATCTTCTGAAGCACCATTGCCGAGATTTCCTGCGGCGTGTACTTGCGTCCGTCGATGTCAACGCGCGGATAGCCGCCTTCGTTCACAACGCTGAACGGTACGCGTGTCACCTCCTTCGAGCACTGCTCATAGGTCTCGCCCATGAAGCGCTTGATTGAATATACGGTGTTCTTCGGGTTGGTGATAGCCTGACGCTTTGCAGGGTCGCCTACCTTACGCTCGCCGTCCTTTACGAAGCCAACGACTGAAGGAGTTGTGCGCTTGCCTTCGCTGTTGGCGATTACTACCGGTTCGTTGCCTTCAAATACGGCAACACAAGAGTTTGTAGTACCTAAGTCGATTCCAATAATCTTTCCCATAATATTTCGTTTTTTTTATTTTTTACTTTAATTGGTTGATGTTTTCGCTTACTGATATACAAATGGTGTGCCAAAAGCTAAATATCTTGTCTTTTGCTGACAAAAAGCAGAGCCGACGGTCTGACAGAATGACACTCGGAGCGTTTTTAATGACATATTTTACATTGCGAAAGTGCAACTTTGGGCATCCGCGTCGGTCGATGCGGACATCTGCGCCGGTCGATGCGGACATCTGCGCCGGTCGATGCGGACGTCTGCGTCGGTCGATGCGCACCATGCAAGTTAAGAAAAACACTTAGATTACTGCGTATTTTGAATTATTTCTGTAACTTTGCAAACATATATATATTAGGTAGGTTCTATTAATTCATAAATTCGAGTGGAAGCCGTTCCGTCAGATA
>ERZ791680.1829-NODE-1829-length-11237-cov-3.062690_pt1 | contig 11237 bp, 20 predicted proteins | sample MGYA00510051_ERZ791680 | MGnify/ENA primary metagenome ERZ791680 (study PRJEB30046, sample SAMN00715238) | human gut metagenome | study: EMG produced TPA metagenomics assembly of the A metagenome-wide association study of gut microbiota in type 2...
TACCGTCTCACTGTCATCGCTCTCAATCTGTGTTGCCGTAATATTTCCGGTCTTGCGATCCAGAATAAATTGCCCCTGTGAAAAGCCCGCCTTGGTCGAAATCATGGATAAGATAGAATTGATGTCCTTAATACGTTCATCCGTGAGCATAGTAGGTACATGCTCCTGCACAGTGTTTTGAGCATCTATTCCGTTCTTCAATCCCTTAACGAAACGTGGCAATCCTATACGGTTTTTAACACCTGTTTTCGGATCTGTTCGCATCAGCGCATTATCATCTATAAAGGTCATGTGCTGCGAGTCATACCCCTCATCGCCTTTTCTCGTCCATGCCACATCCAGATCCTTTAACTCCTCAATGCAGTTAGCAAACATGGACACTCCTTCGGGTGAGGTATAATCGATCGTATTATTGTATGGCATTTTAAAGTAGCCAAACAAAGGCTCCTGCACATTTTCGATCACATAGTTTTCTTCGATATTTGCCCATTCTGGGACATCATCTAATTTGATTTTTCTTCCCAGCGCATCCTTTCTGTTCGACTTATATGCCTTGTTTTCCATCGCATATAATGTCTCTGGCTCTTCCTCTGATCCACTGGCAATAAAATGATGGTATTCTAACCGCGTATAGTTATCGTCGCCTTTAATCAAACGGCTGATAAAGATAATACCGCGGATATCGCCATTGCTGTTCTTTTCCGTGATGATGTAATTACCAGGCAATATATAATCAATCGCTCCTGCCGGATTGTATGTGCCTGTCGGCTTAAAGATAATTCCACCCAGACCACAGGCATCTTCCACCTTATCACGCAGCGACTTGTCAACCATTGCCTGTATGCACTGATTGATATAATCTGCCCGCTCGCTTCCATGGATATCCACCTTTAGATCAATCGTGGTCTTCTTTGCCGTGTAATAACACAGGAACTTTGCGAAGTTGATGGTACGGATATGTTCTCCTACCCAAAATGGTCGCCCTTGGATGATATTCTGCCATTGCTCCTGTGCAATCTCGACAAGTTCAGACGAGATAATGTTTACATCAAATTCACTTTTTACATCTGTCTTAAATAAATTCATGAAAAACTCCTTTACCCTTGCAAATATATTCATCTTCCACCACCTACCTAAATATCATCCTCGTAATCGTCATACTCTTCCTCATCGTCTACCTCATCATCATAAAGTCCATTGTTGCGACGGCTCTCCATAATCACACGGTTAAGCCCATAGATCAATGCCATCACACAGTCCTCGCCGAGTGTCGGATATGCATCCGAAAAAGACCCATCCGCCAACTGCTCATGCTCCAGAGTATTCAATTCATGCGCAAGGTGCGGGCATCGTTCTGGATCTACTACAATCTTGGTAGTCTGTTGCAGCCACTCCCAGCAATAATCTCTGCCCTTGCCAGATCCCCAACGTTTCTTTGCGCCGATCACATGAAAGCCCCATTCCTGCATCTCTGCTATGGAGTCGGGTTTTGCAGAATCGGCAATAATCTCAAACGGCATAAATTTCTTTATCTTTCTGGCAAAGGTACTATTCTTGCACTTCTTGGAGAACCTCTCATCAACACAGTACAATGTGTCTGTCTCATCATCATAATATGAAACCTCAAAGGTCTGCGGATGCACAAAGCCAAAGTCCAGACCATAATAGTAAAATGGCATATTGGCTATCTCTATATCTGATATGGACCTTTCTTCCACATTGTCAAAAATACCTCCACCTGTTCCGGTAACCTCTCCAAGATAGTTATTCCTATAAAACAGAGGCTTTCTGACTTTAAAATCCTCCGCACGCTCAAAAAATCGTTCACCCAGCCACTTGACCGGAACATTGTAGTAATAACTGTGGCATATCCTGGTATGCGGCTTGGTCTTACATTCTTCCACATACTGGTTCATGAAGTTGTTTTTTGACTTCGGCGGGTTGAATATCTTAATATCCAGTGCCGGTGTGTCGGATCGTAGGAATGTATCTTCGATATTATCCATCTGCTCCACTCCTGCCATCTCGTCGCATTCCTCATGTATCAGCATTTTCACATAGCCAAAAGGAACATTGAAAGATTTTAGGGAGATTGGCTTGTCCGCACCCACAAACATAACCATCTGTCCTGTCGGCTGATAAATGGCACACATCGGAGATTTTCTAAACTTCCAATTCTCCAGATCATCATATCGAATCACTGTTTTCATAAACTGGTTATAGACGGAACTCCGTAGATCCGTCTTGTAGCGTCTGGTATATACCACATGTGCTTGATTGTCCTGTCTGATTGTCTCATATGCCAAATTGCTCCAAAAGTTCGACTTGATAGATCCTCGTCCCCCCTTAGATATGATTTCATGGACATCTATTTCACCTTCAAACGTTTCATGCACTGTGCGGTAAATATCCACAAAGTCAGATGTGATGTCTGTGATCGGGATCGTCCATTTTGCGCTCTTGGCACGTTCCTCTTTCTCTAATTCTCTTTCGTCTTTTTCCTCCTGCTTTTCTACAAGTGTAGTCACAGCATTAAAAGCCCGACTATCGCCACGCATTGCCGACTTGATCTGTCCTGCCATCATAGCCGCCGCCACTGTCACATCCTCATCCGCCATGCCGCTGCACATGTTCTTTATCTGCTCTTTTGTATTTCCATTGATCTCTGCATTCAGCATCATTGTGGCAAGTTGAGACATTGTTTTCTTGGCTCTGCGGACTTCTGCTGATCTCTTGGCTCCCTTCTTGGAGTCCTCTTGGGTAAACTTATATTCGCACGGTCTTAAGTTCTGCTCATTTGCCACACATCTTCACATCCTTTCTGCAATAAAAAAAGATACCGCATCCTAATAAGGATATGGTATCTCTTAAGCAAATGTCCGGATTTCAACCGGAGCCTCCTCCATCAAGGCGTACTCACAGGCTATACTACTTATGCTTAAGGTAATTATACCATATCTTTTTTACTCTTTCCACCATAGCCTCCTCTTTTGTGGAAAGATTTGTTGCGCCTTTCTTCCCATCATTTTCCTTGTGATAATACCCATGATGCACATGTGGCTTCATCTTTGCATGACTATGATCTAAATCTATCTGCTTCGTTCTTTTGTTCTCAGTGTCATAGTATGTAATTCTTAAAATATCATTTCCACCGACTGTGACATATACCCGACCTCTTGTCCGTGTCTCAAATAGACTTTCTGGATGGTCCGTCTTGGCTTTTACAAATGTAATGTTTCCATCCCTTAATACTGTCTGATACTGACTGCCATATGGTTTACCCTTATCACTTATACCACTGCTTGCTCCTCTGCCTCCCATTAAGCATCATCCCTTGATCTCAATCTCTCCACCAATTTCCTTTACCTTGCTTGATGGATTCATAAAGTATTCATATGGCATTTTCTTCTGTCCGCCTTTCTTCATAATAACGAAGCCACAGGCTTCTCCGCCAATGGTTTCCCCTGCTGTATTATCAAAGAAGAAATATGCATCCTGGTATTCCTGATAGCAATTACACTGCGGATCTATTTCCTTTGCCCTCTTAATTGCATCCTCAACCGTCACAATATCTTTTCTCATGTCAATACCTCCGTTTTACTTTCTACGCTTTCTTACCATTTTGGTTACATCTCCGTTAAGAGCCAAGTTGTCAGATCTCATAATCTGCACATTACTTTTAACAACATGGTTAAATACCTTCTTAGGATCGTACCGGATACCAACCTGAGCATCATAGTAATGCAATTTGCCATTACGGTACTCCACATTAAACACATGACCAGATGTCTTATTGTAGTTCACTCTTACAATACCACGAGATCCCTCACCCCAGCCTTTCATCTTCTGGGTGATCTTCTCATTAACCTTTGCCGTTGTCCCTGCTCCTACTGACTCTAACTTAGCATTTTTAAAGGCTTTCGTCCAATTATTCCCTTTGGGGTATGGATCACTCTTATATGTACTCTCAGCCTCTACCTTATATCCTCTTCGATTTAACTCATAAGCAACAACACACCTCTGACAGTTTTCACTATAATCAGCATATTCGCTATTGATATTAGGATTTACCTTCTTGATTGCAACACCAGCCTGCACCGGCTTACCCTTTTCGCCTACCTGTCCTCTGATAGATGCCGTCGGCGGCACCTGTGGCGTGCCAGGTTGTCCGTACTTTTTCTCTGGATTTTTTCCACCTCCACTTGGTCCATCGTGAAGATCTCCGCTTGCTCCTCGTCCTCCCACTTTCCTCTCCTTATCCGCTTATGCCTCACTTAGTCTTTCTGTATTATGATTATTTATATACACAACATGGATATTGCCAAAATCATAACCAATATCACCACCATATACGATGATGTTCTTTGGCTCTAATTGCCGGATTGCTTCATCCATTCCGGCAACCCAAATGTCTCTTGCATCATCGTCCTGCTTTACTCCAATCGTTGAAACGGATACCGTTCCGCCACGCTCTATGCCATCAAAAGCAAATGGATAGGTATTTTCCTTGCACCACTGGAGCGTCGGAATTACGGTAATTCCATAATCCTGCATGATCTGACCAACCATCTTGCTCCTATAGACATTCCACATCTGCATTGGGAGCGGCATTTCTGTATAGAGACTAAAGTCCGGAGTCAAGACACAATCAAACTGCTTTAAAATGTCCATGTAATCATGTGGCGCACTCCATATCCTCTCAAATTGGTAATCGTCGATGTAAAAATGTATGCCCTTTTGAAAATCCTTAGATGTCTTAGCATAATTAAAGCCCAGCAGATCCTCCGGGATATGATCGCACTTTTTGATGATCGGCATCTGCCACTTATCCGTCAGCCGCCGCTGATCGACATCATAGAGATTATATGTTTCAAAGGTTCTTTCGCGCTCATCTCCGTAATATGACGTATCGTCCCTATCAGTATCCTCCATATCGTCAAGGAAATCCGGGACCTCAAAACCGAAGTCTGACATATCAATATCTAAAATATTATCTAACTCCTCTGCCAAAAGAGAAAAATCCCATTCAGAGGCTTCCGCCACTTTATTATCAGCCAGTCGATACGCGCGGATCTGCTCCTCTGTTAGCGATGTAGCCAGCACACATGGCACAGACTTCAATTTCAGTTTCTTTGCGGCTGCATACCTGGTATGACCGCATACAATCACATTGTCCCTGTCTAATACAAGCGGCTGCTGGAAACCAAATTGACGTATGGACTCTGCTACCTTTTCCACCGCCTTTGCATTGTTTCTTGGGTTCCTCTGATATGGTTTTATATTTGATAGATTGATATTCACAACTTCCATAGCGTTCTCCTATAGTTATATTTTAAGGTATGTGGAAGATGTATTTGTACCAAATTTGGAGTTGAAAATAAGCACCCACACAAGGTGCTTATCCCCATTTCATCACATACTGACCATTCTTTTCTTCCTCGATCCGTCCAAGTCTCTGCTCTATAATTCGACAGGCGACTCTTTTTCTACGATAGAAGTTAGTCCTGCTGATCGGGAGGATGCCATGATGGGCTTCCAGCATATCGTATGATATTCCTGTCATAATAGACTCGGTCAATTCCGACGCTATGAACGGATCAACTCTCTGACATATGATATACACTTCGTTTTCTTCCAAAAGACACTCCTCCTTTCAGCATCAAAAGTAACCAATTAGTCTACGTCCTCTTTTCCTTCCCAGTCCATGCAACTATCGTTAAAATCCGTCCAGTCTGCCACATTCTCGCTTTCCGCATTGCAGCATACCCAGTCATCTGTTTCCTTGTCGTACTGATGGTATGCACACGTTCCACAACATTTATCCATTTACTCCACCTGCCTTTACAACCTCTATTATGTCCGATAACATCCCAGTGCAATTAAACTGTTCCATCTCGTCTGTCAGTTCTTCCAACTGCTTCACAACCTTGTCTGGGTCATAGGCGGTCGGATGCGCATCAATAACAGAGGAAATGCGCAAGAAATCTAAGCAATCCATGTCTTCGTTCTTTGAAATTGCTTCTTCTAAAGCCGTTTTTATTTTATCCGCATCAATCAATCTTCCCATCGTTCGCCCTCCTGTTCCATACTTCCCTTGCATTTTCCTGTGCGTCCATCTTGTTATCAAAATCTTCGATTTTTACATATGGACCAGCACTTCCGCATTTACCACATATAATCTTGTAACCCTTGCTTCCCATCTTTCTCGCGCCTACTCTGCGATCATGGCAACCACAGAACGGGCATGGTTTAAGTTCTTCACTCATTCTTCATCACTCCAATCAAATTCAATTTCTTCCGAACTGTCTACCCCTAACTGCTCGCACTTCGCTCTGGTAGATGTACCGCCGGAATGGTGCGTACACAAAAGGAACAATTCTTGTACAATGCGGAAGTATGACTTTTTAAAGCAAAATCTCTCTTCCTCGTCAAGTTTCTCGATTGCATCCTCTCCATGTTGCCATCTGTACCATTTTGCAAATTCATTAACCATTTCCTGCATAAGGCTGATACAGCATTCAAGAATGCGTTTTTCATCGTGGCTTTCCAATTCCTTGTTGGCACTGTTCTGCTTTTCCATAGCCGCCCGGCATTCTTCCGGTGTGCCGATTGCACGGTACTGTTGCACCTCTTCCAGTGCCCTGATTGCTGTATCATAAGCACTGTTCAAATCTTCTACCTTCTGCACAATATCACATTTCGCGCAATTTCGGTCACAATTACGATTTATGCACTGTTTTTCAATTTTCAAAAATGCTTTTGCTTCATTCTCCGTCATGGCTATCCTCCATTTCTGCCGGCTTGGCTTCGGCTTCCGCTCTGGTAAGAAATACCGACTTTCCAAATTCCATTACATCAATTTGACCAGATAAAGTTTTATCATTTGATTCATAATTGCAAAACAGTATAACTTCTCCATCTTCAAAACAATCCAAATGAAAGTCTTTAACTGTAAATTCGTCTATATCTTTTCCAAATCCTGCAAAATCAAGAAAAATTTTATCTCCCACCTTGCAAGGCAATTTGATAACTCTACCCTGCTCCTCTAAGTCCTCGTATTCTGCAAGTTTTCTAAGGGCTTCCTCTACTTGGTGTGAATCCATTTCATAAGGCTTTAGCCGTAGTTTTTCTCCTTTGAAATATGCCACTCCTTCTCCGTTCCTAATGGTCAATCTATCCATCTCTGTACCTCCATCTTTTAGTTTATCCATCACTTCTGGATAAATCTTCTTTAATGTATTCTTCCAACTGTTCTTCAAATTCGCCCAAGGATGTTAGTTCAACAATTTCCTCTCCATCTTCCAAAAATGATAGCAACTCTTCCTTTAATGTCTCTGCATCCAATTTCTCTAAAAATTCCATGTCAGTTCTCCTCTCTATCTTTTAGTTTATTTTCATCTATAAAACGCTCACTTCTTTGAACACTTCAAATATTTTTGGTGATTGTATTGCAAACCAATCAACCATTTCCTCATTTTTTGTCCATGCCCCCTCGTAGCAATTTGACGAATCAGATAATCCGCTTTCATTCAAAAATGCGTGTATGAGTTCATGACGTAATGTCTTTTTCCAATATGTTTCCCGCGCCTTTTCATCCATGCCAGTAAAATACTTTTCCTCCGACATATCAGCAACAACGATCAATTTATCTTCCTCTCCGCAGTATCCGGCAAGCCTGTTTTTTTCTAAATAACTATCCTCTGATACCTTGTGAGTTTCAATCGTGTATTTTGTTCCCAAAATATTTACTTTCGACTTCATTTTTTCCACCTCTCTGACTTTTAGTTTTCGTTACCTCTCGGCTCTTCACATGGCTCAAATTCAATCACCCAGACCCACGGATTCGCATTCCATCCGTAGCGGTCAAGGTCAGATTTCTTGATGGTTGAATCCCACAGGTCATGAAACATCCCTTTTACAAACTCGTCTCCGATGTCTTTTAAAGGTTCTTCTTCAATTCCTTCTTTCACACACCCTTTTCCGTCGATATCTTGTAACCGCTCCACCCTTACCTCTGTTACCTTCAACCAGATCCTAGCAGCATCCTTCGGCATGTGTATTGAGGGGTGCCACTTTTCTTCTAAATATGCTCCTGCCTGTGGAAACGGACTGCTCCATGCTTTGTAAACATATCCGCCGGTCCATTCACTCCATGTCTCTCGGACATACAGAACATCTCCCGGCTGATACGGTGGCAGGCACAACTTGCTTATTATCTGTTTATCCTCTACCTCTGGGTGTTCCTTATGATATGAGCTATTCAGCATTGCATCAACATTATGCTTTATCAGTCGCCGAGTGCAGGTCTTTCTTCCGCCCAAAATGGCTCGTACCATTTCGGTATTAAATAAAATCGGTTTAATTGCCATCTATACACGCCTCCCATCTATGTTTTCAATCCGTCTTATTACTTCGATAAAATGTGTCAACAGCATCAAAAATCGCATTTCTGGCATCTTCAAAACCTTTTACATATGCTTTCATTTCTGTGAGGTTCATTGGTTCATCCGACTGTATTGTTATTCCATCAAAGTCATTAAAAATTGCATCTTTTTCTTCTTTTGTCACTCTACACCACCTGCCTTTACAATCTCGATTGCCTTATCAATTCCCTCATGTATTCCATTACAGTATTGCCCATACCAATTATCAGATTCTCTTGCAAAAATATCTGTTTCTAACTTCTCTTGTTGCTCCCTTAACTGCTCCACAACCTTATCTACATCATAGGCATCATCAATAGCCTTGTTGTAATCACTCTCAAATCCTTTGACATACTGTTTCTGTCGTAATTCATATTTCGCATAACCACTTGTAAGCATATTTGCCTTAATTAACTCATAGATAATATCAAGATAAGTCCTACGGTCTCTATATCTACAATTAGCGTTTTTATGTATTCTTGGGTCATCATCTTTCCAGTTGATGACATCAAAGTACACATCACTTACAAAAAGCATTTTTATGCCCCTTGATACGCATAAGTAATAGCAACCATGCTTTCCATACTCGCCTTTGCATTTTTTAAATCCAAACTTCTCAAATTCTTTGGCTTTAACTGTAGGTATCAGCATTATTTCCACCTCTCAATTCTTCAAAATAAAATATTACCTCGTCGTTCTTGTGTTCAACAATTCCGAACCTTTCGGCTACCTGATATGGAATACTGTCTCGCATAAGTCTGTTATGTATTTTGGATAAATAATCTCTAAAACCTTCGATATCTAAAGTTGCCTTGTAGTGATTACAACTTCTACAAGCAGGCAAATAATTAGATATGTCATCTTCTCCGCCTATCCTTAATGGCTTTGCATGATCTACCTGCATCTGCTTATACTCAAGCGGAACACCGCAATAGGCACATCTATGATTACATTTATCATAAACGGCAAGTCGAACCGTTTTAGGTATAGCCTTCCTCAACTTTTCCACCTCTCAATTCTTTCAGTTTTGCTTCGGCTTCGGATTTTCCTAATTCAATTCCAGCAAGACATCCGCTTGCATATGCTTCTTCATAGCATCTGTCTATAGCCTTGTAAAATTCGTCACAAAACAATTCTGTCAATGGACATTCAGAGCACTTATACCCTTCGTGGTGACAAGTTGCTTTAGTATGAACACATTCTCTGTGTTCTGCTTTATCATCAGCAAGTGGCAATTTAAGAAGCCTGCCCTGTTCCTCTAAGTCCTCATATTCCTTTAATCTGCGGTATACTGCGTCTATTTCTTCACAGTCTGGTTCACAAGCACGTTCCCATAATTCATCATCAATCCATGTTGGATTGCTTTCGGTTAATCTCTCCATTCCTATTTGTTCTCCTTTACATTTTTTTGATTGAATTTAAATTTCATATCTACAAAAAGTGTGTTCTCACCTAAATCAAGTTCCATTTGAATATTATCTGTATTATTTTTCATACAAGCCTCTATTACATCTGCTAAGTCGTTCATAAACTCTGGAGAAAAATTTTTTTCAAATTCAAAATTCTCATTCATTCCTACACATCTCTACGTGCCTTTACACAGCCTTTGTACTTCATTCCCATCCATTGACCATAAGTCATGCCGTGCGCTCTTGCCTCTATTGCTGCATTTGTCAGTCCTTCCATGTTGTTTTTCGCGTGCTTAGTTCTTTCTTCGCCATGTGCTTTCTTTCTGCCGGCACATTGGGCTCCTGCACAGGAATGACAGAAGCGCGTCTGCTTCATCTTCGCTGTAAACGTTATCCCGCACTGCTTGCACACTTTCGTGTATGTTTTACCTTCCATTTTCTTCATGCTCCTTAATCTCTATGCAAATTTTAGTTGACCTGTTTCTTCGTATTGAATTTTCATATTTGGTGTTCTTTCTGCTAAACACAACTCTGGTAAATTGGCATGTACTAATGCTGCTGGAATTGGTGGACATACTGCGTTCCCACATCTTCGGACCTGTTCACTTCTTGGATATGTTTTTCCGGTGTAGTCATGATCAATGATGTAATCATCTGGAAATCCTTGGCAGCCATACAACTCTCTTGGTTCCAACATTCTCAGCCCAATATCCACAATCTGATAGTCCACACCATTGATCGTCACCAAGCCAAACCTATCCTGTGCCGTCACTGTATCCAACGGAGCCTTTATGTCTTGTCCTGTTCCCTGCCCATAATATTTAATTAAAAATGCTCTTACTTCTCCGAAATGTCCGTCACCGGCAGTAATGGTCGGAATAGGGTCACGCATATCTCTTCCATCACAATGATTATTCATTTGGATGAGATTTGCAGTAACTACGCTGTTATGATCCCAGGCAGTTACTGTTGGCAATGGATTTTTCATATCTTCTCCTGCACCTGTATAACCTCCGTCGTAATATTTGTGCAAAAAAGATGTGACCAGTCCGTACCGATTTGATCCATCTACTGTCATAATCGGATCTTTAATCGTCTGCCCCCGGACTTCTCCCTGCGCTGTCTCGGAATGATACTGGATCAACGTGGGACTGATAAGGCAATGCTCATTCTTACTCACAATGGTTGTAAGCGGTTCTCGAACATCCTTGCTTCTATCTTCTGAAAAACCAGTCTGACCAATCTGCACCACATATGGCTCCACAATCCCATACCCATGCTTTCCGGTTATGGTCGGCATCGGTTCCCGAATATCGTTCGGTCTCCGTTCGCCACCATGATTACATTGGATAATAAACGGTTCCGGATTGTTTAATACAAATTTTTTCAAGCCCCTTGCTATCCG
>ERZ791680.1830-NODE-1830-length-11231-cov-2.710272_pt1 | contig 11231 bp, 2 predicted proteins | sample MGYA00510051_ERZ791680 | MGnify/ENA primary metagenome ERZ791680 (study PRJEB30046, sample SAMN00715238) | human gut metagenome | study: EMG produced TPA metagenomics assembly of the A metagenome-wide association study of gut microbiota in type 2...
TAAAAAGCGAGCTGATGTACCAGAAAATACCCATGAAAATTAGATGATTTTAACCCTATATGGTATATAAAATGAAAGAACGAAAGTCTACTGTGAAAGGACTTTCGTTCTTTTTTTGTGTTTGACTTCACAAACTTTTCATAATAGTGTATAATACAGAACATATAATTTTAATCGAAAATTATAAATGTGATTAATTTACTATAAAATCATTAGCTTTAGATTATAAGTGTTGTTTGGCCCATTGTTGTAAGGGTTTTTATGATTGAAAATATATTTAAATGAGTAAGAAAATCAATTTTTAAAAGAAGTTTAAAGTTCTGAAAATAAATGAGCGAAATATGAAAAAAATATATTTACATTCATAAACTAATCTGATATTTTATATGTATAGTAATTAAATTTTTGATGAAAATTTTATTATTTTTAGTGTTTTAGTGTTGGTTTTAGAATCCCTTATAAAACTGTGTGAAAGGTAGGTACTACTAAATGAATCGTATTTATAGGGTAATTTGGAGTCAGGTACGAGGCGCATATGTCGTTGTATCTGAAATTGCAAAAAGCCATACTCGTGGCTCCAAAAGCTTTGTTAGTAATTCCGCAAAAGCTTCGGTAAAAGTTGGCTTGGCGGCTATGGTTTTGACCTGCGGTAGCGGGTTAGTTTCGAATGTTCAGGCTGGGGATAAAGGTTTCTCTGTTAATCCAGAGCTTGGTGAAAACGCTGTTTTTAATTGGTTAAAACCTAAACCTGGTGCACCTGAAATTTTAATGTATGATTATGAAACGCCTGGTAACCCTGGTACTGGTAAAGAAGTTAATCCTGGAAATAAAACTAGACTATATACTAATAATAAGGTATTTGGTATAGAACTTGGGAATAGTGCTAGTGCACGATCTCAAGATGGTTCGGTATCCGGTATTGCTATTGGTGACTACTCCAATGCTCGTGGATTAGGTATTGGCTTAGGTCAATATGCACAATCTAATGATATTGGTTCTATTGCGGTGGGTGCAGCAACAAAAGCCAATGGATTTAATTCACTAGCAATGATGCGTCAAGCCTATGCAGGTGCAAAATATGCTGCGGCTATCGGTACAGCAGCATCCGCACAGGGTGAAGCAAGCTTGGCGATGGGTCACTCCGCATTGGCAAAAGGTGCTCAATCTATTGCTATCGGGTCAGCTAATCCTACGCCTTTCATGGATGATAAGCATACTCAATATACAAAATATGACGAAAGTAGTAATACCCAAGCTAATACTGCTCGTGCAATTGCTATCGGTCAAGGTGCAAAAGTTGTAGCAGGTACAACTCGAGATCAAAAGGCTTTTGCTGATGGTGTAGCGATTGGTACTCAAGCTACTTCCAATGGAACTCAAGGGGTAGCAATTGGTAATCGTGCTGCTCATTATCGTGATAACGCAGTAGCTATTGGTAACAATGCTAAAACATATGCTGTAGATGGTGTTTCGATTGGTAATAATGCTGAAGCAGGTATTCAGAATGACCCTCAATATAAAGTAAATAACTCCGTTGCCGTAGGTAACTCCGCGCGTGCTCATGGTGGTTCCGGTGTGGCATTGGGTAATGATACTTATGCATTAGGCGGTTCCTCTGTAGCAGCAGGTAATGCGGCATGGGCATTAGGTGAACGTTCTACAGCTATCGGTAACAATGCTCATTCTGAAGGTTACGGTTCTATTGCTATGGGTCGTGAAGCTAGTGCTTTGAGTACTCAAGATGGGGACAAGAAAAATGTTGTGGCTATCGGTGATGATGCACAAGCAACTGGTTCTCGTTCTATCGCATTGGGCGTAAGTGCTCAAGCTGGTACATTAGAACGTGTACGTGATCGTAGTGTTTATAAAGATAATCCTGAATTAATCACTAAACTTAAAGCTCAAAAAGAAGTGACTGATGCGGTAGCAATCGGGAGCGAAGCAAGCGTACAAGAAAACGAAGGCTTAGCTCTCGGTAGCAAAGCAACAGTAAATAACGTTCGTGGCGTTGCCTTAGGTGCTAATTCTGTAACAGCTGCTCCGGTAAGCACTGCTAGTGAAACTATTAACGGCTTGAAATATAACTATGCCGGTGGCACTGCTGATTCCACAGTTAGCGTTGGTAACAATTCTACAAAACGTACAATCACTAACGTAGCTGCTGGTCGTGTGAATGCACAATCTACAGATGCTATTAACGGTAGCCAGTTATATGGCGTTGCTAATGCAGTAGGTAATGTAGCTAACAGCACTACAAATATTTTGGGCGGTAATGCTAAGGTTGACCAAAACGGTACTATCACCATGACTAATATTGGTGATACAGGTAAAAATACCGTTCATGAAGCTATTAAATCCGCAAACTCCGGTTGGGAACTTCAAGTTAATGGCCAAAAGGTAAAAGACGTAAAAGCGCCTAACCGTACAGTGAACTTTAACGCTGGTAATAATATTAAATTAGAAGGCTCCGGAGACAATGTTACGGTTGCAACTGTTGATGACGCAAGATTCAACTCCGTTACAACAGGCAATGTATCCATGAGCACAAGAGGTATCAATGCTGGTGGGTATCAAATTACCAATGTACAATCTGGTGGCGATACATTAACTAACGCGGCTAATATCGGTGATATCTCTCGTATTGCGGCTAAATACGATAAATACTTACAACGTGGTGCTGCTACTTATGAAGCAAACGGTAACGGCAAAATTAACATGACCGGTACAAACGGTTTGACTGCTGAAGTAACAGGTTTGAAAAATACGTATGTTACATCCGGTACAGTATCCAATGACGGTAAGAGATTGACATTGACACGTAATGACAATCAAACATTCGATGTTGATATCTCTAAAATCTCTAATGGTCTTTCCAAAACTGACTACCGTTTGATTGCAAACCCTGCAGCAGGTAGCAACGGCGAATATAAAGTAGCTGCTGACGGTAGCATGACATTGACTGTTGCGGATGCTGACGGCTCCAACCCTAAACAAGTTAAGTTGACGAACCTTGCTTCTAAAGAGCAACAAGATATCAATACTACTAATATCACAAATAACACTAACAAGATCGCTAAAGGCTTGAGCTTCCAAGGCGATAACAATGTTAAAATCAATAAACAACTTGGTGATACTTTAGGTATTACTGGTGGCGCTACAGGTGCTTTATCTGACAATAACATCGGTGTTGTAGCTAAAGACGGAAACCTTAATGTTAAGTTAGCAAAAGACCTAACAGGTTTGAACAGCGTAACTGCAGGTTCTGTTCGTGTAGGTAAACATAGCGACAATAAAAACTATGTAACTGGTTTGGACAATAAAGAATGGAATGTTCAGAATCCTACCATCACATCTGGTCGTGCAGCAACTGAAGATCAGTTGAAAAAAGTGTCTGATGAAATCAAGACTACTAATGCGGCTAAAACAGATTACCGCTTGATCAATAATACAAATTCTGCAGATGGTTCTTACTCTGTAGAAAACAACAAGGTTGATTTGAAAGTTAAAGATGAAGCTCATCCTAACAACCCTGCTAATACGGTAACAATCAACAATATCGCATCCAAAACTGAATTGGATAAATTGACAGAACGTGCTGTTAAATATGATCTTAACGGTACTACTGTTAATAAAAACAAGGTTACTTTGGAAGGCCAAGGCGGTACAACAATTACTAACTTGAAAGCTGGTGAAGTATCCTCTACTTCTACAGATGCTGTAAATGGCAGCCAATTACATGATGTGAAAATCGAAGCAGGCAAACATTCAAAAGTAACTGTTTCCGATGATAACCTTAAATTGACAACAACTCCTGCTACAAGCACTGAAGGCGCTAAATATGATCTTCGTTTGAACAACAAAGTGACATTGGGTAGCGGTAACAATCAAGTAGTTCTTGATGGTACAGCAGGTAGAGTAACTGCTGGTGCTGTTGTAATGGGCGCTCAAACTGTTCAAAATACGAAACATGCAAGTGAAACTGGTAATTATGTAACTAACTTGAGCAATAAGAACTGGGATTCCACATCTATCGTATCTGGTCGTGCAGCGACTGAAGATCAGTTGAAAAAAGTTAGTGAACAAATTACTCAACAAGGTAGCAGTGCAACTGACTATCGTCTTGTAAGAAACTCCAGCGCTGACGGTTCCTACAAGGTAAACGACAATGGTGAAGTATCCTTGACCGTAGAGGATAAAAACCATGCAGGCGTTAAAGAGCAAGTTACAATCAATAACATTGCATCCAAGACTTCTGTAGATAAATTGACAGATCGTGCTGTTAAATATGACATCAATAACGGTGTTGTTGATAAGACTAAGGTAACATTGGAAGGTGCTGACGGCACTACAATTACAAATGTAAAAGATGGTGCTGTAACAGCTACATCTAAAGATGCTATCAATGGCAGCCAATTGTTCAAGACTAAAGAAGAATTGATCAATAAAGGCATGAAATTCGGTGCTGACTCCGGTAACGTAATCAATAAAAAACTTGGTGAACAAGTTAACGTTAAAGGTGGCATTACTGAAGCTTCCAAATTGACTGCAGAAGACAATATCGGTGTTGTATCCGATGGTTCTAACGATTTGAAAGTTCGTTTGGCAAAAGACCTTAAAGGTTTGAACAGCGTAACTGTAGGCGATACAAAAGTTACTTCCAACGGTGTAACTATCAGCAACGGTGCTACAAACAATGCATCTGTATCTCTTACTAAAACTGGCTTGGATAATGGTGGTAACAAGATTACTAACGTTGCTCGTGGTACAATCGACAGCGATGCAGTAAACTTGGCACAATTAAAAGAAGTATCCAACAGTGCATCTGCAGCAAATACAAAGGTAGCTGAAGGTAAAAACATTAAAGTTGATGAAAGTATCGACAATGTAACTAAAGCTAAAACATATACTGTAGGCTTGAAAGATGAAGTAACATTAGGCTCTGGTAATACAGCTATCAATATTAACGGTACAACAGGTATCGTGAAAGCTGGTACTGGCGATAATGCTGTGACTATCAACGGCACAAATGGTATTATCAACTCCGGTAAAGTAACAATCAATGGTACTACAGGTACTGTTAACGAATTGACTAACAGAACTTGGAACCCTAAAGCTATTACTAATGGTCAAGCTGCTACAGAAGATCAATTGAAAGTAGTAGATAATAAAATTGATACTACAAAAACTGAAATCGTAGAAAAAGGCTTGAACTTCCAAGGTGATGCAGGTACTGCAATTCATAAAGACCTTGGTCAAACTTTGAAAATCTCTGGCGGTCAAGCTGACGCATCTAAACTTTCAGAAAATAATATCGGCGTAGTTAATAACAACGGCGTATTGAATGTTAAACTTGCTAAAGATTTGACAGGTTTGAACAGCGTAACAACTGGTGCTACAACTATTAACAACAATGGTTTGACAATCGGTGGCAACACATTTGTTACAAGTAATGGCTTCAATGCTAACGATACTCAAATCACAAATGTGAAAGCTGGTACAGAGGATAACCATGCAGTTAACCTTAAACAGTTGAAAGAAGTATCCAACAACGCAGCGGCAGCTAAAACAGTTGTAAAAGCAGGTAAAAACATCAATGTAACTGATTCTGAAGATCCACTTACTAAAGCTAAGATTTATACAGTTGGTTTACAAGACACAGTAACATTGGGTTCCGGCAATACAGCTGTTAACATCGATGGTACAAAAGGTATTGTAAAAGCCGGCGAAGGCAACAATGCTGTAACTATCAACGGTACAAACAGCACAATTACTGCTGGTAACGTAGCGATTGACGGTGTAACAGGCAATATCAATTCCGGTAAAGTTCTTGTTAACGGTGCTAAAGGTACTGTAAACAACTTAACAAATATCACTTGGGATGCTAATAACATCACAAGCGGCCAAGCTGCAACAGAAGACCAATTGAAAGTTGTTGATAAGAAAATTACTGACAACGGTAGCAACTTGACTAAGAAGGGCTTGAACTTCAAAGGCGATGATGCTACAAGCATTCATAAAGACCTTGGCGAAACATTAGACGTTGTAGGTGGTACTTCCGATAAAGCTAAATTGTCCGACAATAACATCGGTGTGGTATCTGAAAACGGTAAGTTGAATGTTAAACTCGCTAAAGAGTTGACTGGCTTAACAAGCGTAACAACTGGTGCTACAACAATTAATAACGAAGGTTTAACAATTGGTGGTAAGAAATTCGTTACAGCTAACGGTTTTGATGCTAACAACACACAAATCAAAAACGTAAAAGCTGGTACTGATGGCAATGATGCAGTTAACTTGAATCAATTGAACGAGGTTAAAAATGCGTCTAACACTACAGTTGAAGGTAGCGAAAACATCAATGTTAACTCCACAGTAGATCCTAATACACAAGCTAAAACTTACAAAGTAGCATTGAAAGACAATGTAACTTTAGGTTCCGGCGATAAAGCAATCAACATCAACGGTACTACAGGTATCATAAAAGCTGGTGACGGTGCTAATGCTGTAACTATCAATGGTACAAACGGCACTATCAACTCCGGTAAAGTGACTGTCAACGGTACTGCTGGTACTGTAAATAACTTGACAAACATCACTTGGGATGGCAAAAACTTCACAAGTGGTCAAGCTGCAACAGAAGACCAATTGAAAATTGTTGATAAGAAAATCACTGACAATAGCACTGACTTGACTAAGAAAGGCTTGAACTTCCAAGCTGATTCTGGCGAATTAATTCATAAAGATCTTGGTCAAACATTGGATGTTGTAGGTGGCATTACTGAGAAATCTAAATTGTCTGACAACAACATCGGTGTGGTATCCGAAAACGGTAAGTTGAATGTTAAACTTGCAAAAGACTTAACAGGCTTGAACAGCGTAACAACTGGTCAAACAACTATCAACAACGATGGCTTGACAATTAACAACAAACAATTCGTTACAGCTAATGGCTTTAATGCTAACAATACGCAAATCAAAAACGTAACAGCTGGCGTAGAAGATAACGATGCTGTAAATGTTAAACAATTGAACGATGTAAAAGCTGCATCTAATACAAAAGTAAAAGGTAGCAAAAACATCGACGTTGATGAAGCTGTAGATCCAACTACAAAAGCTAAAACTTACACAGTTGCATTGAAAGACACTGTAACATTGGGTTCCGGTAACACAGCTGTTAACATCGACGGTACAACTGGTATCGTGAAAGCTGGTAACGGTGCGAACGCAGTAACTATCAATGGTGTAAACAGCACAATCAACGCTGGTAAAGTAGCAATCGATGGTGTAACAGGTAACATCAATGCTGGTAAAGTTCTTGTTAACGGTGCAAACGGTACTGTAAACAACTTGACTAACATTTCTTGGGATCCTGCACACATCACAAGTGGTCAAGCTGCAACAGAAGATCAATTGAAAGTTGTAGATAACAAAATTGATAAGAACACTGAAAACTTGACTAAGAAAGGCTTGAACTTCCAAGCTGACTCTGGTGATTTAATTCATAAAGACCTTGGTCAAACATTGGATGTTGTAGGTGGCGTTTCTGATAAAGCTAAATTGTCTGACAACAATATCGGTGTTGTATCCGAAAACGGTAAGTTGAATGTTAAACTTGCAAAAGATTTAACAGGCTTGAACAGCGTAACAACGGGTCAAACAACTATTAACAATAATGGTTTGACAATTGGCGGTAATACATTTGTTACAAACAACGGCTTCAATGCAAACAATACACAAATCAAAAATGTTAAAGCTGGTACAGAAGATAGCGATGCTGTTAACCTTAAACAATTGAACGAAGTAAAAGCTGCGTCCGATACTAAGGTAAAAGGTAGCAAGAACATTCATGTTGAAGAAGAAATCAACGATCTTACAAAAGCTAAAACATACACTGTAAACTTGAAAGACACAGTGACATTGGGCTCCGGCAATACATCAGTTCATTTCGATGGTACAACAGGTATCATTAGAGCTGGCGAAGGTGCTAATGCTGTAAATATCAATGGTACAAACGGTACAATCAACTCCGGTAAGGTAACTATCAACGGTGGTTCTGGTACTGTTAACGATTTGACTAACAGAACTTGGGATCCTAATAAGATCACTAACGGTCAAGCTGCAACAGAAGATCAATTGAAAGTTGTAGATAATAAAATTGATAAGAACACTCAAGACTTGACTAAGAAAGGCTTGAACTTCAAAGGCGACTCCGGTGAAGCTATCCATAAAGACCTCGGTCAAACATTGGAACTTAAAGGTGGCGAAGCTGATGCTTCTAAACTTTCAAATGGTAACATTGGCGTAGTTAATGAAAACGGTAACTTGAACGTTAAACTTGCTAAGAACCTTAAAGGTCTTGACTCTGTAACAGTTGGTTCCGATCCAAACAAACAAGTTGTACTTGACAATAAAGGTGTATCTGTAGGTGGTAAAACATACATTTCTAACGAAGGCTTAAACGCAAATAATCAAAAGATTACTAACGTGGCAGCTGGTGTAAATGATACAGATGCAGTTAACGTTCAACAGTTGAAGAGCAGCATGGCGGCAGCAACTACGACAGTGAAAGCTGGCGATAGCGGCAATACAACTGTAGAAACTACAGTTAATGCAGATAAGTCTAAAACATACACTGTAGATATCAAAAAAGACTTGAACTTACGCAGTGTGATTACCACTACTGACGATAAGAAATTCTCTACTGTAACAAACGGTGTAGGTGTTACAAGCACTGATACATTTGGTAATAAGACTACTCTTACTGCAGATAATGTGAAAGTATCTGATAGTCAAAATAATACAACTCAAACAACAGCTAAAGGTGTACTTGTAGATAATCCAACTAAGGCCACTGAGTTGACTGTTGACGGTGTTGTAACTACTGACAAAAAGACTAAGAGAACAAGCACAACTGCAGATGGTGTGGTTGTTACATCTGGCATGGGTAGTACTAAAGTAACTACTACTGTTAGCAGCAACGGTGTTGCAATTACTACTCCTCCAGCAGGTCAAGGGTCCCCTAAAGATGGTACTGGTGCAGTAACATTGACTAAGGATGGCTTGAACAATGGTGGTAATAAAGTTGTTAACATGGCAAGTGGTTATGGCGAAGGCGAAGATATCAACAATATTGCTGATAATAGCAGCAGCTTAACAAATGGTGCTAACATCGGCGACTTGAAAAAAGGTATCGATGGCCTTAAGAAAGCTGGCTTAGACTTTGCAGGTGACAAAGGTGAATTCCATCGTAACTTAGGTGAAAAAGTAACCGTTAAAGGTGGCGTTACTGATGAAAGCAAACTTTCCACTGCAAACAATATCGGTGTTATTTCCGATAACAACGGCAGCTTGAATGTTCGTTTGGCAAAAGATATTACTGGTATCAACTCCATTACAACTATGGATAACTCCGGTCATACAACTGTAACAAACGGTAATGGTATCACAATCAAAAATAATGGTGGTGGCAGCGTATCCTTAACAAGCTCTGGTTTGAATAACGGTGGTAATAAGATTACTAACGTAGCACCAGGTGAAATTAGCTCCACTTCTACTGATGCTGTTAATGGTTCCCAACTTAATCGTGTTGCAAACAGCATGAATAATGTTGTAAAAGAAGTTCGTCAAGTTGGTGCTTTATCCTCCGCGTTGTCTGCATTGAAACCTATGGCTTATGATCCTTACGAACCTACTCAAATCATGGCAGGTTATGGTAACTACCGTGGTGACTCCGCATTGGCATTAGGCGTGGCTCATTACAAAAATGAATCCATGATGTTACATGCTGGCGTAGCTTGGGCGGGTAGCAATAGCCATATGATGGCAAATGCTGGTGTAACTTGGAAAGTAGGCAACAGAGACGGTGAAGCAGAAACTGCAGATCGTTATCGTAAAGGACCTATCAGTTCTACATATGCAATGCAACGTGAACTTGCTGCAATGAAAGCTGAAAATCAAGGATTAAAAGGTGAAGTAGCTGATTTGAAAGCTGAAAATGAACAAATGAAAGCTAATATTGCTGCAATGATGGCAAGACTAGGTTTATAATACGTTCATGCTGAACATTACGGGTTGAGGATTCCCTTTTGGGGGTCCTCTCACCCGATTTAATTCGTTGATAGAAAAGAGGAATATATAATGAAAAAATCCACTTTGCTTGCTTTCACAGCGGCAGTATTATTCGGCAGTGGCGTATTCCATGTTAATGCGGCATCTGCTACATTTGATGATCCATTGCTTTTACCAAATCCGGCTAAAGCGCCTACAACAGGTTCTGTTGTATTGGTTCCTGTGGCTAGCCCTCAGGCAGTGCAAAGTATCCATGAATTTGTGAAAGCATGGGAAAATGCGGAAAAACACATTGCTTTAGCTGAAAGCAAAAAGAATAATCATCAAGCGTTAACTAAAGAAGAAGCTAAATGGTTACATTCTAAAGATAAGCATAACTATGCTGATTATTTCCGTAAACATTCTTTAGGTTATGTACATGGCCAAGAAACTGCATTGAACTGGAATGGTGAAAACCGTAATAAAAACGAGTATAGCTATTACACATTCCCTAAATATGATAAGGACCAAGGTTACACAAATAGCTATGGTTACAATGTATTGCGCAGCATGGTTGATCGCATGAATGAATTGCTTCAAAAACAAAAGGCCGTTGGCGGTCCTTTGACTGATGAAGAAGCACAAGCATTGGAAGATGCTATGCTTGATATCATGGCTCAAGATCAAGAACATGTATCTAATGAAGAATTGCGTTATTACATGAACGAAGCAGTTTGGTTTGCTACAAAACAAACTGTAAAAAATATGTCTGCAGAAGAACCTTCTGTTGGAGACATGCACGAAATTAACCTTCGTGAAGCGATTCAGACAGATAACTAATCATCTAATACATATATAATCACATTATATGTATAGCTTTTGTTATAAGGAATGTGCAGTTACAATAACCTTATATAAAAGTTTTTAATATACAGTGTTGAGACACAAATAAGGGATTCTATTAACACACTGTCATATAGACAAGAAGTCGCAACAGAATGCAATAGATGTATTCTTGTTGCGGCTTCTTTTTATTTTAAATTCTCCCTATATGATATGTCTGAAAGAGTAATATAACTCAAGTTTTAAATCTATAAAATTAGGCCGTGAAATTGTGCAAAAATAATAATAAAATTTTCCTGAAATTTGTCGTAAAAATTGTCCAAATATTGTTGACATCAGTA
>ERZ791680.1834-NODE-1834-length-11185-cov-3.244115_pt1 | contig 11185 bp, 21 predicted proteins | sample MGYA00510051_ERZ791680 | MGnify/ENA primary metagenome ERZ791680 (study PRJEB30046, sample SAMN00715238) | human gut metagenome | study: EMG produced TPA metagenomics assembly of the A metagenome-wide association study of gut microbiota in type 2...
TCACCTCCGTTCTGTGTACCCTCCAAAAGCGGAAGGAAGTGCCATAAAAAATTTGTCCTGAAAGAGAAAAAGACCGCGCGTTCCTCGCACCCGCATACCCCCTAGGGGGTCTGTAGTACCTTTGAGACCAAGCTGATCTAATTCAATAATCTCTATCTGTGTAAATCCTGTCTTGATATATTTCTGTTTTTCTGTATAGAAAAAGAGATAGTACGGGACTATCTCTTCGCCACTAAATATCTTTTAATAGTATTCTTTTATATAAAGCTTTACCTTTTTCTGTTAGACGCACATTATAATAACTATCAACCCACGAGCCAGTAGACTGAATCAAATCCAACAACTCTAAACCTTTATTTAATTGCCCACAATATAGCTGCATGTGATCTGGCAGGTCAGGATATTGTTTCTGTATTATATTACAAATATTAAGTTCATAATCATCGCAGGTCATCTCATTATCAAAATCTCCAATTAATTCAATGATACTTCGTACGGAAATCCCTACGCACCCTTCTTTATGCTCGTCATTTGACTTATATGAAACTTGTAAATCCTTATCTATTATTTCTGATTCAAAATATTCTGGCTCTTTTTGAATAAAATCGCATCTTACCCACCCTTTTCTTGGATTACTTTTAAATGCTTCATTTAAACTACTTTGTATTTGACTCTTCAGCTCAAATTTATCATCCCACAGTTTAATCAATCGACCTTTTTTAACCTTTTCTCGAAATGCATTAAGCTTCTGTCTCTTTTCAATATCCTGATCCGTATTTCGGGCTGATATGTTATCTATATTATTTTTGATAAATGCTAAAACAGGAATCTTTTGTTTTACCGCATAATCATACTCTTTTTCTGTAAAACTGATACCGTCATTAGCCAATGAACCGTACTTTCCGGCAATTATCAAAATGTAATAGTCGCTTTTGTCTATTACCTGTTTTATGTACTCGAACTGGTCAATATCTTGGGCTGGAAACATTTCCATCCCAGCAGGAAAACAATCACATTCCAAAATAGCTTTCATAATTAAGTTTCTTTCTTCTTCCAAATCCGAAAAAGTTGAACTTATGAACACCTGATATCTTTTATCCACAGCATTCTCCTCCTAGCATTATTAATTCAATAATACCATGAGAGTAATTAAAAGAAAAGCACCCATCTCACGACAGGCGCCTTTCAAAAGGAGGAGTGTTCCCACTATTCAACTGGTTATACTTTTTCTCGCAAAGCGGTGCATCCGGAATCGAACCGGAACCCAGGGCGCGACCCTGTCCACCTGCCGTTGGTGGGATGCTCCACACATTACCGGGTCTTCCCCGGTATGCACCAGCTCTGCGTGTCTGGCTGACGGGTATCTTTCGGGCCGCACAGCAGCCAACTGGTATGACACCAACCAAGGACCCTTTCGTGTCACCTAAACGCTGCTTTCTATCCGATTTGTGAAGCCATGAAGAAAGCAGTAAGAACGTCGGCTTCTAGTCGTCCACCAGGCTGTTGCACGCTGGCGGCCGCAGAGAGGTCCCGGTCGATCTAATTTTCAAACGGCCGGGATAACGATGAATGAAGCGAACCAGGCTTCTATCCCTAATTCGCTACATACACTATAACACAGGTTGACAGAAAAAATCTTGCGGTCATTTGCGGTGTTTCAAAAAACGGTCATCAAATTCCAGTAATGCCCTGCCGTGTAGATGACAGGCCCAGTAATAATCATATCCCATTCCGGAAGCCGCCTCAGTCATTGACTGGTACTGAACGTATAGGCGGAACAGAATATCAGAATATTCCTCTCTTGATAAACTCTGTATTTGATTAATGGCCTTATGCCTCATATCATGGTACTCGTCTATCTCAGAATTTATTTCTCGCTGCAAGTCGATAAGTCTATCTGATATACTGGTAAATCCTTCCCCGTCGGGACTCATCTGCACTCTGTCTGCCGAGTAATCCATTCCACTTATGTATGTCCTGCGCTTCTTTAAAGTCTCAAACTCATACTGCTTTCTGTCGATATCGTGATCCAGTTTTCTAATCCTCTTCAAATATTCCTTCGCTGTCATTAATCCTCCTGTCTATGCGTAACAATATTTGTTGTTTGCCTCCCGGACTGTCTCTGTGGCAATCCGCGCATAACATGTCAGTGTCGTATTGATATTGCTGTGTCCAAGTTTACGCTGTACCAGTTCCGCCGGTGCGCCGTGATTTATCATATCAGTACCGCATGTCCGCCGGAAGGTGTGCGGTGATATCTGTAAGCCCTTCAGACGTTCATCCCTGGACTGTATATTTTTTATAATCCACCGTATACCGTCTTTTGTTAACCGATTATAAGGTTTCTTCGTGGATACAAACAGAGCCTCATTATCATCCTTCCTGCCGGCAAGATACTGCGTGACGTGTACGAATGCCTGCGGCGAAAAATATATCTCTCTTTCCTTCCTGCCTTTGCCATAGATAACCGCCCGGCGGTTCACCAGGTCTATCTGATTGCGGTTAAGCTGGCGAATTTCGGAGATTCGGCCGCCAGAACTGTATAAAAAATCTATCAGGGACAGCTCTCTTTCTGTCCGGCAGCAGCAGCGGAAAATCTCCCTCTGCTCCGGTGTCAGGATGGAACCAATCCGAAAATCTTCTTTCGTCTCCTTTATTCTTCTCATGGGATTCTCCGAAATAATATCATAATCGGTGACCCAATTAAAAAACTGTCTGAGACATCTAACCTTCCCGTTGTACGTCTTGTCTTTCCACTTCCTGTATACCTTACCGTGTGCGAGATAGCTCCGGATATGGTTCTCCCGTATCTCTGCGATTCCAAGTCCTGTAAACTCGATTAATTTTCGCATCGCAAACAGGTACTGCGTAATCGTTCCTGCGGTCTTCCCTTCCACGATTAATTGGTCCCTCCAATTCCTTAAAACCCCAAAGGTAATATCAGAGTTTTCAATTAGTTCGTTCGATGTATCATTTTGAACGAAAGTAAAATTACACAGGTTCATGTATAGGACCATTTTCAGGTCTTCAAAATGTTTGTCTTTTATATAATCACTGGACTGAACCAGAATATTGTTGATTACTGCGTTTGCACTCATCATAATTGTTACCTCCTTGTGTATCTCCAAAAACTCTTAGCTATGTATCTCCGTTTCCTCCATTTTCTTCTACAATCTTTATCCGGTCCAAGCCGCTATACTTCCGAAGCTCTTCTGTTATCAGGTTCCATTCTTCCTGAAAATTATCCCACCAGCTATTTTGCTGCCCTTTGACACAGATATAATATTGCCCTCGGTAAGCTGCCTGGCTCTCTGTGAAAAGGTGTATATATTTAGGCGGCATATTAAGCGCCTTGCTTAATTCCCCTCTTGTAAGGTTCCTAAAGAGAATCTTTCCTGTTAAGGCGTCCGTAACTTCGTAAAGGTATTTAGCCATGTTCCTTCACTCCTCTCTCTTTACTCCTTTTTTCCAGTTCTTCCAAAAGGTCCAGCATCATATGATTACATAACTCACAATCAAATGTTTTTCGAATTTCACCATACTCTTTTACAATCTCATCCCATTCCGGAGAATCCTCTGTAAACGGAACCTCTCTCCACTTGCACCAAAACTTGTTGTAGCATCTCTGAAAAATATCTTTTATCTTTTCATCCGTCATATCATCACCCATTATTTAAATATAAGCTCATCCTCGGCAGCGGCAGCTTCAAAGATTCCTGTCTTGTTCTCCATCCAGTCATATTCTTTAAATTCTCCTGGGGAATTTCTCAATCTCTTTGTGCTTGTCTCAAAATAAAGTGGTATAAATTCGTCTTGTACACCACCGTCTCGGTCTTTGCATATCTCGATTACATTGGTACAAGAATACAAGGGATTATCTAATTTCCACTTAAACATCTCCTTTGAAAGCCGCTTAAAGTCTTCATTTACCCGATGAAGGATAAAAGCATTGTCCACGCGGTTTACGATATCATTGCTGCCGGAGACGTCATCCAGGCGAAGGAATCCGGTTGACTTCCTGGGATGTGCCACAAATAGGATATGGATATTGGCCTCCTTCGCGAAGTTTTCCAGGCATTCCACAAAGTGACTCTGCTGCTGGTATTTATCGTTTCCCATCGTCATCAGGTTCAGTGCCATCATATTGTCAAGAATCACTAAATCAACCTTATGCTCCGTTACGCACTTCCGGATCTGCGTCATGATAGAAGAAAACTCGTTCCCATAGTAATTGTTATAGATATACACCTTTTCATCCAGCCATTTTGAAATTAATTCATCAAAGGGCGAACGAACAATGTAATAATTATCATATTGCGTTGGTGCCACATAGGACTTCCCGGCCGCTTGTAGCAGCAGCCATTTCAATAAATTCTTTGGTTTTAATTCCCCACTGAACAGTGCCGTCCTGTATCCTTGCTCTGCGGCCTCTATTGTAAGCTGTGAGATGATGCTTGACTTTCCTGCTGCCCTGAGTCCGCTTAAACAGGTAACGAATCCCTTTTTAAGTCCTCTCATTTTTTCATCTATCACAGAGATTCCCGTTTTTATAAACTCCTCCGGTGGTTCTTTCATCAGGCGGATTTGCTCCGTTGTGAAAAATACCGGCTGCCCCTCTACAAATTTGACTTGCTCCACTTTTTCCACGACGTAATCCGGATTCCTATAGTTTGGCCTGGGCCGTTCTTCAACATACTGTCGGTCATAAGCATCCGGTTCGTACAGCCTCCGAACATCCTGCCAGGTTTTGTCTGAACAGGAATTGTGGAAGCAGTGAAAGCCGATAGCTCCGTTTGCCATCAGGAAGATACAGGCATCCTTTCCGGAATGGCTTTCATCAAACGGGCAATGCTCCAAAATAAATTTTGTACCGCTACCATAGTCTGATTTCTGGTATCGCAGGCCATACCGATTTAACCATCCCTCAAGGTCAAACCGGCCAGGGTTATAATTGTTATACCGCTGCGGCTTCTCAGGTGCCGGCAGCAGGCCCGCCAGTTTCTCCAGCAGTGCTTTACTGTTCTGCACTGGTTTTTCTGGCGACCGGATTATAAAGCTCATCCGATGGGGCCGCTCCGGCGTATCGGCTCCCTTCTGCGCTTTTGTCCCGTATAATTTGCAAATCCTGGCCGGGTTGAAGTTTGCTGTATCAATTTTTACCTTGTCGTCTGAAAAGAACAAATCCAAAACAGTAAGGCAGTTCTTAACCAGCTTTTTATTCTCATCGTCCATTTTCAGGCCAATCCGATAAAGCAAATGAACGCCGTTGCCACTAAAGGCAACTATCGGCTCTTCAAACCCATTTCGTTTAAGAAAAGCATAAACTTCATTGCCTTTAACTTTCGCGGCCTGTATCTGCTCATCGCTGGCCGAAGTGCCTGCTGCCCGCTGTGGGTCTATGTCCACCATCAACCAGTCGTAACAGAAAATATCAGAGTCCGTAGTTGTTGGCTTTGCATTTCGTATAAGCTGGTCACGCTGCTGCCGGGAATAACATTCATCCTTGATACCATTCAGGGTGATGTAGACATTGGCGCCGGCGCCAAGCTGTATCGACCGAAGACAGTTAAGCAAGGTATCGGCAGAGGTGAAATATCCACTGGCGTTTCCTCCGCTGGCGATAATGCGGATTTCAAACAACTCACCCTCTGGTTTCATGATTGTGATTGCTTTCCGGATTTCATTCTCATCAAAAATCATTCAAGCACCCTCCCATCCTTTGTTGTTCGAGGGACAGGTTTATAAATTTCCTGTTTACTGCCTCCATTGTCCTGGGTTCTGGAAAGCCAGTTATTAATAAATCTCTCAATTCCTCTTGCGGTCTTTCTCTTTGTCTGGTTGCTATCCAGCCATGTCAACATCTTTTTTAGTTCACATATAACATCTACTGCCGGAAATGCCGCCTCCCAATTTTTAATTTTTTTTAATGGGACATTGTAGAACGTCCCATCAACAAGGGGAAGAAAAATATCGCTACAGTCTGGAGCGGGAATCCCCGGCTCCGGACATATATATTCTTTTTTCTTTTCATTCTTTACATTCTTTACATTCTTTACATTCTTGTATATGTTCCTGACTGGTTCCTCACTGGTTCCTGACTGGTTCCTCACTGGTTCCTGACTGGCTCTTTTACTGGCCCCCAACCCTTGAAAATCTTCGTAGTTTACAATGAAAATAGTGGTTCTTTCACTGGCTCTTTTTTTGACCATTTCTATCATGTTATCCTGCGTTAACTGTGAAAGATAGCATGCTACCTTTTTTCTGCTCCATCCCCACCGTTCAGCAAGAAACCGTTCACTTTTGTATATATATCCGCGTTTTCCTTCTATAAGATTTCCGCGTCTGTCCAGAAATTTTTCATCACTATGCTTCGCCAACAATAACAAATCAATCCATGCTTGTCCTTTTGAAAATGGCTTCTCATCCCACACCCAGTGTTCCTGAATCGCTCTACTTACTTTTATCCATCCTGATGCATCCTTTTTTTCTTTATTCGTCATCTGAATCACCTTGTTCCAGCCTCCGGATATAAGTATCATAACCATTTTTCCAAGCCGCTTCTAAAAGCACTATAATCAGCTTGTAATCATGGGAATCACAATCAAATATAAGACTTTCCTCTCTATTTTCAATCTTAACCTGTGTTATCATGAGTACTCCCCTCCTTAAGCATATCCACTATTTAAATTCGTTAATGAGAGAGAGGCGGTCAACCTCTCTCTGAGGGTTCACTTAAATGGCATTCGGTATTTTCGTGATATATTAACCAAAAGCGCGTGAACGGTTGACGAGTTACTATGTAAAGGGCTTTGCCCGATACAACATATTACCTTAATGCTATGATTAAAGCCCAGGTACAGCAAAAGACCACTCGACAAATATCGTTCTTTGAACAGTAATACAACGCGGCAAACATCTCAGCCAGCAGCACGCATGAGCGTATTATAAAAAAATATCATGTCTCACTCTCCCCTTCTTTTATTCCGGAGACCACTCCCATTGCCTTTCTCAACAGTTCCTGCATTCCCCGTCGTTCTTCCCGGATAATTGCAATCCCCTCATCTAAGCTATGCATTCCGTCTGCTATGCGGTTCGATATCCTCTTGTTTGTACACGCCTCTATGGCTTGTTCGATATTGCTGTAATATCCGACCGGTTTATATAACTGCTCTCCGTTTTTATCCTTGCCCGTCGCCGTCTGAAGCGTCACTCCGTAACCTGTGGTGTCTATGTAGTAATTATCAATCAGGTGCATCATATAGACTCATTCCTCCTATCGCAGTTTAAAGACTATTACCCGGGAGTTTGGATTACAAAGCAGATTGTAATAAATCGTGTGCGTCGCCTTGTAAAAAATTGCATATACCCGGTCGTCTTTATAATTTATATAATGCTTTGTCAGATATCTCCTCACTATTTTTGCTCCTCCCTCCTTGTTCCTCTAAATGTCAGTTTTATACATATTCCGCATACGAAAAACTGTTTGCACATGCCCCACATATATGTGGAGATTCATTCTCTTCGCCAGCCAAGTAATAAAGCTGCTGTTTGTATTTAGTACATACCGTTATATTAAAATATCCTGACGGATATCTTTTTAATATCACCTCATACAAAGGACATTTATTACAATGATGCTTATCCATATCCACCTAACAAAACCTTCTATCCCCTGTTCTGCTTTCCTGTCTTCACTTAGATAGGACAACACAATGTTTACAATCGTTCCGCCAATTTTCTAAATCTTTCTGTCAGCATACGCACACGCCTCCAATCAAGTTCCGCCCCGCAATGTGGACAAAACATGTAATCATCTGCTACGCCAAACCCGCACTCCGGGCATTGATAATCCTGCTCCAAGTTATAAATGTCCGGATCAGATCCCATATAGCCCACCATCTCCGGTATCACAACCTTGACTAATCGTACCTTTCTCATTTTCTGCTCCTCTATCATTCTTCAAAATATTTTTTCAAAAACTCTTGGATATAATCATAGTCCCATCCACCAGAACCATTAATGCTTGTGTCATTCTTTAACAGCTCCCACGCTTCCTCACGAGTGTCGGCTTCTCCAATCAGCCAATCATAATCTCCGCACGTCTCGCAATACAGGAATTCCTCATCCAGCAGTTCATTGGACGAATAGACTCCTCCCATATGATTTTCGTAAATATACATATTCCTCCTTAAACGTACCAATTACCCCTGCTGCCGCTCCGGCCCCTTGCAGAATACCGCCGGCAGCCAATGGTCTGTTTTGTACTGCGTGTTTCGCTTCACCTGTGGAAGTAACAATGTTTTCCCATCTATCAGATAGGTGAAAAGCGGCGTTGGCTTCCGATGCGCCTTTCCTTCGCTGATAAGTTCGCCCAGCATGTCATATGCCTCTTTCTTCCAGCCAGTCCAAAAAACCACATGCTCACACCTCTCTGACAATGCGTCCAGGTTCCCCTTGTAGTCATAATCGTTCTGCTCAAACAGCCATTCCAGTTCTGCATAGCTCACATGGTCATTCTGCTCTATGTACTCTAATACTTTTTCTTTCATCTCGTCTTTTTTCATTGGATACCTCCTCTAAATCATTGCCAGCAACTCCATTGCTTCCAAGAAACGACACTTGCTGATAAGCAGGATCGCTTCATTTTCGATTATAGTTCTGCGGTCAAGCTCCGCTTGCATTGCAGAAACCTCCTTTACAAGTTTCCCTGTTGTATTTACTGCCTTATCATAACTCTCCAGCATCCGGTCATAACGCTCTTCTGGTATCATTACCATTTTCCGTATCTCTGCTATCTTCATAATGCTCCCTTTCTGTTGCGATATCGCAACTCTCCGGCCTTAATCTTCATGACAAGCTCTTCATTCGTCATGGTATTTTATTCTCCTTTTTGGCAAGATTTATCCCGATCCGGATCCCTTCTTCTTTTCCCACATTATAGGCGCGGTTGATTGTGCTGACGATCGCTTCGGCAAGCGCCACATCACCCTCGTCCGGCTTTTCAAGCACCTTCATCCAGCTTTCAACAAAGTCCTGTTCATTAATTGGATATGTCATCCTACTACCCCTTTCCTTCTGCGCTCTTCATTCCCAATTCATAGCCGTACATAAACACCTCCCGGAACTGGTACTCCTCCAACGCACACAAATAGTCTTCTTGTGCCTTGCTTATAGCTGTATATGCTTCGCTGACAGCCTCCGGCGCCGGATCACAGTTCCGATCCAAAAAACCGCTATACAAAGCTTTCAGTTCTTCTTCTGTAAAATCATCTTTTTTCATGCTGATTCCCCCTTTCTTAAGTTCCAACGTTCTATTGCCGCTTTAACACATTCATCTAGCGAAACATACCTGGACGGCTTACCAACAAATCCGACAGTATGGCCTTCCATCAATATGGGGGATGTGCAATGACATCTCTTGCAAGTTATGCGGGCCGTCATGTGCCCGAATGGATTCTCCTGTGTCCGAAGTTCTGCTTCGCCTCCGCAGAACGGACATGGTTTTAAGTTATTCACTTCTATGATCTGTGTCATATCGCTGCCCTCTCTTTCCTAAGTCTGCTCCGATACAGTCTGCGTCGGATTCTAATAATTCTGTTTAACACCTGTTCTATGCCCAATATAAATTCTCCGGCTCTCCCATCTGGTACACTATCCATAATCTCTTTCCTGGCATAATCATCAAGCGATAAATAGCCTTCCACTATTTCCGATACATCTTTAAAAATAGAGCTACTTTCACTTAGTACAATTGCGTCGTGTTTCGGCCAGTAAAAAACAAGAGTATGTCCATGTAAATCATCTGGTATATCTTCCTGGGGAACTGATAAAATCCGATGTTCACTATTTAAAATTTTAAAATTCATCTTAAATCCTCCTTAAGCTAAATCATGTCGCTCAAATCGTCCGATATTCGGTCTAAATGGCACGATATTCCGAAGAGTGCTTTTCCCAACGAATCTCCTGTCAGCGAATTTGTTTTATTATCCAGTTGGTTGATTAACCCTGTAATCGCCAATGATATTCCTTCAACTTCAATTGATAAATCTGATAAATCTTTTTTCATCCAAAATCCTCCTTTAACTTTCGCCGGAACCGTGGTATTATGTATTTGTGTTATAATCTATCGGCTCCGGCCGGTTGCCCTTTTCTGATTGCCGTCAGTTAAGGGCTTTCTCTTTTTCTTCGGCAGCAGGCGTTTCGCCGGCAACGTGTGTAATCAGCGTGTCAAGGTTAATCAGGATTCTTCGGCCAGCGCGATATACCGGTATTTCACCCTGATTTACCATCTGACGGATTCTCCACTCACCGAGGCCGCTATCCGGGTCCTGCTCTTTAAAATAAGCTGCACACTGTTTAATTGTCCTCATTCTCGGTATTTCTGTCATTATGGTTCCTCCTGTAGTTGTCCGGTTCCGGCCAGATATCCTAACCAAAAGATATATTTTGCCCCATAACCCACCGCGTTGTGAAATGTCTTGTGCTTCGTTTCGGAACCGGCCCTGCTGACGTAATAGGCCAAATAATCATTGAACGATATCGGCGGTTCTTCTGAACGGTCCAGTTTTTTGATTAACGGAAGTATCTGACCAGCCATACCTCTAGCCTCTTCCATTCCCTTCTCTTCTCTTCTATTTTTCCAGGCATCAAATAAGATTGATAATGCATCAGCACCATATACGTCATAGATATACTCACCGAGACAGCCTAATCCGCCATCTTCCTCGTCATTATTTATACAAGGGCCTTCAAAAGAGGCGTATTTCACAAACTTTTGTGCGGCATCTTCTTGAACAGCGGAGTTGATGTATAGACATTCTTCTTTTTTATCATATATCACAACAAAGTCCGTCAGTTTCGTGTGATACTGGGTGCCAAGTAAGTAAATTAAATGTACCGGAAGTTGCGCCGGCGCAACTCTTTTAACTGCTATTTCTTTCATGCTTCTTTCCTTCCTTTCTTCAATAATAAATCATGGAACTTATCCGATGGGCCGTTTACATTGCAGTAAATTTTCAAGTCATCAACGACATTCAGCCACTGTAAAAGCATAATTTCCAGATCCTCATTTTCATAATCCCAAAGGAGACAGGCCACTTCCTGGGCGGTTCCGATGGGATTATCAGGCGGCCACTGTTTCAACTTATCCATCGTATAAAAATAGTCCTTGCAGCCCCACCGCTCC
>ERZ791680.1844-NODE-1844-length-11100-cov-4.458397_pt1 | contig 11100 bp, 13 predicted proteins | sample MGYA00510051_ERZ791680 | MGnify/ENA primary metagenome ERZ791680 (study PRJEB30046, sample SAMN00715238) | human gut metagenome | study: EMG produced TPA metagenomics assembly of the A metagenome-wide association study of gut microbiota in type 2...
TCAAAATCCTTATTTGTATGAGTAGATGTAATAGTAATATTATCGGGCTGCACCTTTGTCTTTTTAATTTTTACTATAATAGTTTCCTGTAAAACATTTTCTTTATCGAATACTTTATTTCTACTACCAAACAAATGTATATGAATGAGCTTTCCTTCTGACAGGAAATATTCTCTAAATCTCTTAAAATACGCTCCTGATGTCCATGATCTTGGAATTATATAAACCATTTCCCCATCATCTTTTAAATTAAATAATCCCATTGACGCAAAAATGAAATACATATTAGGTGCTCCATAACAAACTGCAGGCATTGCTGTCGCTTCCGGAGCATCCTTTGATATTTTCATATATGGGGGATTTCCAATCACCATGTCATATTTTTCCGGATTCCAATTTCCAGCTAACATATGATTAAAATCGAGATACTGGCTGGTTATATAATTTTCAGTTATAATTTTTATATGTATTTTTTTACTTGAACATTCCTGAATATAAAGAAGATTTTCCTGCAATAATGGTAATACATTCTCATCGTTCTCATAACAGGTTACAATAATCTCTTTAATATCCTCTATTTTATCTAAACGTTCAATCAAGGCACATGTTAAAATCCCAGATCCCGCACCAGCATCTAGTAATGTTACTGTAATCTGCTCCGGTATAACAAACAATCCAGCCATATATCTAGCTGTTTCAATGCTCGTAAAGAACTGTCCGTATTTTTTTCGCTCTATTTTTGGCATTTCTTCAATATATTGATTAGTTTTCTCTACAATTTGTTCTAACATCAACTTCCACCTATCTATTTGATTTCTAAACACAAGCTACGTCTTCACACCTCTGAACTTTTTTCCTTTTTCTCATGTTGCAATAATAGCGATTTCTCGCCAACAAGTTTAAATCATCTTTATATTTTTCTACAAATCTATAAATTTCTGGAAATATATCAGGTTCTATTTGTCTGGCAGAAGTAAGTAACCCTCTTAGCTTTTCAATTTCAACTATATCCTTATTCTTCAAGCAGGTTTTATACATTTCAATAATCTCATATCTTTTTTGATTTGGTACAAGCAATTTCCCTTTTTTTATTCCTACTCCTGTCACTTTCTTAAACGCATTGTTTTGATAGTAATGATCTTTTTCCGCCTTTGCATGTAAACAATAACTATTCAAAAGTTCTTCAACATCTTTTCTCAACTGTTTTGATATACCAATATTCGATGAAAAAGTCATATCATCCACATACAACGTAAACTCACATTTATATTTTCGTGCAATTTCGTATATATTTTCAAACATATCACTATAAGACCAGTATACCACAAGTTGGCTCGTTGGACTTCCTGTAGGTAACATTCCTTCACACATAACTAAATCTGTCATAATCCAAGCGATATCATCTGCCATTAAAAACTTTTCTTTAAACATACTGTATACATATTTTCTTTTTGCCGAATCATAAAATTGTGAAATGTCCATTGTTTTCACATTATAATTTCTACAATGATTTCGGGCATTTGAAATATAACTATGTTTCTTTTTTCCAGATATTACCCACTCAGGTGTTTCTATCCTACTCATTAATTTACAAATTCTTTTTTGAATATTTTTTAATTCTTTTTCCGGGACCGTGAAATTTCGAGTTCCAGTATCATTAGGTTTTGGTTCCGAAAAATGATTATATTTGTACGTATGATTTTGCTTAAAATATTTTTCATCCAGTTTCAGTACTCTGGCCAACTTTCTTCTGTTTCTCATTCTATACAATGGACTAAATTCTATAGGGTATGTTTTACTCATCTTCAAATTCCCCTACCTTTTCCAATATTTTAAGCAATTTCATTCCGGCACGAGCAATTCTTTGTTTTTTATCATTTTTTATTTCTTCACCTTCTAAAGATTCCGCAAATAGCATTAATGTTGATTTTTTCATTTCAAACACTTTCGCATATTTGTCTAAAACTTCCATCGTAGGCTGTTTTTTCCCATTTTCCAATTCTGACACATAACTCTGTGATAATTCCAGTTTTTTTGCTAATTCTGCTGATTTATATCCATTAAATATTCTTAATAATCTTAATGCTTCACCCATTGTATCCCCTTCCATTTCTGTAAATAAAAAAATAGATTAGTTGGTATTAAGAGTAGTTATCTAATAAATATTCGATAACTGTTTTGCATACATAGATAACAAAATTACCAGCCAATCTAGCAATTGTACTTTTATGTTTCTTACAAAATGCAACAACATTCTCAATACCGGATTTGAAAAACGCTTTAACTTTTCTGCAAAACATATCTTTTGCCTCCTTTCTCATCTTTGCAAACAAAGACGCCATCCAAGAAAGGAATTATGAATAAGGTAGTTTTTCAAATCACTGACTAATCTATCATTAAAGCGTGTTCCATCCACACGCTTAAGACGTAACAACCTCGTATCACAGTAACACATTTACTTGGCATCACTGTAGGTCATCTACTCTTCCTAGACCATTACGACATTGCCCGGGTTTAATTTAAGGTCGTCCAACCTTCCAAGCATTTCTGCTCACATTACATCTTCTGGATGGATATACCTTCGTTAAAGTAGTTTTATTATACCCAACTTCACATTTTATGTCAAGATATTTCATCGCTATTAGCGATATTTGCATTTATTTATATATAAATTACTTTTCTGCTATTTCTTCCGCAACATTCTTAATATTATTCATCCTCCGCACCCATTCCATCTGATCCTGCATTTTCAGTTCTTCCGTCACGCCCCACTGTTCAGCCATCTGCTCCACCAGCATCTCGACTTTTTTTCTTACTTCCTGATCGACCTGATTCAGATGCTCCGTCAGTTTCCCAGTCAGTACCAGATATTGATACCTGGCATTCCTGTGTTCCTTCAGAAACTGCTTTCGCATTATTCCATATTTTCCATATGTAGGTTTTTCTTCATTGATTTCCAAATCCGGCAGATAATAATCTCCATGCAATGTGTAGCTCAGTCCGTTCTTTTCATCATAAATTTGTTTCTTCATATTCTTACAACTCCATTCCTCTGTACTTTGTTTTATTCTTCTTAATTTGTGCATTGTGTTCTTCACTTCGTTCTTTCGCCCACGGTACGCGATCACTTATTTTTTTCGGCATTTGCTCTTTCTGTTTTTTCGCTTCAAGTTCCGCCTGCATTCGGATATCGTCCTGCACCAGTCGTTCTACCATATCTTTTCCAAGTAGCGTAAAAGTCGGTTATATCTATCTGCGAGTCCCTGCAGTATTTCTTTCTCACCGGACAATTTCTGACAATCTTTCTGAACTTCTGCCAGTTCCTTTTTTGTGTTCTCATGCTCTTTCTTTTTCTTCAGAAACTTACTTTTCCAATTATCTCTTTCTCTTGTGAGTTCTTTTACCTGTGCAGCCATCGCACCGATTTTATTCTTCATTTCGATGAACAATGGTTTTATTTTCTTATCCCGGTAAATTACCGCACGTTCCAATGCTGTAGTTTCCGGCAGAAATGTTTTAATCATTCCATATTCTTTTATTTCCTTACTTACATTATCCATTACCGGTTGCAGGAATTCTCTTCTGTCCTCCAGTTTTTTCAATTCCGTTTCTGCTTTCTCTGCACGTTTTTCTGCTGTTTCTTTATCTTTCTGGAACTGAATTTTTTCTTCTTCCAGTAGCTTAATATCTGCCCTTGCGTCCGCAATCCGAGAAGTCAATCCTTCATTTTCCGCTGTCAGATATTCCTTCTCCTGCTCCAGTGCCTGTACTTCCTTTTTTCGCTCTTTCTTTTTAAAATTATAAACGTCCAGGTGCTCCTCATGTGTGCCTTTCTGTTCCCATTCAATTCCATGCTGCTTTGCGATTTCCGCCAGCACTTCTTTTTCATGATTTATCCACTGATTCAGTTCTGTATCATGCTTATTTCCACATTGAAATCCAAGACTTTTCAATGCCTGTTTCAGTGAAATTCTGGTATCCATTCCTTTTCCCTTCCAGTTAGTCACATAAGGAACAAAGTCAATATGCAGATGCGGAGTAGCTTCGTCCTGATGCAGATAGCAGCTAAATACCCGAAGTGTCGGATTCCGCTTATTAAAGTCTTTCACATATTCGTCCAGTACCTTTACAGCCAAATTTCCTTCTGACGTTCCCACTGCCATATCCTCACGATTTCCTATCTGAAAAATCACTTCATGAAACAGTTTTTCCTGTTTTCCCTGACGTATTTTTTCGTAATAATCTGTAATCTACCGGTCATTTCTTTTTCCCTCATTGTATCGCTCCACTGCCTGGTCAAATAATTCATGATAGACTGTTTTCAGATTTTCATCACAATACTTAATGTTCAGATGAACTCTTTCCCGGTCAACATTTTCTGCAACAAAGGCACGTCTGTTATGTGCCAGGGAGCCAGTTCCGATCATTCCGCTTATCGTTCTTTTCATTTCCATTTTCTCTCACCTCCCATTCTTAAATCAGTGCCAGATATGGCACAAAATCTGTATTTACGCCAGTTATGGCGATTATAAGAAATCTTCGCCGGATACGGCGGTTTTGTTACTTTTGTCAAAAGTAACGCAAAAGCACTTTCGACAGCCGTACCGTCCATCAAAAGTACCCTTGCGCCCTGCGGGGCTATTTACTCCGGTATCCTTGCCTGCACATATTCCAGATTTCCACAATACGGTGTCCCCACCAGATACCATTTCCTTGCCAGATTCATCTCCATTCTGGTCTGTACCCACTTGTCATCCACTAATACTTCCAGACCTTCTCCACAGTGAAATCCTGTATCAATCCATAAGTCCGATGACAATAATCCATATCTTTCATTGCTGCTGTTATATCCTCATCTTCCCTGTTTCATCAGTTTCTTCTCCTCTCCTGTCTGTAAACGGAATTTGTAAACACAGCTCAAAAGATTTTAAAAGTTAACTTTTCCATTCTTTTCACAAAGTCTCGTTTACATTGTTTACAGTTGCTTTTATTCAAACGGTATCTCCAGTTGTTCCGGCACTTTCATAAATCCGTCTTTATCTTTTTTCTCAGTACCTTCTATTCGTTTCCATGACCGCTGGATACCATATTTCTTTCCGAAACGGTGAGTTCCATGTGCTTTCCATCCTTCGATTGCATTGTTCATAATATTTGCGATTTCTTTGCTTTCCCACTGTTTCATCTCACCTGTCCGGTGCAGTGCAACATCAAACAAAAGTTTTGTGCATACATAATCGTCTTCATAGTTATCAAGAAATGCCTGGATAATTCCTGCATTTGTATCTTCCGGCATGAAATCGTTCTGTAGTTTTTTGCCTCTTCCTCAATTTCTTTTGTAAAACTGAGGTACACTTTTCCCTTTTGATAAAGCACCATAGTTTCTGCCCATGCCTGTACAATATAAGTTCTGCTTTCTTCTTCATGATCCAGGATATGAACTTCTGCTTTTGTCACATCAGTCATAACCGGAGCAAATCTCCTGTTTTCCGTTCTGTCCAGCGGAAGGAAATTCAGATCATTCGATGTTCCGCAGAACACGCACTGTCGTGGTCTGTCCTCCGGATGAACTTCATAGGGAACTTTGTAAGTTTCTTTTTGTCTGCTGAGAAACGATTTAATCTGTTCAATGTTCTTTGCAGTCACAGTTGCTTTCATCTCTCCCATGCCTTACTGCGTTTCACGCCTAATTCTTCCATGACATCATCAACAGTCATCATATAATTAGTCCTCATAGCGCCCTCCTTTTCAGTCACTTTTGTGACTCTTTTGATGCTTTCTATCATAATTCACTTTTATGACTTTATCAATAACCTTTTGCGAATTTAATTTTTATATTCCAAAATGTTTTATAATCCACTCTGAGAAAACAACCTCTTTCGCAACATTCACTTTTGTGCTAGAATAGAAGCACAAATATAATTAAGGAGACAGCCATAATGGTAGGTAAAAAAATCCGGGCATACCGGGAATTCAGAGGATACAGTCAGATACAATTAGCCGAACTGTCCGGCATTAATGTTGGTACGATAAGAAAATATGAACTGGGAATCCGGAATCCAAAGCCGGATCAGTTAGAAAAGATTGCAACTGCACTGGGATTAAATGTCAGTGTTTTTCTTGATTTCAATATTGAGACAGTTGGAGATGTACTCTCCATCCTGTTTGCAATCGATGACTCTGTAAATCTTTCTCTCTCAGAGACGTCAGATCAGAAGATTGCAATGACATTTGATAATCCTACAATGCAGGATTTCTTTAAGAAATGGTGCCAATTTAAAACCGTCTATGAGAAGGAAAAAACTGAAATATTAGCTATTGAAGATGAAAACAAAAGACAGGAAGAACTGGATAAACTGAACGCTACCCAGGAAGAATGGAAATTGCGTGCTATGGGAACCACGATAGGATGTCATACTATCGTTAAGAAGGGCACTGAGGTTAATACCGTCAAGACATATAACTTAACTTAAAGCAATTTAAATCACGAATAACTCTAAGAGGTCATGCATACACTAAACTCAAATGCTCTCCTTGAAGATTTGTTATTTAGATGTTATCATATTTATAATATCAATCTTACAAAGGGGATGAAAGAGATGGTAAACAAATTGGAACAATTAAGCCAAACAGCTATTTCTGATCTTCTGCTCAAATTAGAAGCCAAACTTGATGCCGATGTCTTCACATACTATGGAGAAATTGTCAACGGTGTTGAGCGAGAAGTTAAAGATTTTATTGAAGCACTGGCAAAAGATTCACACAAGCATGATTCCATTTATATTTTTTTAACTACTCCTGGTGGTAGTCTTACACCAGTCCAAAGAATGGTTGATATTTTCCGCCATTTTTATGATGAAGTAAATTTTATTGTTCCAGATTATGCATATAGTGCTGGTACGATATGGTGTATGAGTGGAGACAATATATACATGAATTACTACTCTACTCTTGGACCAATTGATCCACAGGTTCCCAACAAAGAGGGACATCTAGTTGCCGCTCTGGGATATCTTGATAAAATTAATGAACTTTTAGATAAGGCCAAACGTAACGAATTAACTCAAGCTGAATTCCTAATATTAAAAGATTTTGATTTAGCAGAACTTCGTTCATATGAACAGGCTAAAGAATTAGCTATAGATATGTTAAAGAAATGGTTAACTACTTATAAGTTCAAGGACTGGACAATTCACTCTGATGGAAGTGCCGTTACCCAGGAAGAAAAGGAACAGCGTGCATTAGAAATTGCAAGTAAATTAAGCGATAATAATGTTTGGAAATCTCATGGACGTCCTATTGGTATTCAAGTATTAAAAAATGATCTGCACCTAGAAATAGTTGATTTTGAAAAAGATTCAGAATTAAATGAAATAATAAATGAATATTACGATGGTGTGAGTGAATATATTAAAAATCATAATTTTAGACTTTTCTTTCAAACGAGGTTATTTATATGAGTATAGTTGAAAAAATTCAAAATTTACCGGAAAATACTGTTACACAAGATGATAATTTTATAATGCTTTCAGAAGCATTGTCTGAATATCATCGCCTAATTCAAGAGGGAAAACTAGTTCCTCGTAAAAATAATTTAGAAAACATATACACTACTTATTCATTTCACAGTAATGTAAATTAAAATTACAATTTTGTTATCATTCTGTTATCACAAACGGTTGTCAGGATACTCTCCCGGCAACCGCTTTTCATTATCATTCGTTATTCTTTTCTGATTTATTTAACTTTTCCAGGCAACAGAAAAACCCCAGAAACACAAGGTTTCCGGGGCTTCCCACGTTTATATCATTGCTATCTTGCGATAACAAATCTATTTTCAGATTGTATTACTCAATGATTGTAGCAACACGTCCTGAACCTACAGTACGTCCACCTTCACGGATAGCGAATGTAAGACCCTGCTCCATAGCGATTGGATGAATCAATTCGATTGTCATCTCTACGTTATCTCCAGGCATACACATTTCTGTTCCTTCTGGAAGGTTACATACACCAGTTACGTCAGTTGTTCTGAAGTAGAACTGTGGACGATAGTTGTTGAAGAAAGGTGTATGACGACCACCTTCATCCTTTGTCAAAACGTAAACCTGTGCTGTGAACTTTGTATGGCAAGTTACAGAACCTGGCTTAGCAAGAACCTGTCCTCTCTGGATCTGGTCACGGTTAATACCACGAAGGAGGGCACCGATGTTATCACCAGCCTGAGCCTCATCAAGAAGCTTACGGAACATTTCGATACCAGTAATAACAGTCTTCTGAACGTCTTCCTTGATACCGATGATTTCAACTTCGTCGTTAAGATGAAGTGTACCACGCTCTACTCTACCAGTTGCAACAGTACCACGACCTGTGATTGTGAATACGTCCTCTACTGGCATAAGGAATGGCTTATCTGTATCACGCTCTGGATCTGGGATATAAGAATCAACAGTATCCATAAGCTCCATGATCTTGTCTCCCCACTCTCCGTTAGGATCTTCAAGAGCCTTTAAAGCAGAACCCTTGATGATTGGGCAATCATTGAAACCATACTCTTCAAGCTGCTCGGTAACTTCCATCTCTACTAACTCGATAAGTTCTGGATCGTCTACCATATCGCACTTGTTTAAGAAAACGATGATGTAAGGTACACCTACCTGACGAGAAAGGAGGATGTGCTCCTTTGTCTGAGCCATAACACCATCAGTAGCAGCAACAACGAGGATAGCACCATCCATCTGAGCTGCACCAGTGATCATGTTCTTTACGTAGTCAGCATGTCCAGGACAGTCAACGTGTGCGTAATGTCTCTTCTCTGTCTCATACTCAACGTGAGCTGTAGAAATTGTGATACCACGCTCTCTCTCTTCTGGAGCCTTATCGATGTTCTCGAAATCTGTTGCTTCGTTACCAGCAACACGAGCTGCTAATACCTTTGTAATAGCTGCTGTTAAAGTTGTTTTACCATGATCTACGTGACCGATGGTACCAATATTACAATGTGGTTTTGTTCTTTCAAATTTAGCCTTTGCCATTTTGAAATGTCCTCCTTCATTTTATGCCCGGTTTTGGGCTTGTTTTTATGGTTTTAGGTTGTCAAACCGACTAACTCGATTATAGCGAATAATCAGCTATATTTCAAGCTTTTTCTATTATTTTGCCTTATTAGACAGAAGCTTCTCCTGTACGTTCTTTGGAACTGGCTCATACTTCTCGAAGAACATAGAGTAGTTACCACGACCCTGTGTCTTAGAACGTAAGTCTGTTGAGTATCCGAACATCTCAGCAAGTGGTACATAAGCGTGTACAATCTTACCGCCGCCCAGATCATCCATACCTTCGATACGTCCACGACGGGAGTTAACGTCACCGATAACATCTCCCATGTACTCTTCCGGCATAGTAATCTCAACTTTCATGATAGGCTCAAGTAATACTGGAGCTGCCTTAGCCATAGCTTCCTTGAAACACATAGATCCGGCAATATGGAATGCCATCTCGGAAGAATCGACTTCATGGTAAGATCCGTCATATACGGTAGCATGGATACCTACAACAGGGAATCCGCCAAGGGAACCAGCCTTTGTAGCTTCCTCAATACCTTCACCGATTGCTGGGATGTATTCCTTCGGAATAGCACCACCGACAACCTCGGAATCGAACTTGAACAGTTCTTCTCCGTTGGCATCCATCGGCTCGAAACGTACCTTACAATGTCCGTACTGTCCACGACCACCGGACTGCTTAGCGTACTTGTATTCCTGATCAACAGCCTTTGTAAATGTCTCTTTGTATGCTACCTGAGGAGCACCTACGTTTGCTTCTACCTTGAACTCACGAAGCAGACGGTCAACGATGATCTCCAGATGTAACTCACCCATTCCGGCAATGATTGTCTGACCAGTTTCCTGATCTGTATGTGCACGGAATGTAGGATCTTCTTCAGCAAGTTTTGCTAATGCTTCACCTAACTTGCCCTGTCCAGCTTTTGTTTTAGGCTCAATTGCGAGCTCGATAACTGGCTCTGGGAATTCCATAGACTCGAGGATAACCGGATGCTGCTCATCACAGATGGTATCACCGGTAGTAGTGAACTTAAATCCAACTGCTGCTGCGATATCACCGGAGTAAACAATGTCTAACTCCTGTCTCTTGTTTGCATGCATCTGAAGAATACGTCCAACACGTTCCTTCTTATCCTTTGTTGCATTTAACACGTAAGAACCAGACTTACATGTTCCGGAATAAACACGGAAGTAAGCAAGTTTTCCTACGAATGGATCTGCCATAATCTTGAATGCAAGAGCTGCGAAAGGCTCATCATCAGATGAATGTCTCTCGATCTCGTTGCCATCCAGGTCAACACCCTTGATTGCAGGGATGTCTGTTGGAGCTGGCATATATTCGATAATAGCATCCAGTAACTTCTGAACACCCTTGTTTCTGTATGCAGAACCACAGCAAACAGGCACTGCCGTACACTCACATGTTCCTTTACGAAGAACCTTCTTCATATCATCAACGGATGGCTCTTCGCCCTCAAGGTACTGCATCATTAAATCGTCATCTAACTCACAGATCTTCTCAATGAGTTCTGTACGATACTCTGCTGCCTGATCAGCCATATCTCCAAGATCATCTGTAACAGTGATGTTATCACCCTTCTCATCGTTGTAGATATATGCTTTCATCTCGAACAGATCAATGATTCCCTTGAAATCATCTTCTTTACCGATTGGTAACTGAAGAACGATTGCGTTCTTTCCTAATCTCTCACGGATCTGATCTACAGCTCCGTAAAAGTTTGCACCTAAGATATCCATCTTATTGATGAATGCCATACGAGGTACATTGTAGGTATCAGCCTGACGCCATACGTTCTCTGACTGAGGCTCAACACCACCCTTTGCACAGAAGACACCAACGGCGCCGTCCAATACACGGAGTGAACGCTCAACCTCTACTGTAAAGTCTACGTGTCCAGGAGTATCGATGATGTTGATACGATGCTCAAGAGCGCCCTTTTTCGGCTTTGTGAACTCTTCTTCTGTCCAGTGACATGTTGTAGCGGCTGAAGTAATTGTGATACCTCTTTCCTGCTCC
>ERZ791680.1850-NODE-1850-length-11064-cov-12.538832_pt1 | contig 11064 bp, 8 predicted proteins | sample MGYA00510051_ERZ791680 | MGnify/ENA primary metagenome ERZ791680 (study PRJEB30046, sample SAMN00715238) | human gut metagenome | study: EMG produced TPA metagenomics assembly of the A metagenome-wide association study of gut microbiota in type 2...
CGGCAGTGAACGCCGCCATCAAAGCCGTCCGCAAGTCGGACGTGCTGAACGACTACGAGGTATGCCGCTACATACAGCTTGAAAACGGCCTGTACGCGGATGTTTACTCGCTTGAAATCATCATTCCAGTAGCCTTCCGGCTGAACACCTACTATACACACGTGTTCCGCATGTGGCTGGTGGAGAAGGCACTCTCAAAGGAAAAGAGGCAGGCATACGTGATGTTCATACAGAACGGGAAAACCGGATATTGCTGAACACGCATACAGACAACGAAAAAGGAAACGGACAACACCATCGGGTGCTGTCCGTTTCCTTTTTTTTCATGCAACCGCCTTATTCCAGCGGCTTGAGGTAATTCGCCTCCAACAGTTCACGCAGTCCCGATTCGGGATAAAGCACCTTACCTGCCAGAAGGATAAAGGGCAGCATCCTGTTGTTGCGATACTCCTGCAAGGTGCGGCGGCTTACCCGGAGCATTTCCGCCACCTCCCTGTCCGTCAGGTAATGTTCCCCGTCCAGTGGCGGACGGTAACTTTCCAAAAATGCGGAGAGCCATTTGGAGCCTTTGAGCATATTCTGTATCGCGGTGGCAACCGGCTCGTCCTCCATTGAGAAAACCTCGTTGTTCTCGTTCATCATAACATCGGATTAAGTGGTTCATTTTCCATCGGGATAGATCGTGCCGATAAGCGGAATAAGCCGCCTGACCTCCTCCGGCCTGTAATAGAACCTGCGGTTCATCTGCGAGTAGCCGATAAGCCGCCTGTCACGCAATGACTGCAACGTGCGCGGGCTGATTCTCAACTGCCCGCAGACCTCCTCGCCCGTGAGCCACCTTTCCAGCCGCCCGCCGTCGCTTTTGCGCCTGAGGGCGGCGACTTTCTCCGAGAGGGCGTTGAATGACGCCAGCATCATCTCGAAGGTCTTTTTCTCGATAGATACGATTTCCATATACCAAAACATTTAATGATTTACCGCAAAGGTAACGCAGCCGCCTTGAATGCGTGCCGTTTTCCGCTATACGGCAGCTTGTTGCGCCGGTTGTCCGGGTTACGGAGTCACTTTCAAAGAAAATCTTACGTGAGTCACGTAATGAGTTGTTAAAGCCCCTTTTGTTTATTGCCGAATTTTGCCGCAGAGAAACAAAAGAAAGGACAAAATATGAAAGTGATAACGATTGAAAGTTCCGCCTTCACCGCCCTGACGGAACAGATAGCCGAGATAGCGGTCTATGTGCGTGCCGTTTCCGGTGAGAGGAAGGGAGAGTCTTCCGACATGCTGCTCACCACCCGCGAGGCGGCGCACCTGCTGAACGTGAGTACCCGTACCCTCCAACGTATGCGCAGCGAACAGCGCATCGGCTATATCGTGCTGCGCGGCAAATGCCGCTACCGCCGGTCGGAAATAGACCGCCTGCTCGCAGACTGCACCGTGGCAGAAGATGCAGCGACACTGACGGAACTGAAACGCAACCACACGCTGCGCACGGGCGGCGGCAAACCCAAAGGAAGGAGGACATAAGATATGGAACTGCTTACACGAAACAATTTTGAGGACTGGATGCAGAAGCTGATGGAACGGCTCGACCGTCAGGACGAGCTGCTGCTCTCCCTGCGACCGTCCGGCAAAGCCCCAAACCCGATGGAAAGTATCAGGATGTTCGACAACCAAGACCTCTGCATGCTGCTCCAGATAAGCAAGCGTACCCTGCAGCGCTACCGCAGCATCGGTGCATTGCCGTACAAGACGCTCGGCAAAAAGACCTATTACAGCGAGGAGGACGTACTGACATTCCTCTCCGAACACGTAAAGGATTTCCGCAAGGAAGATATAGCCTTCTACAAGGCGCGTATCCATAATTTCTTTAATAAATAACCCATTAAAACATTTTTCAAATGGCAAAGAAAACAACAGAAAAAGACGTGCTGATAGTCCGCGACGAGAAGACGGGCGAGATTAGCGTGGTAGCCGGGCTTAACGCCGACGGCTCACCCAAGCGTACCCCCGCAAAGGCGGAGAACGCGCAGAGTTTCCTGCAATTCGACAGGCACGGAGACGTGCTGGACAACTTCTTTAAAAACTTCTTCCGGCAGTGCAAGGAACCCAGCCGCTTCGGTTTCTACCGTGTCGCGGCAGACCAAGCCGACAAACTGATGGAGGTGATGAAAGACCTGCTGAAAGACCCCGAAGCCAACAAGGAACTGCTTGCGCCCCACAAGGTGGACACCTCCGGCTACGAGAAGCAGGTAAAGGAAGAACAGACCGCCGGAAAGACGGAACAAAAGCAGGAAGAGCAACCCAAAGAAACCCAAAAACAGGAAGAAATGGAAAAGAAGCAGGAAAGCCCGCAACAACAGACGCAAGGCAGACGGGGCTACCAGCCCATCGACGAGAGCAAAATCAACTGGCAGGAGTTGGAAGAGAAATGGGGTGTGAAACGCGATGACCTTGAAAAGTCCGGCGACCTTACCAAAATGCTCAATTACGGCAAATCCGATTTGGTAAAAGTGTCGCCCAAGTTTGGCGGCGAGGCTTTTGAACTGGACGCCCGCCTTTCCTTTAAGAAAGACGGTGAAGGCAATGTCAGCCTCGTGCCGCACTTTATCCGCAAGGAGCAGAAACTTGACGAGTACAAGGAACACAAGTTCTCCGACGAAGACCGTAAGAACCTGCGCGAAACGGGCAACCTCGGCAGGGTCGTGGACATCGTGGACAAGGAAACGGGTGAAATCATCCCCTCGTTCATCAGCATAGACCGCAAGACGAATGAAATCACGGACATTCCTGCAAACAAGGTGCGCATACCGGAGCGCATCGGAAAGACGGAAATCACCAAGCAGGAACAGGATATGCTGCGTGCCGGACTGCCCGTGCGCAACAAGCTCATCGAACGCAACGACGGCAGGAAGTTCGTCACTACTCTTCAAGTGAACGTCGAGCAGCGAGGCGTGGAGTTCGTACCGGGAACCGGCAAGTCGCCCCATACCGCCCAGACGCAGGAAACCAAGAACAATCCCACACAGGGACAGGCGCAGGGTATGGAAAATTCCGCAGCCCCACAGAAAGAGCAACGCCGCAACACGTGGACGAACGCCGACGGCAGCATCCGCCCCATCAGCAAATGGAGCGGCGTGGACTTCACCGAGCAGCAGAAAGCCGACTACGTGGCTGGCAAAGCCGTGAAACTGGAGAACGTGACCGACAAGCAGGGCTTCCACGCCACGATGTACATCAAGTTCAACCCGGAGAAGGGACGCCCGTACCGCTACGACACCAACCCCGACAACGCGCAGAAGATCGCGCCTTCCAACGAGAGCCGCACGCAGGTGGCGGTGAACAGCGAGGGCAAGACCAACGAGGCTACCAAGAACCTGAAGGAGCCGTTGCGGAAGGGACAGACCGCCCCGAAGGACACCGCACAGCAACAGCAGCAGGAGAAGCCGCAAAAGAAAAACAATAAGGGCATGAAGATGTAATCCGGTGTCCGCCACTAAATCCGAAGTAACATTTGTAAAATTCAAAACGACAGAAAAATATGAAGACAATCATTGCAGAAAAGCCGTCTGTGGCACGTGAGATCGCCCGTATCGTGGGCGCGACAAAGAGAGAGGAAGGATATTTCGAGGGAGGCGGCTACGCCGTGACATGGGCATTCGGGCACCTCGTCCAGCTTGCCATGCCCGACGGTTACGGCATACGCGGCTTTGTCCGTGACAACCTGCCCGTCATCCCCGACACCTTCACGCTCATACCCCGTCAGGTAAAGGCTGAGAAGGGCTACAAACCCGACAGCGGCGTAGTGGCACAAATAAAAACCATAACCCGCCTGTTCAATGACAGTGAGCAAATCATCGTGGCGACCGATGCCGGTCGCGAGGGCGAACTTATCTTCCGATACCTCTACCATTACATAGGATGCGCCACCCCTTTCGTGCGCCTCTGGATAAGCTCGCTTACCGACAAGGCCATCCGCGATGGACTGCGCAACCTCGAAGCGGGGAGCAAGTATGACAACCTCTACCTCGCCGCCAAAGCGCGGAGCGAATCCGACTGGCTCGTGGGCATCAATGGCACGCAGGCTCTCTCCATCGCCGCCGGACACGGCACGTATTCCGTCGGGCGGGTGCAGACACCCACGTTGGCGATGGTGTGCGCACGCTATTGGGAGAACCGCCGCTTTACCCCCGAAGCCTTCTGGCAGCTCCATATCGCAACGGACGGCTGCGATGAAGGAACGGTGAAGTTTTCCTCTTCCGAAAAATGGAAAGAGAAAGAGTCCGCGACGGAACTGTATAATAAGGTGAAGTCGGCAGGCACAGCCACCGTCACGAAAGCCGAACGCAAGGAGAAGACGGAGGAAACACCGCTCCTGTACGACCTGACCACGCTCCAGAAGGAAGCCAACGCCAAGCATGGCTTCACGGCGGAACAGACGCTTGAAATCGCGCAGAAGCTCTACGAGAAGAAGCTCATCACCTATCCGCGAACCGGAAGCCGCTACATTCCCGAAGACGTGTTCGCGGAAATCCCCAAGCTGCTTGCCTTCATCGGCAGCCTGCCCGAATGGAAGGGCAAGTTGCAGCCGAAAGCCGTGCCGACACGCCGCAGCCTGGACGGCGGCAAGGTGACAGACCACCATGCCCTGCTCGTCACGGGCGAGAAGCCGCTGTTCCTCTCCAAAGAGGACAGCACCGTCTATCACATGATAGCCGGGCGCATGCTTGAGGCTTTCTCCGAAAAATGCGTCAAGGACACTGCCACCGTCACGGCAGAGTGTGCCGGAGTGGAGTTCGTGGCAAAAGGCAGCATCATCAGGCAAGCCGGATGGCGTGCCGTCTATGGCAAGGAGAATGGAGAAGAGAACAACAGCCAAGAGGAAACCGCCGCCATTCCCTGTTGGCAGGAAGGCGACACGCTGGCACTGAAAGCCGCCTCCATCACGGAGGGAAAGACCAAACCCAAGCCGCTGCATACCGAAGCCACCCTGCTGTCCGCGATGGAAACGACTGGCAAGGAGATAGAGGACGACGCATTGCGGCAGGCTATGAAGGATTGCGGCATCGGCACGCCCGCCACCCGTGCGTCCATCATCGAAACGCTTTTCAAGCGCGGCTATATGGAACGCTGCAAGAAGTCGCTTGTCCCCACCGAAAAAGGGCTTGCCCTCTACTCGGTCGTGAAGGCGATGCGTATTGCCGATGTCGCCATGACGGGCGAATGGGAAAAGGAATTGGCACGCATCGAGCGTGGGGAACTGCCCGCCGATGACTTCCGCAGGAAGATTGAGGCATATACACGGGAAATTACCTCCGAACTGCTGTCGTGCGACAAGCTGTTCGCCCGCAGGGATTCCGGCTGCAAGTGTCCCAAGTGCGGAGCGGGGACGATGCAGTTTTACGGCAAGGTCGTCCGCTGCGACAACGCGGAGTGCGGTCTGCCCGTGTTCCGCCTGAAAGCAAACCGCACCCTCTCTGATGATGAAATCAAAAACCTGCTCACCGACGGACACACGAAACTGCTCAAAGGATTCAAGAGCAAGCAGGGCAAGAGTTTTGATGCCGTAGTCGCCTTTGACGGGGACTATAACACGGTTTTCGTGTTCCCAGAAAGGAAAAGTAAAGCGACCTCTGCGAAAAGAAGAAAATAAATGTTTAACTTTGCCACTGGTTCAGAGTAATGAATTGTTCTTCGATACCGGATTACACTCATACTTTGGATTTAGTGGTGGCACTCGGAGGGATACCGGGTGCCTTTTTCTTCTCGTTTTCCAACGATTATCCCTATCATCATTATCAATCCACTAAATTCCAAAGAAATGAACAACAAGAAGAAAAACGAGGGTCGGACCGACTTTTCCTATTACGGTCTGTACCTGCTGGACTACCTCACCACGAACAAGTTCGAACAGGCAGCCGATGAAGCCTTCATCCGAGAAAGAACCGACCGTGCCGCCGAAGCGTATGAACGGGCAAGGCTCGAAGGCTATCCTGCCGACGGGGCGCAGGAACTGGCGATGAAGGTGCTGACGGAGGGCCTTCGCTACTCCAGGCACGCCATCCTGCGCGAAGTCGTGGAGAACGAATTTGCGGGTGAAGTACCGGGAGAAAAATGTGAAGCCTTTACCCAAAAGCTGCTACCGCTTGTCGGAAACGTATTCTCCATCTATGACCTCTCGGACGACAATTTCGCCCTGTCGCCCGAATATGACCTGCTCTACACGGAGCTGACGGGAGCCGTCATCCTCTATATCGAAGAGTATGGCGTTTAACCGCAAACAGAGGCTGAGGGACAACATCGAGGCGATACGGACGGCATTCCTCCTTGACAGGGAACAGCGCACACCCACCGCACGCGAACGGCTCTTGTTAGAGCGTTATTGCGGTTTCGGGGGACTGAAGAGCATACTCAACCCTGCAAGGGAACTGACGGATGCCGTCCACTGGGCGAAGTCCGACCTCGAACTGTTTGCCCCTACCGTGGAACTGCACAGGTTGCTGCGGGAGAACACAAAAGACGAGACGGAGTACAAACGGTATATGGATGCCATGAAGCAGTCCGTGCTGACCGCCTTCTATACCCCGCCGGAGATAACCGGGACCATCGCGGACGTGCTGCATGAACACGGCATCCGTCCCGACCGGGTGCTGGAGCCGTCGGCAGGTGTCGGTGCATTCGTGGACGCCGTGCTGGAGAACAGACCGGACGCGGACATCATGGCTTTTGAGAAAGACCTGATGACGGGCAAGATACTGAAGCACCTGCATCCCGGACAGAAAGTAAGGGTACAGGGCTTCGAGAAGATAGAAAAGCCGTTCATGAACCATTTTGATTTGGCTGTCTCCAATATACCGTTTGGCGATGTGGCGGTGTTCGACCCGGAATTTTCGGGCAGCAAGGATCCTGCAAGGCACTCGGCGGCACGGACGATACACAATTACTTTTTCCTGAAAAGCCTTGACGCGGTGCGTGAAGGCGGAATCGTGGCGTTCATCACCTCGCAGGGGGTACTGGATGCCCCGACCAACGCGCCCATACGCGAGTATATGATGAACCATACCAATCTGGTGGGCGTAGCCCGCCTGCCGAACAACCTCTTTACGGATAACGCGGGAACGGAGGTGGGCAGCGACCTGATTATCCTGCAAAAGAACAGCGGAAAGAATGGTGAACTGTATTACAACGAAAAACTCTTCGTGCAGACCGAACAGACCCCTATCGGCACTTCCGTAAATGGGTATGTATGGAGCATCGGCTCGCTTTCACACACGGATTTGATCAGAAGTACCGACCCGTACGGGAAACCAGCCTATAAACTCCTGCACCGTGGGGACATCGCACAACTGGCGGAAGACTTGCGGGAGCATCTGAAAATAGAACTGCAACAACTTGACAGGAAACTGTATGAGAAACACAGCCTGCATCCGACAAAGGAGGAAAGCACGGCTGCGGAAGTGCAACCTGCTCCGAAAACAGAAAAGGTATCACCTTCTGTAATAGCCCCCGTTTCTGTAATTGAGCCTGTCAAGGGAGTGGAGAAGCCGCAGGCACAGCCCATAGAGGAAAAGCCGGAGATTGAGCCGCGCCAACCCAACCATTCGTCAGCCGTGCAGCTTACCCTGCTCGACCTTTGGGGTATGCCCATAGAGGAACCGGCAAAAAAGAAAAAGGCAGCGAAAAAGGAAAGCAAGCCGAAGCCTATGCCGTCCACGCCTAAACCGCAGGTCAAAGTTACTCCACCCGTTGAAGCCGCCAAGCCGGTAAACGGTAATAAGGAAGAAAAGCCGGAAAATGCCGAAAAGCCAAACGACCCGGACGACATTTACGCCACTCTGGATTGGGAAACCAATCCTCCCATCAACGGCTTCTATGAGACAATGATGAGTCTGACAGCGGAACGGCGCAAGGCCCTACGGCTTGAGGCAGAACGGCACAGGCAGGAACAACTGAAAAAGATGGGTATCAAAGACACGTTGAACCCTGCTTTTGCGCCTTCTTCGGACAATATGGATAAAAAGCCGGAACAAACGGAAGAAATAAAGCAACCTGAAACACCGGCAGAAGTTGTGCCTACTTCCGAAACGGTTGCCACTTCCCTGTTCCCGGAATTTGAAACGGAAAAGCCGAAAAAAGAAGCCCTCGACCTTACGCCGCGTCCCTATCACCGCACGCCGGAAATGCACCTGCGTGAAGGGTCGCTGGTGGCAAACAGGGCACGCGACATCGGTTATCTGAAGGACATTACTCCCTACGGTGCAACCTTCCAGCCGCTTGGACTAACCGGTTATCAGAAAGAGAAAGCGTTGCTGTATGTATCGCTCCGTGACGCATACGAGCGGTTGTACCGCTATGAATCGAACAGACGTGAGGAAAATGTACCTTGGCGTGAACACCTGAACACCTGTTACGACGAGTTTGTCATGCGTTATGGCAACCTCAACGCCAAACAGAACGTGAAACTGGTGATGATGGACGCCGGAGGGCGCGACATCCTTTCGCTGGAACGTGCGGAGGACGGCAAGTTCGTCAAAGCGGACATCTTCGACCGTCCCGTTTCCTTCTCGGTGGAGAACCATGCCAACGTCGGTTCTCCGGAAGAAGCCTTGTCTGCATCGCTCAACAAGTATGGTACGGTCAATCTCAACTATATGCGGGGGATAACAGACAGTACGGAAGAGGAGCTTCTCAATGCCCTCAAGGGGCGTATCTTCTACAATCCGCTCGTAACCGGTTACGAGATTAAAGACCGCTTCATCGCGGGAAACGTGATAGAGAAGGCGGAGCGTATAGAGGCATGGATGGAAAATAATCTGGAAAGCGAAAGATTGCCGAAAGTGAAACAGGCTTTGGAGGCTTTGAAGGAAGCCGAGCCGCAGCGTATCGCCTTTGAAGACCTCGACTTCAACTTCGGTGAACGCTGGATTCCCACGGGCGTGTATGCCGCCTACATGAGCCATCTTTTCGACACGGACGTGAAAATCGCCTATTCCGCCAGCATGGACGAGTTTTCCGTGGCGTGCGGCTACCGCACCATGAAGATCACGGACGAGTTTCTGGTAAAGGGCTATTACCGGAACTATGACGGTATGCACCTGTTGAAACACGCTTTGCACAACACCTGTCCCGACATGATGAAAAGTATTGGCAAAGATGAGAACGGCAACGACATCAAGGTGCGTGACAGCGAGGGCATACAGCTCGCCAACGCCAAGATTGACGAAATCCGCAACGGGTTCTCGGAATGGTTGGAAGAGCAGTCGCCGCAGTTCAAGGAACGGCTCGTGACAATGTATAACCGCAAGTTCAACTGTTTCGTGCGCCCGAAGTATGACGGTTCGCACCAGACGTTTCCCGACCTCAATCTGAAAGGATTGGCAAGCCGGGGTATTCAAAGCGTTTATCCGTCGCAGAAGGATTGCGTCTGGATGATAAAACAGAATGGCGGCGGAATATGCGACCATGAAGTCGGAACAGGTAAAACACTGATAATGTGTATTGCAGCGCATGAAATGAAGCGTCTGAACTTGGCGCACAAGCCGATGATTATTGGTCTGAAAGCCAATGTCGCGGAGATTGCCGCCACTTATCAAGCTGCCTATCCGAATGCCCGCATCCTCTACGCTTCGGAAAAGGATTTCTCGACCGCCAACCGTGTGCGTTTCTTCAACAACATCAAAAACAATGACTATGATTGCGTCATCATGTCGCATGACCAGTTCGGCAAGATACCGCAGTCACCGGAGTTGCAGCAACGCATCCTGCAAGCGGAGCTTGACACGGTGGAGGAAAACCTCGAAGTCTTACGGCAGCAAGGCAAGAACGTGTCGCGGGCGATGCTGAAAGGATTGGAGAAGCGCAAGCACAACCTTGTGGCGAAGTTAGAGAAAGTGGAACACGCCATCAAGTCGCGCACAGATGACGTGGTGGACTTCAAACAGATGGGCATCGACCACATTTTCATAGACGAGAGCCACCAATTCAAGAACTTGACTTTCAACACCCGGCATGACCGTGTGGCGGGGTTGGGAAACTCGGAAGGAAGCCAGAAAGCCCTGAATATGCTTTTTGCCATACGAACTATACAGGAGCGCACGGACAAGGACTTGGGGGCTACGTTCCTGTCCGGCACAACCATTTCCAACAGTCTGACGGAATTGTACCTGCTCTTCAAGTATCTGCGTCCGAAGGAATTGGAAAGGCAGGATATCCGATGCTTCGACGCATGGGCGGCAATTTTCGCCAAAAAGACAACCGACTTCGAGTTCAACGTGACGAACAATGTGGTTCAGAAGGAGCGTTTCCGATATTTCATCAAAGTGCCGGAGCTTGCCGCCTTCTACAACGAGATTACCGATTACCGCACGGCGGAGGACGTGGGTGTGGATCGTCCGCGTAAGAACGAGATACTGCATCACATACCTCCCACGCCCGACCAAGAGTATTTCATCAAACAGCTGATGCAGTTCGCCAAGACGGGTGACGCCACGCTGCTGGGCAGACCGCCCCTGTCGGAAACGGAGGAGAAGGCGAAGATGCTTATCGCCACCGATTACGCGCGGAAGATGGCTCTCGACATGCGCATGATAGACCCGCATTATGAGGACCACCCCGACAACAAGGCTTCCCACTGCGCCAAGACGATTGCGGAGTATTACCACAAATACGACGCGCAGAAAGGCACGCAGTTCGTGTTCTCGGATCTGGGAACATACCAGCCGGGCGACGGATGGAACGTGTACAGCGAGATAAAGCGGAAGCTGACGGAGGACTACGGCATCCCGGCAAGCGAGGTGCGCTTCATTCAGGAGTGCAAGACCGACAAGGCACGCAAGGGGGTGATAGACGCCATGAACGCCGGAACGGTGCGCGTGCTGTTCGGTTCCACTTCCATGCTCGGAACGGGTGTGAACGCGCAGAAACGGTGTGTCGCAATCCATCATTTGGATACGCCGTGGGTGCGACATGAAGTCGCATAGATAATTGTTGGAATGATACTTACGGGTATCAGCTTTAACCCGCTGTTCCGTCAGCGGTAGCCTACCGACCGATGCACCTTAATGTTGT
>ERZ791680.1860-NODE-1860-length-10968-cov-9.740676_pt1 | contig 10968 bp, 10 predicted proteins | sample MGYA00510051_ERZ791680 | MGnify/ENA primary metagenome ERZ791680 (study PRJEB30046, sample SAMN00715238) | human gut metagenome | study: EMG produced TPA metagenomics assembly of the A metagenome-wide association study of gut microbiota in type 2...
TCTTGATGAGCGCATTGCCACCCAAAACAAAATCATTGAGAAACTTCAATCCTTAATCAAAGGACTTGTTGACGAATTGATGACAGTTCTTTTGAAAGGAAAACTTTATCCGTTTTCTTCTTTCTATATTAAAGCTGGTGAAGGTGGCACTCCGACGACATCGGTAGTTGAATATTATACAGAAGGCACAATTCCATTTATTAAGATTGAAGACTTGTCTTGTAAATATCTGACAAATAATAAAGACTTTATAACAGAACTGGGTATGCAAAAATCATCAGCATGGCTTATTCCATCAAAGTCTGTTATATACTCCAATGGTGCTACCATAGGTGCAATATCTATAAATGAATATCCAGTTTGTACCAAGCAAGGTATATTGGGCATTGTTCCGAACACAAATATCAATGTAGAGTATTTGTATTTGCTGATGTCTTCTTCTTACTTCTCAAAAGAAATAAGCAGAATTATTACAGAGGGAACAATGAAAACTGCATATCTTAAGGACATCAATCATATCAAATGTCCTTTACCATCTATGGCACAACAAAAGAATATAACAAACTTAACATCCTCAATAGAGGAAAAACTGTCTATAGAACAGGAACTTTTAAGGTTCTTGAATTTACAGAAACAATATCTATTGCACATGATGTTTATATAAACAACATACGCAGCAGGTAAGATTTTTGTGTGCTTAGTGATATAACAAGGTTTTGTTCCACAACTAACTTTTGCTCGATGTTATGTAGCAATGATGCAATCCTTATTCGCTTTTCAATGGATGGGTAGAATAATTTTGCCTTCCCATAATCTTTGAAGTAGATGTGAGGGATAGCCATTCCTGTTATATATGGAGTGAAATTGAACGCCATAAGTGCATAATACAGGTAAAGAATTGAGTAGTTTTCTTTGGCTGTTAGATAGTTGAGTGTTCCAATTACAGAAAAATGGTCATTAACATACGACAAAGAACCAACACCGGAACCATCTTTGACTATTAAAATTGATTCGCCATTATAAGCATAGTTGTTGGTATAGCCAATAAGTCCAGTTGCACCATATACAGGATATGAACCAGTCACAGATACGCAATTTTCTAGCAATGTGGATGAATGGCATTCAAGGCAATCACACAAGCGTATATTGGGAGTTCCTGATTGTGTAAGTTGTGCTGCAAGTCCTTTGATTAAGGATTGAAGTTTCTCAATGATTTTGTTTTGGGTTATGATGCGCTCGTCAAGTAACTTTAAAAAAGTGGCAATTTTATCTTCTTCCTGCAAAGATGTAGTATAAACAGGGAAAGAAGCATATTCCTGTGAATTTATACCGGGCTGTCCAGAACGAGCAGACATTACAGAAATCCATTTCTTATATCGAAGTGTATGCAGTTGGGAAAACACAAAATATGAATTGTGCTTATAAATATTTGCACGTATAAGAAATCCGGCAAAATATAGCTTACCATCACTATTGCGGTAAAGATAGCTTTTTCCTGTACTTGCTCCTGTACGAGCAAGAAGAATATCATTCTCTTTTACGAGATAACGATCCTCCAGTTCTCCATCTGGAGAAACAACATCATCATACAGATATTGAGAAGAAACTTCATCAATATCTGTAATCCGGATATATTTATTATTCCCATCGAAAGATTTGGCTGCAGCATTCATACCATAGTCAAATCCTTTTGCAATATCTCCAAATGTTGCCATTTTCCACTCTCCGCTAAATTCCGGGAATCTCAAATGGGGAACATTACCTATTATATTTCTCTAATTATTAGAACCAATTAAATTCAAGATTATGAATCAGAAGACAATTAGAGAAATTTCGGACGCATGGCGAGAGAACAAGCGACCGTATGTGAAACAATCGACATTGGCAGCCTACATGTTGATTCTTGAAAATCACATTTTGCCAAAGTTTGGTGAGAGTAACGAACTTCATGAAAATGATGTACAAGGCTTTGTGCTTGAAAAGTTGGAAGGCGGATTGAGCATGAAATCTGTTAAGGACATTCTTGTTGTCCTAAAGATGGTTATGAAATTCGGGGTGAAAAACGAATGGATGAACTATTACGAATGGGATATTAAGTACCCAACAGACGTTGCTGGTAAAAAGTTGGAGGTCTTGTCCGTGGCAAATCATAAAAAGATTCTGAACTATATTCAGAGCCACTTTTCCTTTCCGGGACTTGGTATCTATATCAGCCTTAGTACCGGTCTGCGTATAGGGGAGATCTGTGCTTTGAAATGGAGCGACATCAATGTATATGACGGGATTCTAACCGTTAACCGGACGATAGAACGCATCTATATCATAGAAGGAGAGAGAAAACATACAGAGCTGGTCATCAACACGCCAAAGACAAAAAACTCTTGCCGTGAAATCCCGATAAACAAAGAATTGCTTACTATGTTAAAGCCTTTGAAAAAAGTAATTAATGACGATTATTACATTCTTACTAATGATGAGCGTCCGACAGAGCCACGCACATATCGCAACTACTATAAAAGGCTTATGGAGAAACTTGATATTCCCAAGCTGAAGTATCATGGACTGCGTCATAGCTTCGCGACTCGCTGTATAGAAGTCGGTTGTGACTATAAGACCGTTAGTGTATTACTGGGACATTCCAACATTTCGACTACACTGGACTTATATGTTCACCCCAATATGGAACAGAAAAAGCGATGCATAGCTAAGGTGTTCAAGTCACTTGGTAAATAGAGTTATATACAGAGCGAGGAAATTTAGTATCGCAATTTCTTCGCTCTATTTAATTATCACATTTTACTTAATCTGTTTCATCTACAGTGTCAAGTTTAGTTGATATTTTACTCAAGGTTTTCGATATTTCTTCAAGAGAAACTTGAACTGTTTTGTGTGGAGAGACAGAATGGGGTTTGACAAGACCTGCGACCAAATCTTGAGCTGCATCTTCCAATGGACTTTGTACGAGTATGTTAATGCGGTTGACAAAAGTTTTGATGGGAATGATGGAGTTTAAACGATATTTGTCATTATAGCTAACTTCCGTAATTATATTGAAATCCTTATCTTTCCATTTTTGATTAATATCTTCACACCATCCAATAAGGCAGTTCCAAGATTTGCCAGAAGAGATATATACAGGGTTCTGTGAAGTATTGGTGTACATGTTGCGGAATTTATCATCAAGATTGTTGATTAGGTCATCTCCAAAGCTTATTATCACGTTAGATGCGTCAAATTGGCTCGGATTGGATATTTGCAGAATAAAGGCTTTTTTATTTACAATGATTCGGCAGACGAGATGAGGTCGATGTTCCTCCTCCCACTGGCGTTTGATTTCATTTAGTTGGGCTTGATTTTGTTTTAGAGTTAAAAATGTTACAGCAATCATAGCGAATGATGCAATGGCTCCGATGTAAGAAGCCCAAAAGGAAAGCCATGTCTGCGAATCGCCAATAATCGGGAAGTGAGAAGGTATTTGAAGAACAAAATAATAGGGATTATTAGTAGTAATCCTATAAATAATAAGAAGGATAGATATTTCTTGTTGTATAATTTCATTTCATGTCATGTTAGATGTACTCGACAAAGATAAAGAATTATCTTCAATTGTATTCTTACTCATGTAAATTCCTATCTATCAATTAATCTTTTCAGGATTTTCGATAGCAGAATCGTTATTACCATTCCAATCACAGCTGATACTGTACACCATAAAACAGCCTTCCAAATCAATGCCGAGTGCAAAATCTCCGTATTGACCACTATGATGCTAGCGAAAAAAGAAAATAGGACAACCAGTATGATAATCAAGATATAGAATATCGTGTATGGTATGAAAATATGGCTGTCAACCTTACGGATTTTTCGCTCAGTTTCATTACATTTGTCTTGAATTTGGTGAAGGAACTTATCAAGGACAGTTTGCCCGAATTTTTCCGCCTGTTCCTGCGTCCCTTGTGCAATAGCCACTTTGTACTCTCGTAGAAATTCGAGCAGATTGTCCAGATTTGTAATTATATAATGCACGTTGTCATTCAGGCTGGCAAGTTCCTTGATGTTCTCTTTGAGTAGCCGTTTCTCTTCCTCCAGATATTCATTCTTTGGAGTGGCTTTTATGGATTCCGCTTCATTCATTTCAGCGGAAAAATCGAATTTCTTTTTCATGTTCGGCTTCATAGGCTTATCGTTTTAATCCTGTTTTCGTTTTCTTTCCTAACGAACGGTTGGCAACACGAGCGCATCTGCGAGCCCATTGCAAATCGTCTTCGTCCTTGTCTCTCCACGGAAGGTCGCTTTGCGAACCTCCGCCACCACCTCCAGTTACAACATTCTGCGTATCAAGTAGCCCAACAAAAATAGCTACCGCTATATCAGTAAGCTCTTGACAGTTGGCAACAAACCTGTAATCGAACTCGTCATTGAAACAGTCAAGCACTTTTCCCGGAATATAGAATCGGTATTCCTTGCCTTCATGGTTAAGGGTATAGGGAATCATGTCTGAACGGTCTGCGCGATATTGGGTGTAGTCAATAGGGACAGCCTTATGTTCTGCTGGTTGTTGGACGACTTGGGGAGTATTGTTCTTAATGGTTGTGGTCGGCTGGTGGTGCAGTTTCTTCCATGTTGTAGGAAGTTTCGAGATCATAAGATTTCTGCCGACTCCCAATTCTGAAGCCTTGTATTTGGTATTCCCATGCACGAGTGCATAACCACGGAGAATACCTTGCTTGTCCTCTCGTTCATGCACGGTATAGCCTTTCTGTGCAAGGGCATTCTTATACTCATCCCATGACCATGACGGCATCGCTCTCAACACCTCCATACAGTCCTTGTTCACCTGTGGGATGTTGCGATTTCGGATTTGTGCCGCAGTCGTCCAGCCACGTTTCTTTGCCACTCGCTCTGCTGCACGTTGCGCCCGGAGATGAATATTGTGGTCATTGTTGATATTTCCATCTTCATCCAAACGGCAAACCGCAGCATGGAGGTGGGGGACTTCACCTTTGGATTCCGTATGCAACCAAACCGAGTATTTGCTATTAGCCAAATTGGTTTGGCAAGAACGGACTTTTCCGTTCTTACCGGTAATCACTTGTTTGTCGAACTCCTCTGCGAAGTCGTGCCAGAGTTTTTGCCAGTCCTCGATGTCATAGAATCGGGTATGTTCGGGTGATGGACTCAGCTCGATTCTGATAACGGAGTTCTTTATCGGTCGATGCTGGGATAGGGTCAACTGCATGGAGTTCCATATCCCCATAGCATCCGGTTCTGAGGACAACAGATTGTCCAATACCCGATAGATTTTCTCCGGATGCTTCTTATGCTGTGATTCGCCGGTAATGTAACGGAGGTCGTTTATGCCGTGCGATATGGCTTTGGCTTTCGCAATCATTCTTCTTCGGATTTAGGGGTGGACGGAATTTTGTTCTTCTCTTTTACAGCATTCAGGAACTGGCAGATATTTTCAGCCACATTACCTAATTCTTTCAGCCAGCCCACCATAAACGGAACCTGATTGAACATTGCCATGCGCTGCTTTGTGGACATTCCGTGTAGGGCGGAGGTGTATTTTACGAGGTCTGACCGACAATCGTCCAGATTCTGTAACAGTACCGCTTCTTCTTTCGTGAGCCTTGCTTTTGGCTTGAAGTTATACGCACGTGATAATATGTAGTCACTTACAGTCATGCCGCATTGTCCGGCCAGTGATTTTATATGCTCCTTCTGAGTAGGAGTGACTTTTGCTCCGATGAAGACACTTCTGGTTTCTTTCGAGGAGTCCGATGTATTTTCAATATCTTCTTTCATCTGAATCATTTTATAATGGTTGAATAGGTGCGAGCTTGCGAGTACCGCACCAGCAAGGGAACTGAGCAGGCGAGAGCGCCAATGTACAACCGTAACGCAGTGAGGTTATACCTTGGCATATCTCGCAACAGTTACCTGTTGATGCTTCACGGCAAGCCATATCGGATGCGTATAGTGAACTGGCACTCGGATAGGAAACATAGAATGAAATGAGCCTCTAAAAGAGGGGAGAATATGAATATCTCACATGATGTCTTCCTGCCGACTTTACTTTATTCTTATGTATACGCCCCGACAATAAAGTAAAGTTGAACTCAATAATGGTATTCTGGATTGAAGGCATAATCTTTCCCTTCTTTTATAACCATTTGTTTGTCGCTTAGCAATGTTGCGACCTTTACCGCCTTGTTATAACCGAGTTTTATACCCTGCAATCCGTAACCCTCTTTCAAGCGTTCTATATAATCATCGTAATTGCTGATGTTGCCATTGGCAAAAACGGTATCCAATGCTGGACGATGTACATTCTTTGGAATCTCCTTGTCTGGATCGAACGGTCCTTTGGTTGGTCGTCCGGTCTTCTTCTCTTTGGGCAGATAGGACTCTACCGGTTCGGGCATGGCTTCCTCGTTTATGCGGAAGGCGAAAGGCTCAAACTCACGGTCACGGATATGGACGGCTTCGACCACGCTTACAGCTTTGTCCTCTTTGTCCACTTCGACCTGCATGATGGTTTCCGCTTTATTGTTTAGTTCCGTGCCGATGTGACCACGGGCATGTTCATCATTCTTGTTCTGATGCAAGACGGTATGGATATGGATTTGCCTGTCATCCGTCCACTGCATGAATTTGGAGATGATGTCGGTGGATTCGCTGGAGGAGTTGATGTCGTAAAGGAAATCACGAATGCCATCTATGATGACCAATCCCAAATCCGGTATTGTGCCAATGGCCTGTTCAACTATCGCTAGACGTAGTTTAGGGGAAAACTTGCGCAGAGCCAGCATAATCAGATTATCCGGATTCTTGTATTCCGGCAAGTCGGCCAAACGTAATATGCGTTTCAATACTTGTTGGCAATGATACCGCCCCTGCTCTGTGTCTATGTATAGAATCTTCCGCTTGTTCTCAGGGAACATAGACCGGTAATGAAGTACGGTGCTGCCACTCAATGCCGATGCGACAATGGCTGAAACGTTGAAAGTTTTCTTGCTTTTGGCTTTTCCGATGGAAGCACTGAAGTTTCCCAATGTTCCGATAATGGTATCGTCCACCATCAGAACCATCGGGGAGTGTTCGTATGTACTTGTTACGCTTATTGTAGACTCCGCCATGTAAGCGGCCAATTCTTCCGGAGAAAGAATAATAGTGTCTGTCTTTTCCATCGCTACCAGTTTTTAGGGTTCGGTTTACGGCGATGGGAGGCGAGCAAGGACTCATTCTCGTCCTCGAAACTTTGCGGAGCCGGATTCTTCCGGGAAGATTCCAGCCATCTATCCAGTTCGTCACGATAGATGTAGAGATGCTTTCCTTGTTTTATAACCGGAATATCGTCCTTCTTGACCTTGTAATAAAAGGTCGACAACGGCATTTTAAGATAGTTGCAAGCCTCCTGTACGGTCATGGGGACGTGTGTGTTCTCTTTGGTTTCGTACTGCTTTGAAAGTTTCTCCGTAAGCAGGTTTTCCATACTTGCGATTCTGTCGCATAGTTCGCCTACCACAGTCGGCAGGTCGTTGAATGTCAGTTGGTCTTTTTCCATATTATGACTATTTTAATCATTTAACATGCTGCGAACCAAGTCAATGAAACCTTGCAGAACAATACAGACCGGATTAATTATTTCGTCTGCATACTTTTTTTATTGCGAGTCATCATTATCTGCATCTAAATGGAAGCGATAATCGCCTTTATCGGGTACATCAATAGGAATCTGGCTTGGAACATTATCCCGTAAATTGAGCCTGAGATATTCAAGGGTCGCATTTACAAGTTCGTATGGAAATGATTTCTTGATAAAAACTGCTCTTTTCGCTAAGGGCACTCCCAAGCGTTCACCGACATTCCATGCCAAATGGCGAAGTCCCGGCGACCTCAGCGGATTGTCTATATTGGAACGAATCGGTTTATATGACTCAGATTGATCGTAAGCCATATGCTCTATATTGGAAATGAGGGTGGCAATATCCTCTTTGGAGAGATAGGGGGCAGTCTTGACGGTTACATATTCCCGAATCACATCCATGATTTCCGCTTGCCTTTCAATCTCTTTCTTTTTGAGTTCCACCAATATGGAATCATATTTATTCAAATGAGAATCTTGCGGACAATCAGAGTTTACAGTATCTTGATTCGACTGTTGGGACGGAGGACATTTCTGTTCAAGCAAATCCATCGGTTGCTCGATGGGCAGTGTTTCAGTAGCATCCGTAGGTTCTATGGCGTTCTCTGATTTTACAATAGGGGTATATGGTTCGCCCAAAGAGAAGTTGATAGGATTTTTTGTCAGCCATTTATAGAAAAATTTGTGCAGGAGCCCGCACAATATGATAGCTATTACCAGTCCAAGGATGACAGGAGTCGTTATACGCATGATATTGATGTCATGGCAAAGGAAAAGATAAGTATCTATGGCCGCATAAATGATAACGGACAGTGCGAGGATAAAACTTATCTTTTTAGTCTGAATTTGTTTTTTATTCGTCATGGTCTGCAAGTATTTGGAATCGTTTTGCGCTAAAGATATAATCGATATTCCAGATAGTTGCAATAAAGAGACTGATAGTTACCAGGTATCATCCTAAATATCACGGTCAGAGTATGATTTTTCACCTAAAATCATACTCTGACCGCAGAAATCGAGGACGAAACGGCTGTCAGTCTTTCCTTGTCAAAGTAATCTTTTTGCTGGCTTCACGCTTGTTGGCATCCACGACTTTGATATACCTTTGCGTAGTGGTTATACTCTTGTGAGCCATTATGCTTTGTATGGTGCGGATGTCCGTTCCTGCCGCAGCTTGCAGCGTGGCGAATGTTCTCCGATACGAGTGGAAAGTTATGTTTTTAGTAATTTCGGCAGAGCGAATCCACTCTTTCATGGGTGCTTGTGTCCAACTGCGCATAAGTCCCTTGAATACCAAACCTTTCTTTTCAGAACTATAGCCTATCAATCCCAATGCCTCCTCGCTGATGGGAATGATGTCTTCCGCTTTGTTCTTTTGTGTAATGATGTGTACGCATTTCCCTCCGGCTGAATAGTCTACAATATCTTCCCAACATAAGGCAAGAATATCACTGATACGTAAACTGGTCATACATGAAAACAGCGATGCTATTTTCAGAATGGGTTTCTTGCACGGTGTTTCAGCCAGTTTATACAGTTCTTCTACAGACAGATACTCTTTGACCACATCTTCCGTTTCAATCTTATCCAAGAAATCATTGACGTTGGTCTTTATCATTCCATTGCGGTAGAGGATTTTCAGGAAGCCCCTGAAAGTCGACCAATATCCCGATGCGGAGTTCCGTGTGATAGGGCCGTTACGTCTCAGTTTCTTGGCCGTGAGCAGATATTCCCGAAACTTGTTACAGAGGTCGATGTCAATCTCTTCAAAGGTGCATTTACCATGTACGAAGTTACTGAAATGCAGATAGACAAACTCCCATTTCTGGTCATGCTTACGGAGCTGCTTGCGATAATACTCCAGAAAGTCTGCCTTGAGTTTGTACTTGTCAAAGAAGTCATACCGTTCATTGACTACCGACTCGAACCTGCGGCAACGGATGGCTTCGGCTTTCTCGGTCATTACCTCGTTGAAATTCTGTTCACGTTTGTTTCTCGGATTGGCATAGATATAAATACCAAGCGATTCATGACGGATAACTTTCATTGTCTCTTTGTCTCGATACCCCGGATAATAATCCAGATAGAAAGACATCATCCTGCCTTTTAGCGGACGTGTCCTTAATGTCACGGTCTTGCATTCATGCATAATGTTATATTTTTATGGTTATTATTAATTCGTCGGCGAAACTCTATAATGTAATCATGCAGATTACCTACAGCAGGGATTAATTTTTGAATAATTTACGGATAGTCATAAATTAGACTATTTGCGGACACCCATTACCCGGTCAAACTCCACTTTCAGGAATCTGACGAACCGTCCGTTCTTCTCACGGTTGATCTGATGGAATTGCAGAATACCGTAAACCGAATCACGAGAGAGCTTGAATTTCTCCATTGCCTCCTTGACGGTATAGTATTCCGCCTTGCTCTCCTGTTCGGAACTCTTCGAGAGGTCGAAGTGGAGCTTGGAGTAGAATATCTGCCCATGCTCCTTCTTGGATGGAATGTTGTTCCGATACACCTGCGAACGGATGGCGACACGTGTCATGCCGTACTTCTCTTGAATCTCTTCCGGTGTGTACCATTCAGTAAGGTCGGAATCCACCTCGTATTTGGCAAAGGCGGCATTGATATGTTTCTTGCTGTAATAGTTGAACTGGCGGATTCTCACTTTCGGCACTTTATGTTGCCGTGTGTAAGTCCACACCCATTTGGCGTTGACCTTATATTTCTCTGCAATTTCTTCAGCAGTGTAATACTCGGTGATGTCGAAGTCGTTTTTTGCAACCAGTCGTTCGTAAGGTTTGCTTTTGAGCATTAACTCTATGTCTGCACGCCTTACCAAAGCCATTCTTCCGCTAATTCGGGATGCTCTAAGTTTATCCTCTTTGACTAATTTATAAATGTACTGACGGCTCACGCCCATCAATCGAGCAGCCTGCGAGAAAGTGAAATATTCTTGCTTCTCCAAACTGGAGCGCAGCTCCTGCATTTCCTGAATGTGGCGCAGTTCCATTTTGCGCTCCTTGATACGATGTTTGTAACCTCGCTTCGAGCATTGAGGGCTACAATAACAGGTCGTTGTTTTCTGTGCAATGAACGGTTTGCCGCACCATTGACAAATTCTCTTTACTTCCATATTTTCTATATCATTTTCTCTGTTTTTTAATTTCCCTTTTTGTCTACACATGTAAACCATTGTCAACACACGTCAACTAATGCGTTACTGTGACATTCGGGCTAACCGTGAATTTCCGTCGCGGTAGAAATATGATAGAAAAATATGGATAAAAACCGTTACTTCCAAATAC
>ERZ791680.1861-NODE-1861-length-10965-cov-2.912557_pt1 | contig 10965 bp, 10 predicted proteins | sample MGYA00510051_ERZ791680 | MGnify/ENA primary metagenome ERZ791680 (study PRJEB30046, sample SAMN00715238) | human gut metagenome | study: EMG produced TPA metagenomics assembly of the A metagenome-wide association study of gut microbiota in type 2...
TGGAGATAAAAGCAGTCAGAATAACAGAAAAGTAAGAGAAGAGATTTTCTGTGAATTTGCGAAAGAGAAAAAAACATTATATTCATTGTCGGCGCCTGAAACGAGTTTGGAAGAAGCGTTTATGAAATTGACACAGAACGATAATATAGAAAGAAATATGCAAATCGAAGAATCGCTTGTGAAAGATAGACAGGTAAAGGACGGACGGGTGAAAGAAAGCCGACCGGGAGAGAAACAGATAGGAGTGGAAACCAGAAAATGTGAGATGAATACAGAGGGAGGAAAAGAGGATGAAGGCGGTTTATAAAAAAGAATTAAAAGCGTATTTTCAGTCTATAATAGGGTGTGTATTTATTGCCTTTCTTATTGCATTTACTGGAATTTATTTCATGGCGTATAATATGACAACAGGATATCCGTATTTTTCTTATACACTTTCAGGATCGTTGATCGTATTTATTGTAGGGATTCCTTTGATTACGATGCGTTCATTTGCAGAAGAGAGAAAGAATAAAACAGATCAGATTCTGTTGACAGCGCCAGTGAGTTTGTGGAAAGTTGTGGTTGGAAAATACCTGGCGATGGTGACGGTAATTGCAATCCCGAATCTTATATTTTGTATTTTCCCTCTTATCATTAAATTGCAGGGGACGGCGTATTTGACAGTTGATTATATTTCGATTTTGATGTTCTTCCTGCTCGGCTGTGTTTTTGCAGCTATAGGAATGCTTTTATCAGCGCTTACAGAAAGTCAAATTATTGCGTATATAGGGACGTTTGGTATTTTTCTGATTCTATATTTATGGGATGGTATCTTATCTCTGTTTCCAAATACGGCGATGAGCGGACTTGTGTTTATAATTTTGCTTATTTTGCTGGCAGCTTTCTACATATGGAGAATGACGAACAGTTTTTCGATTGCGGGAGGAGTGGGCTGTGTCGGAGTGGCAGTAGCGATAGCAGTGTATTTTCTGAAAGAGACGCTTTATGAAAATCTGTTTACAGAGTCTTTGGGCGGGTTCGCTCTGACAAATATTTTTACCGATATTACACAAAATAGTATTGTAGATGTGAGCGGAATTGTATTGTACTTGTCGATGATCACATTATTTTTATTTTTGACAGTTCAGTCGATTAGAAGACGACTTTGGGAAAGTGCGGCAAAAAAACATGGAGCGTATAGCGTGACGATGACAGCGGTTTTTCTTGCAATTACAGTTGTCATAAACTTGATTGCATGCCAGATACCGGAAAAATTCCGAAAGATAGATGTGAGTAATACAAAAATTTACGAGATTTCAGATACGACAGAAGATTTCCTGAAAGAAATGAATAAAGAAATATCGATGAAGATAATTGCCGTAAAAGAAAATACAGATGAACGAATCGTTACATTTTTGAGTAAATATGCGGCTTTATCGAATAAAATACATGTGGAGTGGATAGATCCTGTTCTTCATCCGTCGGTTTTGTCAGAATATGAAACTACAGAAAATACGATTGTGATTTCCTGTGAAGAAACAGGAAAAAATACGACGGTTTCTTTTGATGATATTTTGGTGATGGATCAATATTCCTACTATTATTATGGAAGTACATCGTATACATCATTTGACGGAGAAGGACAGCTCACAAGTGCACTGAATTATGTGACAGGCGAGGAGACAAAGAAAGTTTATTTGTCAACAGGACATGGGGAACAAGAGCTTGCTGAAACGATAACGGAATTGATGAATAAAAATGGATATGAGTTGTCGGAAGTTAATTTACTTATGTCAACATCTGTACCGGATGATTGTGATCTTCTTATTGTGAACGCAGTAACTTCTGATCTGACAGAAGATGAGAAAACAATGTTGCAGCTGTATTTGCAGCAAGGGGGAAAGGTGACCGTCCTATTAGGAGAAACAGAAGGGGAAAAGCTCCCGAACCTGATAAGTATTTTGTCTGAATATGGCATGACGATGGAAGGCGGTTACATTGCAGATATGACGAGATGTTATCAAAATAATCCTTATTGCATTTTCCCCAAATTATCTGTAAGCGGTGATTTGGCAGAACAGATTAAGTCAGAAATGACACTTGTTATGAATACCCATGGGATGACAGTGAACGATCCGGCAAGGGATACGATTACAACGGTTCCGTTTATGTCAACGTCTGATCAGGCATTTGCAGTGACGGAGCAAGACCAAAAGCAGGGAGAATATATTCTTGGAGCATATGCGACAGAAACAGTAAGCGAGATCTCCGCAGAGACAGAAGAAACAGAAATTTCAGAAGAAAATGCAGAAGCGTCGGAAGAAATTACGGAAGATACAGAGAAGGAAAGTAGATTGACGGTGATTGCTGCAGGAAGTCTGATAGATGAGCAGATTATAGATACCTTTACGGAATTGGAAAATACACAGTTGTTTATGAACATAATGGCAGTAAATTTTGAAAATGTGAAAAATGTCTCAATCGAAGCCAAAAGCCTTAGTGTAGAATATAATGCTGTTCAGCATGCCGGATTATTCGGAACACTGATGATTTTTGGAATACCTGCAGTGATTTTAATCAGTGGTTTTGTTGTTTGGTACAGGAGGAGAAAAGCATGACACAAAAAAGGAAAATAGGTTTGCTCATAATTGTTTTCGTGGCGCTTATATGTATATATATGTGGGTTCGCGCGTGGAATCAAAGCGAACAGGCACAGGCAAATACAATGATACGAATTACAGATACAGAAGGAGATAAGATTAAAAAGATCGCTTTAAATATAGAAAATGGAGAGTTGAACTTTGAAAAAGAAAATGGTGTGTGGTATGATGCTTTAGATCATGATATTCCGCTTAATCAAAGCATTATGAATGAAATTGCAGATACGGTTGGCAGTATTTCTGCAAATCGGAAGTTGAAAAATGCAGATGAAGCAAAAGACTATGGTTTGGATGTTCCTATTTATACGATTGAGTATACAGATGATAATGATGATGTCATTTCTGTTTATTTCGGAAATAATACAGGGGACAATATTTATGCAACATTAAAAGGGGAAAAATCTATTTATACTGTTTCGAGTCAGGTCATTGAAGATTTAAATTATACAGAAGAAGATCTGATACAACTTGACGACTATCCATCGATTGGAAGTGGCAATCTTGAGAAGGCAGTTATTACGAAAAATAAAAATTCTGTTGTATATGACAGTGCAGACGAGACGCAGACGGAACAAATAATCGCAATAGCCGGAGGCCTTGGAGCTGTGCAGCTGTCCACAACGGCAGATTATTGTGCAGAAGAAAAAGAATTATCAGAATACGGTTTGGATGAAGATTTAAGGGCTGCGGTAGAAGTGACTTATCAGGAAGATGAAAAAGAAAAGAAACTGACATTATATATAGGAAACCGGGTCGGGGATGACAGATATGTGATGTTAAATGATTCAAAGATTGTGTATCTGGTTTCTGATGCAATATGTGGAAATATATTAAATGAAGAAGAATAAAAACAGGTTATAAGCAGTAAGATTTTATATTCTTTTAATTGACTTTGCAGGAGAAACGAGAGAGAATGTTATTCATATCAAAAAGGCATTAATGCAGAAGGATGGATGGAAATGAAAGAAAAATTAATACGTTTTATGCAGGGCAGATACGGTATCGATCAATTATCGAAGTTTCTTCTGATCACGGGATTGGCGGTAGTTCTTTTATCGGCGTTTTTCGGAGAAACCGCGGTGAGCATGCTTTTATATATTTTCGGCTGGGGAGTCGTGATCTACTGTTATTTTCGGATATTTTCAAGAAATGTACAGAAGCGGTACGCAGAAAATCAGGCATATCTTATGAAAACATACAAGATAAGAAATTGGTTTCAGAATCAAAAAAACATCTGGCAGCAGAGAAAAGTGTACCACATTTATACATGTCCGTCATGTAAACAAAAAATCCGCATCCCGAAGGGCAAAGGGAAAATTGAAGTAAGATGTCCGAAGTGCGGTACGACTTTTATAAAGAAAAGTTAAGCTGTGCAGACAACGAAAATATAGAACTGAAAAGTAAGAAATCCCCGTAACAATGAACTGCTCCAAAAAGTCTGACTTTTTTGGAAGAGTTCGTTGTTACGGGGATTTTGTTTTCGGTTTCAATAACGATATCTTTACCAGCTAGGGAAGAAAAGGTTATTTCCGATGTTGACTCCCGGTCGGTTTGTAGATCCTGCATAGAGGAAATAATAACAGTCTGCCACTGCCGCAAGTCTTGCGCCGTTGATCGCATCTTGCGCAACCTGCATAGATAAAGAGGTCGGACCTTTCTTCAGAACAGCGTCAAGACGACCTGTCCATACCGGTTCAAACTGTCCGCTTGCATAGATAACTCCTCTGATCGTATTCGGAAAACGAGGACTTTCCACACGGTTTAATATTACAGTTGCGACAGCAAGCAGAGAATCATAGTTCTGATGAGCTTCACACTGCAGGATCGCCGCAAGAAGTGTGACGTCATCCGCAGAAGCGTCGATCTGTCCGCCGTTGTTTGTAATAGTATCGTCGTAGCCGCCGTTTTGCTGGAGCTGCTCCAGTCGCTCTGCCTCAAGGCGGGCAGCCTCTTCAGCCTTTGCTTTTTCTAATTTGGCTTGTACTTCCGTAAGATTTGTTGAAGTCGCCTTTGCTTTTTCCTGGAGTTCCGTCTGTTTTTTCTTAAGTTCATCTTTCAGATCAAGAAGTGAATCCTGCTGAGTTTCTAATGTGTTTTTCTGATCTTCGATATTTTTATAAATATTTTTCAGATCGTCAAGGGCAGTTTTGTCATATTCGCTCAGATTTTCGATAAAATCAGCTTTGTTTATAAAATCTGCCATGTTTTCCGCCGAAAAGAGCATCTCAAGCAGTGTTGCGTTCCCGTGTTCGTACATATATTTAATACGGGATTTCATATTTTCATACTGCTCATTTTCGTTTTCTTCAGCTTCGACAAGTGCATCGGAAGTACGGGCAATCTCACCGTTTAAGATCTCAACCTGCATTTCTGTTGCAGAGATCTCTTCGCTCAAAGAGAGAATATCTTTGTTGATACCGTCTAATTCACTTTCGAGTGCAGAAGTCTGTCCTTTTAAATTGTCAATGTTGTCATCTGCAAATGAAGGAAAAACTGAAAGTACAATTCCGAGAGAACTGATCAGGATGATGCCTGATTGTATCCACCGTTTTTTGTAGAATTTCATAGCTTTAAATTCCTTTCTTGAAGCATTTTTTAAGTGCTGAATAATCATTATACTACAAATTGCGTTATTTGGCAAACTTTGATATGATAAAGGCTGAGAAGGCCGCTTTTAAAAGCGGCGAAAGACAGAACGGAAAAGAAAGAGGTATATCTATGACGCATAAGATAAAAATGATCGGACTTGACCTGGACGGAACATTGCTGACGGATAAAAAAGAACTGACTGTGCGGACAAGAGAAGTTCTTGCAAAGGCGATCAGAAGCGGAATCGTCGTACTTGTAGCTACGGGGCGTCCGTGGATGGGAGTTCCGGAAGAATTGAGAGAATTTCCGGGTATGGATTATGCGCTGACGTCTAATGGAGCAAGGATTATCGACACTCGTACGGGAAATGTAATAGAAGAACATCTGTTGTCTGTCAAATCAGCGAAAAAGGCGTTGGAAATTTGTCGAAAATATGATACTCTACAAGAGGTATATTTTGATGGACAGGGATATGCTCCGGCAGAAAAAATGGAGTTTGTGGAACGATATCACAAAAATCCGAATATGTGGGAATATATGCGTAAAACCCGTATTCCGGTGGATGATATTTTTGAACTGGTAGACAGAGAAAACAGAGGTCTCGATAAAACGCAGGCATTATTTGCGGATATGTCCGAGAGAAAACGTGCGTGGGAAGAACTTGCCCGTCATGAGGATTTGGAACTGGTCGGATCTCTTCGTTATAATATAGAAGTGAACGCGGCGGGAGTCAATAAAGGAACAGGACTTGTCAATCTCGGAAGCAGGCTTGGTATTAAGCGGGAAGAGATCATGGCGTTCGGAGACGGAGATAACGATACCGTGATGCTGAAAGAAGTCGGTTTCGGCGTCGCAATGGCAAACGGAGAGCCGCAGGTGAAAGAAGCTGCAGATTATATCACACTGTCAAATGAAGAGGACGGCGTTGCGCAAGCGATTGAAAGATTTGTTCTCGGAGGAGGAGAAGCAAGATGTTAGAAGCATTAAAAGTAATTATATTCGGTATTGTGGAGGGAATCACGGAATGGCTGCCGATCAGCAGCACGGGGCATCTGATCTTGTTGGAAGAATTACTGCATTTGAAACAAAATCAGGCGTTTCTTGACATGTTTTATGTTGTGATCCAGCTTGGAGCGATACTGGCGGTTGTCGTTATGTATTTCCATAAGCTGAATCCGTTTTCACCGAAGAAAACCCAGAAACAGAAGATGTTGACGATCCAGTTGTGGGTCAAAGTGATCATAGGTTCGATTCCGGCAATGCTGATCGGGCTTCCGTTCAATGATTTTATAGAAGAAAAGTTCAACAATTCATATGTTGTTGCCGCGACATTGATCATCTACGGTATTCTGTTTATCGTAATCGAAAACTATCAGAAAGATAAGCAGCCGAAAGTGGAAAAACTTTCTCAGCTTACGATACAGACGGTTTTGATCATCGGCGTATTTCAGGCATTGGCGCTGATCCCCGGAACATCCCGTTCGGGAGCGACGATCGTGGGAGCGCTTCTCATAGGAGTATCAAGAGGAGTTGCGGCGGAATTTACATTTTTCCTTGCAATTCCGGCGATGTTCGGCGCAAGTTTTTTGAAACTGATTAAATTCGGATTAAATTTCACGGGTATGCAGGTATTTCTGCTTTTGTTGGGAACGGTCGTTTCGTTTGCGGTTTCCATCCTTGCGATCAAGTTCCTCATGCAGTATATCAGAAAACATGATTTTAAAGTGTTTGGTTACTACAGAATCGTACTGGGAGTCATTGTGCTTCTTTACTTCGGTATTAAGACGCTGCTTGCATAAGAATTGTTTCGGCGAAAATGTGTATTTTGCAAAAAACCTGTATAAAGAATGAAGATTTATGCATAAAGTAACGCATAATATACATAAAAACTGAAACAGAATGCATAAAATTAAAAAAAGAGCTTGATTTTTATGCAGAACGTGTTAGAATGTAGTGCATGGAATGCATGGTTATTCAGCATTGAGCAATGGAATTATAAACGGAGGGTGCGAAAATGAAAAATACGAAAATGAAAAAGTTTTTAGCAGTAGTTTTAAGTGCGGCGCTTGTTGCCGGACTGGCAGCAGGTTGCGGAAGCAAAGAAGACGGTAAAGAAGAAGATAAAGGAAGCAGCGCGAAAACGGCGAAAGTGATCGACGTTGATCTTACAAATGAAGAGTATGCGTTCGGTATTGATAAAGATCAGCCGGAACTTGTTGAACAGGTAAACGCATTTATAAAAGAAGTAAAAGAAGACGGAACGCTGGATGAGATCTGTGACAAGTATTTCGGCGGCGGAGAGCCGGCAGCAGTAGAATCCGCAAAACTTGACGAGTCGAAAGATCAGCTTGTAGTTGCCACAAATGCAGCGTTTGAGCCGTTTGAGTATACAAAAGGCGATAAATATGTCGGAATCGACATGGAACTGGCAGCTCTTCTTGCGGAAAAGCTTGGAAAAGAACTTGTAATCCAGAATATGGATTTTGATGCGGTATGTCTTTCTGTAGGACAGCACAAATGTGATATCGCTATCGCAGGACTTACAGTCAATGATGAAAGAAAACAATATGTGACATTCTCAGATACATATTATCAGGCGTCACAGCGTTTGATCGTTCCGAGCGATGACGATACATTCGACGATCTGAAAGATGCAGATGCAGTTGCGGCAAAACTTGGCGAACTGAAAAAAGAAGATAAGATCGGCGTACAGCAGGGAACGACAGCGCAAAGCTACATCGAAGGAGACGAAGCTTTCGGATTTGAAGGACTTCCGGCTACATGCCAGCCGTATAAGAGCGGATCACTTGCGGTTCAGGATATGCTGAACGGAAACATCAAATATGTGATCATCGATGCAGCTCCGGCTACAGCGATCACAGAAGCGATTAATGCAATGCAATAAGTTCTCGGAAGCAGAATGAGCAATCGGCGCAATACAGAAGAGGATTTCAAAACAGTATGAAATGAAACGGACGATTGAGCGGATGATTTCGGACTGAGAGTTTTGCAAAAAGAATAGAAAACAGTATTAAATCAGAAAGGGAAATACAGGTATGTTCCGAAAACGGAAAATATCGGCGTTTTCCTTTCTTTGGACGTTTGAGAGAAGAAAGCAAAGAGGAAAGTAATGGGTAATTTTAGTGCAAAAGTAGATAAGTTTATAGAAATATTTATCGATCAAAACGGCTATGTAAAAGTGGTGCAAGGTTTGCAGAACACAGTCCTTATTGCGATTGTCGGTCTGGTCATCGGTATTTTGATCGGGACTGTTATCGCGACGGCAAGGGTGCTGCCGAAATATAAAGTGCTCCCAAGAGTTTTGAACGGTATATGCAGCGTTTATGTGGCGATGTTCAGAGGAACGCCGATGGTTGTGCAGCTTCTTGTATTTTATTATGTACTTCTTCCGATCATCGGATGGAACATAACGGGAGTTCAGGTCGCGATGCTTGTGTTCGGATTGAACAGCGGCGCATATATTTCGGAAATTATGCGAAGCGGAATCCAATCGGTAGACGCAGGACAGATGGAAGCGGGACGTGCAGTCGGATTAAGTTTCGGGGCGAGTATGATGAAGATTGTCATTCCGCAGGCTGTCAAGAATATTCTTCCGACTCTCGGAAACGAATTTATCGCGCTTATCAAAGAAACATCGGTTGTAAGTTTCGTAGGCGCGGCGGATCTGTATGTGGCGTTTAACTATATCGGAACAAACAGTTATGAATTCATGGTTCCGTATCTCGTGATGGCGCTTATTTATATTGCATTGATCCTTGTTGTGACACTGCTTGTAAAATTATTGGAAAGGAGCCTGAAGAAGAGTGATAGACGTAATTAATCTTAGAAAAAGCTTTGGTGATCTTGAAATCTTAAAAGGCATCAATATCACGATCAATAAAGGCGACATTGTCGCGGTGCTCGGACCGTCAGGTTCCGGAAAAAGTACGTTTCTGCGCTGCTTAAATTGTATGGAAGATCCGACATCCGGAAGCATTGTTTTTAAAGGAGTCGATATCGCGGATATGAAAGTCGATATCAACGTGCATCGCCGCCATATGGGTATGGTATTTCAACATTTTAATTTGTTCAATAATAAAACAGTTCTTCAAAACGTAATGATGGCTCCGGCATATTTGCAGTGCAAGGATCTGAAAAAAGCAAAAAATAAAAACAGAATGATCCGGTTTAAAAATATATTCCGAAGCAAAAAAGAAGAACTTATCCCAATTACAACGACAAAAGAACAGATCAAAAGCGAGACGAAAAAGCAGGCTCTTGAACTGCTCGGAAGAATCGGACTTGAAGACAAAGCGGACGTTTACCCGTCTACATTGTCGGGAGGTCAGAAGCAAAGAGTTGCGATCATTCGTTCTCTTGCAATGAATCCGGATGTGATCCTGTTTGACGAGCCGACATCGGCGCTTGATCCGGAGATGGTCGGAGAAGTTCTTGAGTTGATGAAGAAGCTGGCTCAGGAAGGAATGACGATGGTTGTAGTCACTCATGAGATGGGATTTGCGAAAGAGGTTGCGTCCAGAGTGATCTTCATGGATGACGGGCAGATTGTTGAGGAAGCTGAACCGGAAGAATTTTTCGGCAATCCGAAGAATCCGAGACTGAAAGAATTTTTGTCGAAGATTTTGTAAAAAGAATCTGTAAGTTGAAAAACGTGTACATGTCTGTGCACAGAAGAACATATGAAAAGCAGGGTGGATGAGAAACTCTGCTTTTTGTTTTTGAAAGAATGAAAAGTCCGAAGCAGACTTTTTGCTTTTATTTAAAGCGAGGTGGAAAATGAGATACGATCGAATTTATAAGGCGAAGTTTATAGAACGTCCGAACCGGTTTATTGCCTATGCAGAATTAAACGGGAAAAAGGAAACGGTTCATGTGAAAAATACAGGAAGATGCGCCGAGCTTCTTCGGCCGGGAGCAGATATTTATATTCAGGAAAGCGATAATCCGTCCAGAAAGACAAGGTGGGACTTGATTGCCGTAAAAAAGGGCAGTCGAATGATCAATATGGACTCTCAGATTCCGAATAAGGTTGTAAAAGAATGGATTGAACAGGGAAATCTTTTTGGAAATGTGACTTTGATCCGGCCTGAAACCGTATACAAAAATTCTCGTTTTGACCTGTATGTGGAATCCGGGAAGCGAAAGGCTTTTATCGAGGTAAAAGGCGTTACCCTGGAAGAAAATAATATCGTGCGCTTTCCGGACGCACCTACAGAACGGGGGATCAAGCATCTCTGTGAGCTTATGCATGCAGCAGCTGACGGCTATGAGGCGTATCTTCTTCTGGTGATCCAGATGAAGGATGTAAGATATTTTGAACCAAACTGGGAGACACATCCGGAATTCGGAGAAACACTTAAGGCGGCAGCAGATGCCGGTGTCCACATCCTGGCCTATGACTGTGCCATCACGGAAGATTCCATAAAGATCTGTGATCCGATACCGGTAAGATTATAGAAAGGAAACGATATGCCTGAAAACATTGCAGAACCCCTTCTGAAATGGTACGATAAAAACAAAAGGATCCTGCCCTGGAGAGATAAAGACAATGCCTATTATACCTGGGTATCTGAGATCATGCTCCAGCAGACCCGAGTGGAAGCTGTGAAACCTTATTTTCAGCGCTTTATCCGGGAACTTCCGGATGTAGCAGCCCTTGCGGCGGCACCGGAAGAGAGGATCATCAAGCTGTGGGAAGGCCTTGGCTATTACA
>ERZ791680.1871-NODE-1871-length-10908-cov-3.147517_pt1 | contig 10908 bp, 9 predicted proteins | sample MGYA00510051_ERZ791680 | MGnify/ENA primary metagenome ERZ791680 (study PRJEB30046, sample SAMN00715238) | human gut metagenome | study: EMG produced TPA metagenomics assembly of the A metagenome-wide association study of gut microbiota in type 2...
TGCCATTTTCTGACCTGTCAGTTGTGGTAAGTTCTCTCCACAGATGCCACCGATCGCGACCACCGGAATACTTACGCTTTCGCAAATCTGTCGAAACAGTTCGAAGGACATTGGCTTGGCATCTGATTTTGTACTCGTACCAAAGACTGCTCCACTGCCCAAATAGGTAGCGCCAGCCGCCTCCGCTGCTTTTGCCTGTTCCACTGTCTTTGCAGTCACACCAATCACGGCGTTTTCTCCCAAAATCTCTCTGACTTTGGATATTTCCATATCGGACTGTCCCACATGCACACCATCCGCCCCGACCAACTTTGCTACTTTTACATTATCGTTAATGATCAGCGGCACATGATATCGATGGCAGAGCAAAAGCAATTCCTTTGCTTCCCCAATAAAAGTCTCTTCGTCTAAGTGTTTCTCACGAAGTTGTACCATTGTTGCACCGCCTGCCAGAGCACTTTCCACCGCTTGTGCAAGTGTCTGTTCGCCCAGCCAGCTGCGGTCTGTAATCGCATATACTTTTAATTGTTCTCGTCTAAATTCCATGTATTCTCCTTCGCGCGCCTGTGACCTGCTTCATGCTCGCGCGCGTGCGTATCTCCAGCACAAATTGCCTTTTTTATCATAAGCAATTTTGTAGGATTTTCTTATTTATACAAAAAACGCACAGAAACCAACGATGGATTTCTGTGCGAAATAATCATTTCTGCAACTCTCTATCTCCCTACGTTGGCATTATCCAAATCAGGTTATGGGTCAAAGCAACTCGCTTACTCTCAGCCTGCCTACTTGCAAGCTCCCCTTTTTATAAAATAAAGATGTCATTCTTTCGGACAACATCTTTATTATAGTCGTTATGACAAATTATGCAAGAAAATTTTATTGCAATTTAGTAGCGGTCAAAAAGTTCCTGTGTGCAACGCCGCATCACTTCCACATTGACACTATTGCCAAATTGTTTATATGCCTGTTGATCACTGCTATCGCATATAAATCCTTCTCCTGCCTCCGGCGTTCGAACCGGATTCGGAAAACTTTGCAAACGCCCTGCCTCCTCCACCGTTAATCGTCTCTTGTATCTGCCAATAATCGGGATCTGTACCATGGCAACGAGTGCAGGGAAACACGTTGGTGCTTTCACGCGAATGCCTGATGGTCGCATCTGTATAATGCCCTCCCAAAGGGTGGAAATGGCTGTTCCAGCCTGCCATTCCATCTTATGATGCGTCGGAACAAAATCCTGTAAGTTGTTATATTTTTCCAGCCACGCGTCAATAAAGACTTGATTGCGTTGATAGAGTTCCATGTTTTTCTTTACAAAATTCTGTTTCCATGCCGGATACTCTTGTGGAACTGCCTTGTATTTGAAATAATCTGCCCAGATGGGAAAACCGATCACTTTTAAATCAATTCCCTGATAAAACTCATCCCATGCAGACAGTACATACTTCTCATACGCAGATATGTAATACTTGTCCTCTACTTTCTGCTCATCTAAAATTTCATAAATGCTGTTATCTTCTTTTTTGTAACCTCCCGATATCTGAATATCCAGCGGCTCATCTACATGCTTGGGATCATATTTTCCCAAGATGATCACGCGCTCTCGCAATTGTGGTATTCCAAACTGATGTGGACTAACGATCAGCGGTGCCTCCGTCAAACGATATCCACAATCCTGAAGCACGGCATGAATAATGCGCCAGGTATTATGGTGATCGTGACTGACAAGATTTCGTACATTTTCTAACACTATATACTCCGGTTTCTTTTCACGTAAAATACGTTCAATTTCAAAAAATAGGGTACCTCTTGTCTGGTCTTTCAAGCCTGCCTGTTTTCCGGCCTTGCTAAATGCCTGGCACGGAAATCCTGCACATAGTACATCATGATCCGGTATGTCTGTTTTTTCATTCAGATCTCGTACATTTACAGCAGAATCCATGTGATAATTCTGCTTATATACCTGATTACAATTGGCATCGATTTCTGATGCAAGCACACACTCTCCACCAAGTTGCGTCATCGCCTGATGAAAGCCCCCAATTCCGGAGAAAAGATCTATAAATTTGAAATTGTATGTACCCTTGTCTCGTCTTTCCAAAATATCGTTTCCTTCTGATTTATTACGCTCAAACATATCTATTCTATCATAGCCGCCTTTGGAAAGCTAGACTTTTTTGATATGATTAAAAATTTTTATAACAAGGGCATTTCCGCTATCGCAAAATTTTTAAATTGATCACGCTCGACCATGATCTTGGGCGCTCTCGGTTTTCCATTACTGTTGATGCCCTGTTTAAACTGTGACAAGAACTGTTTGTTACCGTCATTGATATCCAGCAGATAAAAATCTGCCAGCGTCACCTGATTCTTCATCCGCCCGCCATAACTACGCAGATTTTCTTTGTGTAGTGCGCGATTCCAGTATTCTGTCACTTCATAATTGCACACCCTATCTTTGATCGTCTCGTGTTCACAGACCAGATAATAGAGGTGTCCTCTGGGATTGCCGTCGATCAGTGAAAACACAGTATCCCAATCGTTGCCCTGCACACCGCGAGATTCTATGCTGTGGGTCTTTAAGTCTCCATAGCAACCTATGGTTGGAAAATATAGGTCTAAATCAATACCGTTTTTTGACTTATCCTGTGCATAGCGGATATCATCTTGTAGTTGATGCTCCACAAGATATTGTTCAAACAAAAATTCCAGATAAAATCCAGCCCATTCCAGTTGATATTTGTTGCGATAATTGGCAGCGATCATCTGTCGGTAGCAGTCTATTCCGCGCCATTCTTTGTTAACATCTTGAAAAAATGTCAAAATCTCCTGCACAATATGCTGCGGCATAGGATTAGAAACATCCACAGAAAATAGGTCGGGTGTACCCCAGGTCTGCCCTGTATTTTCAAACAGTTCCCTTAGGAAAACTTCAACTCCTTTTGGCGAAAAGACAGTGATCTGATTGCCAAAATAATCTGTTTTTTGAAAATAATCATGCTCTGCTGCATCGGACAGGTCACTGCTGTACACATGTGCAGAGGAGTTGTGGGCTTTTTTGTATATGAAATCCTCAATCCGAAAGGCACAGAATAATACCGTTTGCTTATAGGTGTATACCCCTAACAAAATAGGCCGATATCCTTTGGCAAGAGATGCCTGGTAAAATTCTTTCAGATCATTTGCTATCTGTATTCTCTTTTTAAAAACCGGATGTGGATTGCCCAGATAGGAAACATTTTTGGCACGAATGGAATATTTACGTCCTTGATACACACCACAGATGATTCCGTCTTCATCTCTATAAATTCCCGGAAAATATGTCGCAATGCGTTCATATAGAGCCCGCACCGAAAGTGTCTGATCATAATCGCAGACAATCGTTCCATCTGTATTCACTTGTTCTACTAAAAAAGCCATCGTTGTCCCCCTCTTTTCAAGAATGCTTTCCCTGTCTATCCCACAAAAGCATCTAAATACCCCATAGCGATCGCATCATGCTTCCGCTTAAATCCGTGGGCTCCGTTTTCGATAAAGTAAAGCTGTGCATTGGCATAAACTTCCTTAGCCTTGCTGGCATAACTAGGATTTCTTCTGTAAAAAATTCTTTTTCCCCAGTTTTTTAACATGATCGTTTCCTCCCAATTTTAAAACTATGGGCTTACATATAGCACAATTCTATGAAATATATGTTATATCTTACTATAGTTTCTTACGGTTTGCTATGCCATAAAATGGATTTTCTGTTGTACCATAAAAGGCGCTGCCTTTCGACAACGCCTTTCTTCTATTCTCTATTTGATTATCTCTAATGATTATAAAACAAAGAATGTACAGGTTCCCGGTGCAAGTTCCACCTGACCTGCAGGCTGAACAACCGGACTTAAATCTGGCAATGCATTATCCTCTCCCAAGACAAGTGGCTTGTCATTGAGTGTCATAATGGTCGCACGCATATTGCCATCCTGGCCTGCCAGAGTATATCTTTCTGCTTCCTTTGGAAGTTCTACCTTGGTTGTCTCTGTCAGTGAGTTGTTGATCACAAGATAGACAAATCCCGGCTTGCCGTCCTTGCGAGAATGCGCGTAAACATGTGCCCCCTCACGAACCGGCTCCTTTGTATCATAACAGGTTGTTCCCATCAGGCGATTCCACAAGAGCACCGCAAAATAATTTGGACGTGGATCAAAGACTTCACGAGCCAAAAATCCGTAATCAGATGCTGCCAGTGTATTATGGAAAATCACACCATTACTAACCGTGGAAAATCCTGCTAATTCGTTTAAGGTTCTAAGAACATCTAAATAGGTAGATGCCCATGTATCTCCACCGCCGCCTGCGTCGCCGGACTCGGTTACCCACATTTCTGTATCTGCTGCATATTTATCACGGATTGGAACATATACCTTGGCACAATGAATCGGCACATAAAGATACTCCTCACTGTTTGCCTTTTCCGGAGCCCAATGTGCACTTGGCATAACAGATGCCAAACGATCAGATACACCATTATAGTAATGATAACTAAATACATCCAAAGGCTCTTTGGTACCCTTTAAAAGTTCCTCAGTTGAAACATTTTCCTTGGTAAGCTGTTCTACCCCGCCACCACTTGCACTGTCTTCACTGCCCATAAAATCAAGGCCATCACCAACGCTGCTCGGTCCGATGCAAAGGCAATCCGGATAATTCTTGCGCAGCCAAACGAAGAAAAGATCCTGATCGCGTCTGTAATCTGCTGCCGTATAACCATGTGGAAAACCGGTCTCCTCCATCATATTCGGTTCATTTGCAAACTCTGCTCCATCGATCGGTACGCCGTATTCCTTACTCAGTGCAAAGATCTTTTCTGCCTCTGCCGGATGCCATGGTTCGTCTGCACTATGAAGTCCAGGACAGTTTGCTACGGAAATCATAAGTTTTGCTCCGATTGCCTTAACAAAGTCAAGCACACCGATCCACTGTTCCTTCGTCAAAACATTCAGATATCCTTCCGGTACCTTGCCATTGCAAGTACCATCAAAATCATAATAAGTCTTAGTCGCCCAGGTACCGGACACACGCACCCATGCCGTTCCCAGTTCCTTTGCCAGTTTGCGCAATTTCTCATCATAGAGGTTGATCGGTGCATAGACCTGCATCAGATCCTTATACATATCTGTGATATTTTCGCCTTTTCCTACCTGAAAAGGCTCTATTCCCGCGATCTGCTCCGGTGTGTATGCCTTCCAGAAAGTTCCACCCGTCACTTCCGCAAATTCAATATTATAAGACATGAGACATGGATTCATCTCACGCAGAGCACTCAGTTTTTCCGGTGCCAATGTTACAAATTCTGCCATTTTATTACCTTCCTTTCCAATATTTATGCTTTCATCCTAGCACGTTTTTTGTCTTGTGTATATCAAATATCGAAAATAGGCTAAAAATATTACCAATTTTATAAAATTTATTCATATAAAAAACTTTTTTGTGCAGTTCTACGCGTATGTAACCAATCCAAACACTTATTGATAATAACCGTATATAGAGATGCCAGCACATTGATACCAATACGCAGAGCCACCGCCATCGGCATACCAAATAAAGAGGATGCAATTGCCAGTGCTCCAAAGGTGTTAAAGGCCGTCTGCCATTTGTAGCCGGCAGAATATCCGACGCCAATACCACCGATAATACCAATTAAACTGTACATAGATTCCGGCAAAGTCAGATACAAGGCAATAAAAAGCACACAACCTACAATATTAAACAGACCTCTATCCTTAGCCCTAGGCAGACATTCCTGTGTAAACGGCAAACTGACCGACATGCAGGCAATTCCTGCCCACATGGCGCGCGGCAAGCCAAGTATATTTACGATAAACATAGCACTTGATACGATCAGTGTTAATTTGATATACCAACGACTTCTGGCCGAATGCACATCAAACTCCCGGAAAAGGTCAAAAAAAGTTCTCCGATAAGGGCGATTTTTTTGATTTTTGTAAAAAACAGCCATGCAAATGACCATGCCGATAAACAAGCCAAGCAGACGCATCTGATACGCATGCCCAGTGACATCATAGCCATATAAAAGCAAATAGCCCAAAACGAAAGTGGAATGATTGTACATAATCACATTGTGACAGCCCAATATCATCAGCAGGAAAATGCTGATCGTGTTGACCGCAAAGTCGCCAAATGCCGGTAAAACATTTGCCAGTCTAGGCCCCGCCATGAGAATCGCAAATATCCCCATGATGGAAAGCAGGCCATGCGTCGTCCTGATTCCAAAATCCGCCTGACGCAAAACCAAAAGCGCCAGTAAAACTGTCACCCCCACCACACTGTTCTCGTTTCCTGCCAACATGCTATAAAGTGTCACCACGGCAACACAAAACGCCATGACCAGATATACCTTGAAATTGTATATCAGTATATGGCGTCGTTTTTCTTTTTTATCTGTCGTGCTATGAATCAATTGTTTTGAGCCAACAGAACTTAATTGTAATTCTTGATAAAAAGTCATGCATTTTCCCTCCTATCTTTTGTAAAGCGAAGAGAAGTGTACTGCAAATTTGATTTATTTGCAAGTGGGAAATCAAGCGCCTGCGGATATCGCTTCTTTCTGCCGCCTTGAACCATATAATAATGATCATGATGCTTCATCCAGCCAGTTGGCGGCATCAGATATAGTTGTAAACGATTGTAATCGGGCTGTTTCATGCTTTGTATCCCCATTACTCTAAAAAGTGCTCTCCACACTGCTTCTTTAAAACCTATACTTTGTATTCACTCTTTAATTTTCCAATTCCGATGCCATATCCGCTGTGATATTTGTGGGTTTACTTTTATCATTTTAATTATTTTTCTTTACACAACGTCTTTATTGTCATTATTACCAAATATAATTTCCATTAATTCACATGCTATCTCTTTTCTCAAGACTCTCATAATACTATCATCAACTTTACCCTTAGCTATTTGTGCATTAATGGCACGTTTTTGTAATATTGCAATCTTAAACATTCACTTTCTTCTATCTGTTATCATTTAAGTCACTCCATCCATTCACCTGTAGTGACCCCAATATATCTTGTCACTTAATCAGTTCCATTTCATCTTCCATTTTTATAAATCCGTATCTCTCATACAAAGGTCGTCCCATATCCGTTGCCTCTAACGAAATCTGTGATATGCCCTGCTTCCTCGCATCTTTTATCAATAAATCCAATGTATGATATGCTATTCCCTGTCTACGATATTCCGGATTGGTATACATATTCATGATATAAGCCTTTTTGCCTGTCGGGTTATGATATGTCGGCATAACCTGATAAAAGCTGACTCCACCTGCACCGATAAACTTTCCGTTATCATATACCAAATATGCAATATGCTCTCCCGTTTTCAATGCATATCTATAATATGCATATGATTCCTTCTCTACCAGAGACATATCCACATCATCTGACAATTTATTAGCTGCACGAAGTACAAGGATGCGCGTTCTTACTAACTCATCCAGATCTTCCAGTGTTGCTTTTTTATATTCCATATTCATGGTTACTCCTATGGTAGGTATCATGTTTTTATAAAAAAAGTTGTTCCCACTCAGCCTCTTTAAAGCCCACCAATACCTGATTTTCACTTATGACCATTGGACGCTTTACAAGCATTCCATTCGTAGCAAGCAGTTTCAACTGTTCTTCTTCGCTCATTGATGGCAGTTTATCCTTTAACTTCATTTCTTTATAAACCAATCCACTGGTATTAAAAAACTTCTTAAGCGGAAGTCCACTCTGCTTATACCATGCCTGTAATTCATCAAAGTTAGGATTTTCTTCTGCGATATCTCGCTCATTAAATTCTATATTGTGTTCCTCTAGCCATTTCCTAGCCTTCTTGCATGTTGAACATCTTGGATAACATAAAAATAACATTTTGAACCTTGTCTCCTACTCAATTTATACTAATTTTTCATTATTGTTATCGCGTTTCAAAATCGTATCATTTTGATATGATTTTGTGTCTTGTTGATGTGATTTCAAATCTGCTGTGCCCCTATTGTCCCCAGCACCTATAACCCCCAATAATATACCTCAATGACTATATTGATACACCATCAAAGTCCTCTTCAATTATCTGTTGAACAACGTCTTGTGGTAATAATGATTGCACTACTCCAGAGGCAAGTTTTTCCTCTATTCTTGCTGGTAGTATAGACATATAATAATCCCAATAGTCATACGTTTTAAGGGTGTCGACACTTTTCTTTGAGAAGGATGCTACTTTATTCTTTTTCTCATTAATTATTTTCTCGTTTTCATCAATCTTTTCTCCAATATTTTTTAGAACTGAAGACGGAAATGAACTTTTTCGCGTTATCTCTTGTAAATTACTAATCTGTGACTGTTCTTTATAAAAAAACATTTTTCTTACCCAGTTTGCAACATTTACTTTGGAAGAGTTGCGAGCATTTCCTACTCTAGATTGGTATGCTAAAATCAATTGTCCTTCAAAAATTTTCTTACTATTCGATCGCTTATAAAAATTAATAATTAGATTCTCCCACTCTTCTATTATTTTATTCTTTTTCCCGCTTTTCCCAGCAGCTTCAATGAAATCTGTCAGTATAGCAACACTTTCTTCACCATACTTTTCTATTTCTTCAACCACTTTCTTATATTCTTCTGCATTTGTTAGCTGTTTCTTTCCAACAACCTTCAAAAACCATTGTTCTACGGCTTCCTTATCTTCTTCTGTACCATTACGTTCATCCAAATTATGTCCTAAAGTAGAACGAATAGAATTTATATTTTTCACAATATTCTCAAGTCTGACATAATCATAGTTTATACTGTATTTTTTCCCAATAGAACGTAGGTTATTACATATTCCTGCATCCACGAGAAATTTGTACATATTCAATGACGCCTGCATAAATCTTGCATCCTCACTGAATACCACAATAGAGTCGGGGTTGTAATTGCATAATACAAACAAATGCTCAGCCAAAGTATCACGTACCTTTTTGTTTAGTTTTTCTGCTTCAATAGGTGAAAAAGCTATGTTCTCATTCATGTTTTTCACCTCCTTCTACAGTTTTATGTGCAGAAAACTGGCTAGCAAAGCTTAGTCCTAACTCAAAATTTTTAAGAATTTGATTTTTTTGAGGCATACGGCGTAATCCAAGATTTTTCATATAAAATTTTACGCCTTGATTTTGTTCAGCAAAACGAGGCAAACCATCAACCTTAAGAAATCCGGAATAATTATGAGTCGACGCAACTGTACCGTTGTATTTCTGTGCGATACCAGGCTCAAAACAAATTAAATACGGAACTCGCATCCTCTGGTTAGGCATATCTGATACTTTATGCATTGTTTTTGCTGCACCTAAATAATCTCGATTTGTATGAATCTTTGCTAATGCAAATATTAGTGTAACAATAGGGCGAACGGAATTACCAGATATACTTTCATACTTTTCACAAGTTGCATAAACCTTTAACCAATCACTCTCTTTTAGATAGGTTTTCTGCCATTCTCGTCCAATTGAAAGCGGCCTTCCATTATAAAGCATCCATTCCACCCTTAATAATAAATATAAAGCCTGTATGCTTTTTTCAACACAAGCACTATACTCAGTATTGTTAATAAAATCAACAATACTTTTGCAGACATCCAACTGATGTTCATTTAGGACAAATTCTTTTCCCGTTTCATTCTCATATTCTGCAATAGCACTTCCACTAAGCCCAATTGAATCCAATTCTTGTTGACATACAAAACATATACCAGATGCATTATTTCTAGAAAGCATATTATTAAACAAATTCAAAAAGGGAGCTGGAGCTGTCCCATTTTCAATATCAGCTATATGAACCTTATAACTGCATGAATACTGTGCAATCTTATGCAAATGAATACTCAACTCATCCTTATCATTCATTCCTCGATTTGTAATTTCCAGTGTACTAGCATCATCTGCAATCATTCGAACATCACTAAGAAGAAACAGTCTTCTTTCTTCACTTGCACTCTCATATTCTTTTTCAAATATTTTGAATATAGCATTATACAAATAGCCATTAAGTGGCGACGCTGAAATAGCTTTAAATAATATAGGATACAACTGTACATAACTCAACGGCTTGACATCCTTTGCCACAATTGAACCGTTCATATACTGCACATATTCTTGCTTAATGCTTTCCAGTGTTCCATTTGACATTGCCAATTCTACTGTTAAAGAATTTATTGACGACTGGATTGAACGTTGAGATAAATAGCCATGTGTATCGTGCATCATCACTTCAAGTTTTTCTATGCTATCCAAAGCAAGATCTGATACCTCCGATAACATTTTTAACCTTTTTTTGTATGTTTCTTCTGTATAATCATCTGGAAATATTTCCCACGGACTCCTATTTCCATATTGACTCTTTGAATAATTATGAAGTTTGCCCCACATATTTCCATAAAGTTCTCTATAAAAACTAATTTCTATTAACGCAAAACCTCTGTCTTCATCCGGAATATGAAATTTAGTTCTAACTTCATGAATCTTATCCGCAATCACATCAACTTTGCGCAAAATACTAAGATGCTGACCATAATCCTTATGCCCCTCCCAAAATTCTATATATTCAGTATTTGGACCATACATCTTTAAAATAGATTGAATAGATTCTTTTAATTCATAATTCACTTCATTATTCTTACGGTAGCATTCAACATAATGGTTAATTATTTCCAAGATAATTTCTATCTGTTTATCTTCACTTACTTGATTACTTTTCAAAAAAATCTCTGCTTCAAGTGTACTTCGAAACCTAAAAACATATTTCCCATCCATTTGTTCGAAGTAATGTATATAGTTGATTTGTGAAGTTAATAATCTGAACAATTCATAATCGT
>ERZ791680.1881-NODE-1881-length-10847-cov-2.403725_pt1 | contig 10847 bp, 8 predicted proteins | sample MGYA00510051_ERZ791680 | MGnify/ENA primary metagenome ERZ791680 (study PRJEB30046, sample SAMN00715238) | human gut metagenome | study: EMG produced TPA metagenomics assembly of the A metagenome-wide association study of gut microbiota in type 2...
TATTGCTATTGTCATCATAACCAACATAACCAGCTGTTGTACCAATCAATTTAGATACAGCCGTTCTATCTGAATATTCTGACATATCCAAACGAATGATTGCATCTTTAGAACCAAACATATCCAAAGCTAATTGTTTAGCTAATTCTGTCTTTCCGACACCAGTTGGTCCAACAAACAAGAAACTACCGATTGGTCGATTTCCTTCGTCAAAACCAGCACGATTACGACGAATAGCACGAGCAACTGCATTTACAGCTTCATCTTGGCCAATAACCTTACCCTTTAATCTCTTACCAATTTCCTTTAATCGTTCAATATCACTTGCACCCATCTTAGATACAGGAATACCTGTTAAACGTTCTACTGCTTCAGCAACATCATTTACTGTAGCAGTTACTTTTTGAGATTCAGAATGGTTATCAATCTTCTTTTGTAATTCTTCAATTTTAGTTTTTGCATTCAATGCTGCTTCATAATCTTCTTTATCTGCTGCATTTTGTTGATTTTCTTTTTCAACTTTAATTTGATTTTCTAATTCTTTAACATCTGTAACAGGATGCTTTGCAGCAAGGTGTGCAGCTGTCATATCAATCAAATCAATGGCCTTATCTGGCAAACTTCTTTGTGGTATATATTGAATTGAGTAGTCCACAGCAGCCTTTAAAACATTATCTGGTAATACAACATTGTGATGCTTTTCATACAATTTTCTAATACCTTGTAAAATCTTAAATGTGTCTTCTGGACTTGGTGCATTTACGGTAACTTGATTAAATCGACGTGCTAAAGCTGCGTTCTTCATAATTGTGTTACGATATTCATCTTGTGTTGTAGCACCAATAACTGTGATTTCACCTCTAGATAAAGCTGGTTTCAAAATATCAGCTAAACCTTTAGAGCCATTGTCACCGCCCATACCACCAGCACCTAAGATTTGATGGATTTCATCAAAGAATAGGATCACATTTCCTCTATCTTTAACTTCCTTAATTAAGTTTTGAATATTTTCTTCAAAGCTACCACGATATTGTGTACCAGCTTCTAAGCCAGAGATATCAATACTGATAATTTCTTTATTCTTAATTGAAGCAGGTACATCGCCATTCACAATTGCTTGTGCCAAGCCTTCAACAACTGCTGTCTTACCAACACCAGCATCCCCTACTAGAACAGGATTGTTCTTCGTACGACGTGCTAAAATTTCAGCAGTCTCTTGAATTTCTTTGTTACGTCCAATAACTGGATCTAACTTGCCTTCACGAGCTTCTTGAGTTAAGTTACGTCCTAATTTAGCTAAAATTCCATCTTTATTTGGAGCTTTGCCTTGACTTGTCATTTGATTATTATTTGGTAATTTTCCGGTCTTACGATATTGAGCAAATTCTTCTGGTGTCACTTCACGACCATTAATTAAATAACGACGTTCAGAATTAATACCATTCATACTTCCCATCAATTCATTAAAAATATCATCCATATTATTAAAGTTATCAAAAGGTGTGTTATTCATAAAGAATCCCTCGTTTCTGTTATTTTCTTATTCTTAATTTATTAATTTGCGCAACCAAAATAGCCCCTAAATTAACAACGACGACTGCTGGAAACTTACGGACTTATGGTACTGCGACTATTCATTTAATTATCATCACTCAAATAATGCTCTTCAAGTTCTTTCAATACTTGCCACATCGCTTTGTTTTGCGATTGTGCCAAAGCATCCAAATCTCTTAAATTCAGAGATGTCGCACTTGTTTGCTTCTTGTTGAATGACTTGTGCAAGGTCGTGTACCCATAACCTGAATATTTGGAAACTTGATAAATCGTCAGCTCCTTGGAATTCAAGTAAGCTTTGATATCAATCTTCATATCCATCACTTCCTTACATTTTTAATTATACCACTTTTGTGATATATGACAAGTGTAAAATGCCAAAAAAGTGAAATAATTTTTTTAATCAAATAAAAATTGGTTGTTAGCGATTTTATTTTAAAAAACACTTCATTTTTAATCTTTTTATAGTATAATGCTAATAAAATTAGAAAATATTTAATTAAACAGAGGTGATTTTATGTTTAGCAAGATAGGCCAATTAATCTTTGATAATGAAGCTGTTGCTAAAACTTCCGATTTTACTATGGGTTTAGAAATTGAAATGCAACGCGTTGATGATACCGGACATCTAAGCCAGGAGCCTTATCCGTCAGCTATTGGAGATGAGAAAACTAACCCTTGGATTACAAATGATTTCTTAGAAACAATGTCTGAGGTTGTAACCCCTGCAGCTAGTCACGCCCTTGATGCAATGCATTATCTTTACGCCATCAATAATGTGCTACGTTCTGCATTAGCTCCAGGAGAACTACTCTGGCCACTTTCAATGCCTCCTAAATTGCCTAAAGATAAAAGTACAATTCAAACTGCTAAAATGGGACCAGTAAAAGAAGCTTATTTCAAGGAATTCATCAAGCGTCACAGCTTTTCCAAGGGTACTCCATGTGGTGCCCATATTAATTTGAGTATTGATGATCATATCATTGACTTGGTTTTAAAGAATTTTCCTGAGCGTTTCAAAAATAGAATTGAAGTCCAGAACTATCTTTATACTGTTTTAGCTCAAGGCTTTATGCGCTATCGATGGCTTATTACATATCTTTTTGGTGCTAGTCCAATTGCTGAAGCCAACTATTTCGACAAAGAAGATGAACTTCCCCATCCTATTAGAAGTATTCGTCAGAGTTCTTATGGCTTTGGTACTCGATTTAGTGGCTGCTTTGTTGATGTTCAAAAATATGTTAAACGTATTGAAGAAGGACTTAAACAAGGAGTATTGATTGCTGACCATGATTTCCATAGCCCCGTTCGTTTTAAAGGGACTAAAGATTTCAGAGATCTTCCTAAAAAAGGTGTTCAATATCTTGAATTAAGAATGTTGGATCTTGACCCTAGTAGTTCTGTGGGCGTTAGAACTGGCACTCTTCGCTTTATTCGTCTACTCTCTAGTTATTTCATCATGCACCCTGCTTTAAAGGCTGATGATGTCGACCAAGTTCTCAGTAAAGCTGATGAAATGAATGAAGATGTATCAGTAGAATTACCTACTGACCAATGTAAATATCAAAATAAGGCTCGTGCTTTTATCAAGAGTCTTGAACGTTTTGCGAATCAAATCCAGTTAGGACCAGAATATCAAGAAATTCTTGAAGATTTAGAAGATAGAGTTGAAAATCCTAAGACAACTCCTAGTGCTAAATTATTAAGCTACGTTGAAAATAATTCTTTAGAAAAATATGCGTTAAGACGTGCCAAACGTTATCAAGAAGCTGCTTTAGAATCTATCTATCAATTTAAAGGCTTTGAAGATGACGCACCTATGTCTGCAGAAGATTTAAAACGTGAATTATTCTATGGTAATTGGGAAGTGCAATAATAACAAAAGCTGTATGAAAAGTAATATTAATTACAATTCATACAGCTTTTTTCTAGTGCTTAGCTCTTTCAATAAAGTCAGCGAATATCTTTTGAGAATATTCATAATGCTTAAACATATTTTCTGGATGCCATTGAACAGCTAAAATTTGGTTATTTTCTTTTGATTCAATTGCTTCAGGCACTCCATCGTCGGCAAAGGCAGAAACACGTAATGTTGGTGCAATTTTCTTTAGTAACTGATGATGTCGAGAATTTACATAAGGTCGCTTCCCTACTAAAGAATAGAGACGACTATCTTCTTGTACATTGACGTGATGAGAAGGAAAATTTCCTGGTGCATCTTGAGAATGTTTGATTGTTGCTTCTGGATTTTCAGATAAATCTTGATATAAAGTTCCCCCTAAACCAACATTTATCAGCTGTAATCCTCGACAAATTCCCATAATTGCCTTATCAGCTTTTAAGGACTGTTTCAGTAATTCAATTTCAAATAAATCTCGCTTACGATAAGTTGCCCCTAACTTTTGATGAGGTTCCTCTCCAAAAAATGTTGGATCAACATCAGCTCCTCCTGCAAAAAGAACTCCGTCAAAAAGGTCAAGATAATCTGGTACCAATTCTGGAGAAACACTCGGAAAAATAACCGGAACCCCACCTGATTTAACAATTGCTTCAATTACCGGTTTAGGCGCATAGGGTGACATTCTTTCATTAATAACATTTGTTGCTTCTGTTAGCGTATCAGCTGGAATTGCTATTCTTGGTCGCATCTTAATTCCTACCTTTCTAAAATAATCTTTTAATGAAAATATCATATTTTTCTAACAAAATCAACATATGTTTATCACAATATTAAAAAATCCCTCAATCATTAGCTTTTCAACTAACAATTAAGAGATTCTCTAAAAACTAATTTTTAATTACTCAGCAATTTCAACTGTTTCAATTACAACGTCTTCTTTTGGTTTGTCAGCCATATCTCTTTCAACTGCTGCAATTTCATCAACTACATCCATGCCAGATGTTACTTGTCCAAAAACAGTGTGGCGATGATCTAACCAAGGTGTACCACCATTTTCATAGGCAGTGATGATTTCTTTTGGATAGCCAGCTGCTTCCATTTGTCCTGCCATTTGTGCAGGTACGTTTTGGTTTTGAACGATAAAGAATTGACTTCCGTTTGTAGCTGGGCCAGCATTAGCCATAGATAAAGCTCCACGAATGTTGAATAATTCATTTGAAAATTCATCTTCAAATGGTGCTCCCCAGATACTTTCGCCACCCATACCTGTTCCAGTTGGATCGCCACCTTGGATCATGAAGTCATTGATAACGCGGTGGAAGATTACTCCGTCATAGTAACCTTTCTTTGCTAAACCAACAAAGTTTTCAACTGTCTTAGGTGCTTGTTCAGGGAAAAGTTGGATTACAATTTCACCATGATTTGTTTTGATTGTTGCCTTTGGTCCCTTTACATTTGCCAAATCTAATTGTGGATATGCCATTCTAAAAATGTCTCCTTTATTAATTAATCTTTCAAAATTATATCATGAATGACTTCAAATCAGAAATAAGTTCTACTTTTCAAAAAATTATCCCTATTACTTGACCTCAATCTTTTTTTCATTTATTCTATAAGTATCTTATATCGAACGGAGGTATCAGTCCATTGAAGAACTAATTCTGACTAACAAATTTAATCTCGTAAAGCCGAGTATTTATTTTTTGTGGACAGAATTTAGTTTAACATGGATTGGTATGCCTTGTGCTGTAAAGGCGTAGTTTCTTTATGGCATACTATTATTCATATTATTACCCCTGAGTCTGTCCACTGTGACAGGCTTTTTATTTTACTTAAGGATGTGATAATATGTCGACAATCTCGATTAAAAATCTTTCTTTCGCCTATAACGGTCAAGATCTACTCTTTGACAATGTTTCCCTATCACTTGATAGCCAATGGAAATTAGGACTGCTTGGACGCAATGGTCGCGGTAAGACTACCCTTTTAAATATTATTCAAAGAAAGCTAGATTTCAGTGGTAAAATTAGCGCCAATATAGATTTTGAATATTTTCCTCAAGCAATCAGTGATAAAGATAATCTAACCTTATACGCTATTCAAGATAAGTTTCACGTGGAACAATGGGAACTGGAAAAAGAATTTTCACAACTTCAATTAGATCCTAAAGTATTGTGGCAACCTTTCAATACCCTTAGTGGTGGTGAACAAACTAAGGTATTACTAGCTCTAGCTTTCAAAAATAAGAATAGTTTTGTTTTGCTTGATGAACCTACTAACCATCTAGATGCACATACGCGTCAACAAGTTGCTACATATCTGAATAATAAGAAACAAGGATTTATTATTACTAATCATGATCGCGATTTCCTCAATCAAGTTATTGATCATACACTTGTGATTGAAGCTCAAAATATTCGCTTGCAACAAGGCGATTATGCTAGATATGAAGAACAAAAAGCGATTGAAGATAAAAGTAACCTGGCTCAAAATGAAAAACTTAAACGTAGTATTTCCCAACTTAAAACTTCTGCTGCTCAAAAGAAGAATTGGGCTCGTAGTGCTGAACGTGAGAAGGAGAATAACTCCCATGCTGATAAGGGCTTTATAACTGCTAAAGCTGCCAGAGTTATGAAACGATCAACTACTATGCAAAAACGGATAGAATCACAAATTAAAGATAAAGAAGGATTACTAACAAATATCGAAACAATTAATCCTTTGAGTATCAACTTTCAAACTAGTCACCATCAAGATATCTTGAATATTGAGAAACTTACTCTTGCTTACCCAGGATATGATAGTTTGTTCAAGCCGATTTCTTTCAATCTAAAACAAGGACAACAAGTAGTTCTCAAGGGTGATAATGGTTCAGGAAAATCTTCATTAATCAGGACTATCTTGAAACAAGATGATATTAAGATTATTGAAGGAAATATTTCTCTAGCTAGCAATCTAAAAATCAGTTACTTGCAACAATTAGAAGATAATAACACTGATAATCTCAAACAATTCGCTGAACATCATCACTTGGAATATAACGAACTTCTAAATATTCTGCATAAATTAGGCGTGGAACGTAATACCTTTACTAACCGCATCTGTGACTTAAGTGCTGGTCAAAAGAAGAAAGTTTTCCTTGCAAAAAGCTTGCTAGAACCAGCTAATTTATACCTTTGGGATGAACCTTTGAACTATCTTGATACTTTCAATCAAGACCAAATTATTGAGTTAATTAAGACGTATCGCCCTACTATGCTGATTATCGAGCATGATAGTCGCTTTATTGATGAAATTGATGCAGAAGTTGTTGAACTGCAAAAATTATAGTTAGTCTTTATACATCAAAAAAATCCTAAGCTCATGAAGTTTAGGATTTTTTTACATATTAGTTCAAACATAAGATAAACCAAAAGTAGAATTACCAACTCTAAAATCACCAGATTATTATTACTTCTTCAATGTGTAGTAAGTGTTTGGTGAGGTTAACGAATCTGAATATCTTTCTAAAAGATTCAATTTTGTTAAGTTCCGCAATGCTTTTCTAGCAGTTGATGGATGTAGCTTAGAATTGGAATTGATAAATTCTATCGGTCGGAGTTCTTTATGCTCATAAACATAGATCAAAGCTGCTCTTTCGGAAGTAGTATTGCACTGGCTGTTTTCAATTAATTCCCTACTTTTATTAAAATTCCCACTTTATTTAGATTAAAAATTTATACTAACTAAAATTTTGTATTTCCTTTCAATAATTCTATAAAAATAGTAATTTATACTAATCATATAAGTTCCAACAAAGAATACATACTTATAGGACATTTCTTCATATTTTTTATTATACTATATATTTTGATCAAAATTACTTTTATATCAAATTGACTACCTATTCAGCTATCTACAGCTTGTTATCTTACTTATTACTTACCTTACTCTTTTCAGCTATCTATACCTTAATCTAGCAAAAATGCTAAGAACCATCCCTCACAAGTTCTTAGCATTTTTCTTTACTTAAATTTCCGAAAATCTCTCTGATAAACTAAATAACCAATTGCACAAGTTAAAATATCTGCAACTGGTTGTGCCATTACCACTCCATGGTAGCCGAGAATCTTAGCCATTGCTATCATACTAATGAAATATACCACACCTTGACGAGAAATTGACATTACCAAGGCACTCCAACCTTTCCCAGCTGATTGAAAAACAGTAGTATAAACCAAGATAGCTCCAATAAATGGCGTTGTTAGTAGACAGACTCTCAACATATAGGAACCATCAGCAATAATTTGCGGATTGTTCATAAACAACTTAATTACAAATGGAGAAAATACCATCAAAATCAAAGAAGCAATAATCGCATAAACTACTTCCACCTTAAAATCATAATGCAAAACTTCACGGAATCTCTTTGCATTCTTAGAACCATAGTTATATCCAATTAATGGCTGAGCTCCAAAAGCAAAACCTACCAAAACAAGTGTTACAATCCCATACACTTTTTGCGTGATTCCCATCGCCGCAACCTTGTCATTACCATAAATAACAAGATAGTTATTTAGTAAAGCCATCCCAAATGTCTGCATGAAATTAGTAACAGAACTTGGAATGCCGATTGCAATAATTTCTTTAAAATGATGCCAGCTAACCTTAATGTATTTGAGATTGAATGACAAATACTTGCTGTCTTTCCAAGTAAAGTAGATTAGTAATCCTGTATTTAATACGTATCCTAAAATATTAGCAAATGCCACCCCAGCAGCTCCCCATTTAAATCCAAATAAGAAAATCGGATCTAAAATGATTGCTAGTACTGTTCCTGAAATTGTCGCTATCATTGACTTGACTGCAAGTCCTTCTGTTCTAATCATATTCCCTGGAACTAATGACAGTGTAATAAATACCGAGCCGATTACCAATACCCGATAAAATTCAGCTGCATATTGGTAAGTCTGAGCATTAGCCCCTAGAAGATGCATGATAGGTGCTTCAAAAACTAATAACAATACTGTCAAAATAATCGTAAAAATTATATCTCCATAAAAACTAAAGCTACTTACATGCTTACTTTCTTCATATCGTTTTTGTCCAAATAATCTTGAAATTAAGGCACTCCCACCTAAGCCAAAAATGTCACCGATTGCTAACATAAACATAAATAGTGGCGAACTTACAGTAATTCCTGCCACTAAATCTGTGTTTCCAGTCTTAGCGACAAAATATGTATCAGCGATATTATATACCATACTAATAATCATACTAAACACTACCGGCAATGCTAGTTGATAGTAGACTTTTTTAACTGGAGCTTTTTCAAAAAGTTCTTCCAAAATATCACCTCAAAATTTAGTTATCGTTTTATAATACCACTATTTCAAATTTTTCGTAAGAAATTTTTAATTAAGCTATGATAGCACTCGATCTGACAAAAATCACTCCATATTCGGTGCAATAATTAATTTATCGGTGCAAAATTTGCTATTTTTGCACTGATAATTGGTATAAAATAATAAAGAAAAGTTAGTATGTAGATATGTAAACAGCCCTAGACCGCCACAGTCTAGGGCTGTTTACGCTTATCGTAAAAATTTCTAAGCTACCATTGGACTAAAGTTGAAAATAAATCTATTTCTAGTGATGCATATATTTCTAGAACTCATCAAAAAAGCCCTTACTCTGAAGTGCAACAAAAAAGTTAGACAAAAATAAAATACTTTTAGGCAGCTAAGACATGGGTTCGGTAATCAACCGGACTCATGTTTTTTGTTTTATTGGAAATTCGGTCATTATTGTACCAATTGACATACTTGTTAAAGAACTGTGTGAACTGAGAAATACTCTTACATTTCTTTATTTCAGGCTGTGATTCAACTTTAAAAAGATGGAAAAAACTTTCCATTGGAGCGTTATCTAGGCAGTTTCCCTTGCGGGATATACTTTGAATTAAACCTAACGAATTAATCTTTTCACGGTAATATTCTAATTGGTAGTGCCATCCTTGGTCAGAATGGATAATTGGATTAAAGTTATTAGGGAGGTTATCCTCAAGCTGGCTTAATGTATCCATAATCAACAATTTATTTGGGCTTTGGCTAACAGAAGCGGCTAAAACTTCCTTGGTAGCTTGATCTAAAATGACTGACATGTAAGCCCAGGTCGAATCACCTAGACGTACCTGTGAAACATCCGTATGAAGAACGGTAAAAGGAGATGTAGCATCAAATGTTTGGTTTAACAAGTTATCAGCTACCTTACCAACTGTACCTTTATAAGAAGAATAGTGATTATTTTTACGACGATTATACATAGCTGGTTGTACACCTAATTCGTTCATTAGGCGACGTAAAGTGGCTTCAGCCATGTGATATCCAGCTTTTTCAAGAAGTGGCATTATACGGCGATAGCCGTATGTGTAAGAACCTCTCCATTTACCTTTTTCCGCTACTTCCTTGATTACCACCTTAACATCAGCATACTTATCATTTTTATTAATGATACGTTTGCGTTCGTCGTAATAGGTTGGTCGCTTCAAGTCAATCGTTTTTAGAAGCTCACCAATCCCATATCGTTCCTTTTTGGGCAAGTTTTGTTGGTCCACCCTGATCTGATCCACAATTATTGTTTTTTTCTTGGCTTTGAGGTTCCAAACAGGGGCAACGATTTTTTTAAGATATCACGCTCCATTTTGGCTTGACGTAATTCACTCTTTAATGCTGCAATTTCATCACTTTCCTTTTTTAAGATTTTACGTGCATCCTTCTTTGTCATTTTTGACATCTTACTTGGCCTACCTTTCTTCTTGGGTTTCAAGGCCTCAGATCCACCTTCCATAAACAACTTCAACCAGATAGATATCTGTGACCACAAAGATTATGGGAAGCTGCCACTTTGGACATTGAAACATCATTATTTAGGTAGTAGTTTATCACACGAAGTTTAAAATCAACAGTAAATTTACGTTTGAAATGTCGTAAATTCAGCCCTTCGGGTCCTTTTAAGTTGTATACAGTCCACCAGTTTTTTTAAGGTATCTTTTGGTAAAGAATACTTATTTTCTATCCATCGTTGTGAACAGCCAGTATCTAGGTATTCCTGAATAAGATCTAATTTGAATTTTTGAGTATATTTAGTCATACGAAAAAAGCACCTCACAATCGCTAGACTTTATCTAACAATTGTAAGGCACTTCACTTTTTAGGCTTTTTTCTTAATCTCATTCACTCATCCTCATTTTTTTATATTCTTATCTAATAGTATACCTTGTACAACGGATTATTATTAACTATATACTAAAAAATTATTTCCCAGGTTATTTTCATGCTATAATTTTTCTTAGATTTTTTAGAGAGGATTTGATTATTTTGCGAATAAAACATCCCATGTTACGTTGGGGAAT
>ERZ791680.1890-NODE-1890-length-10734-cov-61.704373_pt1 | contig 10734 bp, 9 predicted proteins | sample MGYA00510051_ERZ791680 | MGnify/ENA primary metagenome ERZ791680 (study PRJEB30046, sample SAMN00715238) | human gut metagenome | study: EMG produced TPA metagenomics assembly of the A metagenome-wide association study of gut microbiota in type 2...
TTTGTTGCTCAGGAACTTATAAATAAAGTTAAATTATAGTGTTGCGGAATTAAGGGTAAAAAGAAATGAAAACCACAAAAAGCTTCATTTTATCTGTTGTGACATTGTTCGTTGCGACATTCGCACTCTCATCATGCTTAAATGATGACAACGACTACAAGGTGCCCACAAAGGAAGAACAGGCAAGCTATCAAAAATTGATGGCAGGTACATACGGTTCGGTGGTACGCTTCTACTACCAGAACTATAACAAAGCTGTGAAGTACGACTCAATCAAGCACTACAGCTGGAACGTGACCGCCGACTCAACCATCACCATGCGCGACTTCCCCGTATGCAAACTCGACTCGGCTATCTTCATTCCGAAGAACGACAACAGCAACAGAGCACAAGAGCTTGCTGCGCTGCGCACAGCAATACATGAGTCGCAGAACACCGTGGAGAAGTTCACCTCTAAATACTTCGTGCCAAACACAAGCTACCAACATCAATATGGCTATAAATTTGCGGTGTACCCGAAGACAATCAAGCAGAGCTTCTTCTACAACGGCAAGGCGCACGACGTGTACTTCATCTTCGACCTCGCAGGCTACATCGGCACTTATGCTTCAAACAGCTTTGTCGACAAGATATTCGAGTATAACATGGTGCTCTCGGGCATCTGCGTAGACGAATACAAGGAGAGCAACCTCATCTCAGACATATACTTCCGCCAGGTTCTGATGACCTGCACAACAAAATAAAGACGAACTATATGAAGTTCATTTCATGGAACGTAAACGGACTCCGCGCTTGCGTGCAGAAAGACTTTGAAGAGTCTTTCCGCACGCTTGACGCGGATTTTTTCTGCCTGCAGGAAACAAAGATGCAGGCAGGACAACTCGACTTGCAGTTTGAGGGTTACACATCCTACTGGAACTATGCCGAGAAGAAAGGATACTCGGGCACGGCTATCTACACGCGGCACACGCCGCTCAGCGTGACGTACGGCATCGGCATTGATGAGCACGACCACGAGGGCAGAGTGATAACGCTTGAGATGGAGGACTTCTATCTCGTGACGTGCTACACACCGAACTCGCAGGACGGACTTCGCCGACTCGACTACCGCATGAAGTGGGAGGACGACTTCCTGCAGTACATCAAGGGTCTGGACGCAAAGAAGCCGGTGATAGTGTGCGGCGACCTGAACGTGGCGCACGAGGAGATTGACCTGAAGAACCCGAAGACGAACCGCAAGAATGCGGGCTTCACCGACGAGGAGCGTGCGAAGATGACCGCCTTCCTCGGCGAGGGCTTCATCGACACCTTCCGCACGCTGCACCCCGACGACCCTACCTACTCGTGGTGGTCGTACCGCTTCAAGGCGCGCGAGAAGAACGCGGGTTGGCGCATCGACTACTTCATCACGTCCGAACGCCTGCGCGAGCGCATCACCGGTGCCGCTATTCACAACGAGGTGTTCGGCAGCGATCACTGCCCGGTGGAACTTATATTGGATTGAAAATACTTAGCTATATGCCGCATGAATGGTGTCGTGAACACGTCATGCGGCATATTGCGATAATCGTATCGACGTATGCACTGCGATATGTACAGACGAGAACGCGCTCGCGAGAGGGCTACGTAGAACTTGCGTGCATCCTCAGCCAGGAGGCGTGGGTTGTTGCGACTGTAGAAGTTGGGCATACGTCCGTCGACAGCGTCGAAGATGATGACGTTGTCGAACTCCAAACCCTTCGCCTTGTGTATTGTCGTGACGAAGATGCGCTCGTCGATGCTACTGCTTCCGCAGAGGTCGGCTTCCTTCAGCGTACTTATCTCCATGGCGTGGTTGGAGAGTTGCTCGTAGAGCGACGGCTCCGCTGTGCTGTCAATCATATCCTTAGAGAGATAAGCCGTGACGTAGCGCAGGCCGCCAATAGGCTGTATCATATTGTCGGCAAGGAGCGCGTCGTAGAAGCGTTGCAGCTCGGCAACCAATGCCGGGGGTGCACTTGTCTCCGCTCGGCTTTTGCCGCTTGCCAGAGCATGAAGTGCACCAACAAAGCAAGAGGTAACCTCATCTCTTACATACATACGTGCGATAGCCGCGCGATATATGTCGCCGTAATTGCGGCGCAATATATCGACACGCTGACGCACACGGGCATCGCTGAGGAACGTGCGCTGCCCCTCTACCCTTTCCTTTGCTTGTTTGTAGCAATGCATGACGACGCTGCGCGTTGCGTTCACGTCGTCGTCGGCAAGGTGCGAGTTAGTACCCTCCAAGCCGAGCACCGTGAGCAGCGACTTCAGCTTGTGCTCGCGCAGCTCGGGATGCAGCAGTCGTACAAGGCGAAGCGAGTCGAGATAGTCGGCGTGCGACTCGTGCAGGTCGCACTCGGGTGCGTAGCGGCGCAGGTTATGGTCGAGGATGTGCCAATCGTAGTCGGCATTGTGTCCGAGCAGACGGCATCCGTCGGCATACTCCATGAACATACGGAGTGCAGCGTGGTGCGAGAGCAGCGTGTGATGCTTGCGCTCCTCGATGATGGGGTTGACAATGTCGCCAAGCATGGCTTGTATCTCGCGGTCGGTTTCTACGTACACGCAAAACTCGGAGCCGGGCACGACCACGCCGTTGCGCATCTTCACGGCAGCAATCTGAAGGATATCATCCTCAAAGACATTCAATCCGGTGGTCTCGGTGTCGAACACAACGATGGTTTCCGCATCATAACTGCGCACGAAACGCTGCAGATAAGTCTCGCCGTTGTATTGCTGGTTAGCCCCTGCGGTAGCAGAGCGCAGCAGGTCGGACGGCAGGATGGCACGGTCGAACAGAGTACGCACGAAGTTGCGCGCAGAAGCATTGGTCTCGTACACGCCCAAACCCTTCACAAGGCGTGCCCACGCAAGGAAGTTGAACTCGTTGTTGAGCACAGCGAGGTGCGCAAGCAGCAGCTTCAGTTCGGGCGAAGAAAAGAGGTCGGAACCCGACACCTTGAAGTGTCCGATGCCACGGCGTGTGAGTTCGCCACTGATATCCTCTGCGTCGCGGTTGGCATTGACGATGAGCGCGGTGGTCGACTCGGGGAACATTGTGCGGAGACGGTCGACAAACTGCACGCAGTCGCGCACCTCGTGCTCGTAGGTCTCGCTGTAGAGCAACGCCAACTCGTTGCCGAGCAGAGGGGCTTGCAACTGCAGTCCGGCATCGGGCAGCAGCGCAGGGTCGATATGCAGCTCTTCGGCTGCGAAGGTGTTGAAGATGTCGAGCAGATACTTCGGCGAGCGATGGTTCACCGAGAGGTGATGCAGCTGGCAAGCCGACTGCTGCTTGAGTGCGGTGAGCGTGTCGAGCTTCGCGCCCATGAACGAGAAGATGGCTTGCTGCTCGTCGCCGAGGAACATCACCGTGCGGTAGGCACGTGCGGTGAGGAGCTTTATGATAGCTAACTGCAGCTGGTTGAGATCCTGCACCTCGTCCACCTGCACCCACGTGTAGCGTTTGTACTCGGTCTGCGCTGCGTCGGCGTTCAGCGCATCATAGGTGAAGAGCAGCAAGTCGTGGAAGTCGAGCAGGTTGTTCTGCTTCTTGTACTGATGATACTGCTGCGCCAGCTGCATCTTGCGCAGCAGGCGCTGTATTATCTGATAGTCGCCATAGTCGGCGGTGTCGGCAGTGGTCAGGTCGCGATATGTCTCCACATTATTATATATGTCGACCATCGCCGCCGCGTCGAACGCGCAGCCACGCACGCTGCAGATGCGCTGCATCGCCTTCACGTCGTCGGCATTGATGCAGTCGGTGTTGGTGCGCAACGCCTTCGGATGCCCCATAGCAATCTGGTGCATCATGCTCTCAAGGTGGAATATCACGGAGTATTCGCGTCGGCGCTTGAAGTCGCCAAGCACAGAGTATTCGTCCTCGCCCATGTATCGCGCAAGGATAGAGATGGCATCGTCCTCATCGATGACGCTCGACTCGGCTGCTATAAGTCCGTTTCCAAACAGAAACTTCGAGCAGAAGCGGTGTACATTGCCCACGAACACGTCGCCGACACTACTGTCAGCAATGTTCGCATTGATGCGCTCGAGCATTCCGCGCGCTGCACGGTTGGTGAACGTGAGGCACAACATATCGGCATACGCCACCCCCTCAACATCGTGGGCACGGCGTATGCGCTCTGTTAGTATCTGCGTCTTGCCACAACCAGGCGATGCAAGCACAAGATGAAATCCACCCTGCGCCTCTATCACCTCGCGCTGGCAAGCGTCGGGAGTAAAGTTAGACAGCATTATTCAAACTCCACGCTACCGAAGAAGTCGGGGCGATGGAAGTCGGGTTTCGGAAGGTCGATGGGGAAGAACGAGAGGAAGTGAGGGTGAGGCAGTTTGTCGCCGCACTTGTACACATTGCCCTTCACCTTCAAGCCGTCGAACGACGGGAGCGAGTGCTGATAGTAAGCCTCTACAGGCACGGCAAGGCAGAGCTGCCATGTGCGTTCGCCAGCGATGTCGTCGAAAGGAGTGCGTCCCATTGAAGACCAGCGGTCGATCTTGTCGAGCACTGCCTGCGGAGCACGCTCGCGTCCCTCGCGCTTAGCACCAAAGCCAATGAGCAAGGTACCTGCTGCGTTGCACTCGAGGTTGTAGTAGGTGCCGTCGGCTACGGGCGAGAGGAAGAGCTCGCAACATGAGTCCTCCCAAACGTTACCGTCGTCGTGTGGAGCCACTGCGCGCACACACTCCTCGGTGACGCGGTAGTTGATGAGCAACTGCTTGCCGTTGTGAGCCATGCGTACCTCCATCGTGGGGCGGTAAGGGAAAGCCTCAGCCCAGCAGTGGTTGCCAACAGCCACGAAACTAATGTTAGCCTCATCGAGCACGCGGCAGATGTCTGCTGCACTGACAGAAGTAGCTGAGAGTTTCTTTATTTCTAATGTATTTGCCATAGTTTTAAAAGTAAAACAGTAAAAAAGTAAAAAGAACTTTCTTTAGTTTCAAAACATAGAAGTTTTTGAACAAAGATGAAAAGTAAAAAGAAAAAGAGTAACAGAGTAAGAAGCACTTTTTACTTTTTTACTCTTTTACTCTTTTACTCTTTTACTTTTAAAATTCCTCTTTTACCTTTTTACTTTTTAAAGGTTGTTCTTCTCGATATCCTTGAAGTAGCGGTATGTGCTAACCTTGAGCTCGTCTGTAGCAGCCTCGTCAGCTACGATGATGCCGTGCTGGTGGAGCTGAAGAACAGAGATAGTCCACATCTGTGTAACCGGACCCTCAACAGCTGCCTGAAGCGCGCGTGTCTTGTTGTGACCGTTTACGAGGATCATCACCTCGCGAGCTGACATCACTGTGCCAACGCCTACTGTGAGGGCTGTTGTCGGCACCTTGTTAACGTCGTTGTCGAAGAAACGAGAGTTGGCTACGATAGTGTCAGTTGTAAGAGTCTTCTGACGTGTGCGTGATGTGAGTGAAGAACCCGGCTCGTTGAATGCGATGTGACCGTCAGGACCGATACCACCGATGAAGAGATCGATGCCGCCTGCTTCCTCAATCATCTGCTCGTAGTGAGCGCACTCTGCTTCGAGGTCCTCTGCGTTGCCGTTGAGGATGTGGATGTTCTCCTTCGGGCAGTCAACGTGGTCGAAGAAGTTCTTAGCCATGAATGAGTGGTAGCTCTCCGGGTGCGACTCAGGCAGACCTACATACTCGTCCATATTGAAAGTGAGGACGTTCTTGAATGAAACACGACCCTCCTTGCAAGCCTCAGCCAATGCGCGGTACATACCGATTGGTGAAGAACCTGTAGGCAAACCGAGAACGAACTTGTGATCGGGTGTCGGGTTGAACTTGTTGATACGTTCAATAACGTGCTCAGCTGCCCACTTTGAGAGCTGGTCGTAGTCCTTTTCAATGATTAATCTCATAGCGATAATTATTTAGTTGATTAAATTTTCAAGTTTAATAAGGGGGTATATGTGTGCTGTTGTTAATTACAACTGCGCGTACTGATTATTGTTTATAAAACGTGCCCCGACATCTCATCGGGGCACGTCTGTGTTTGTTTGTAGTAGTAGTTGTAACTAAATAAGCAGTTATAAGTTAGTTGAAAATCGGTTTCTTCTAACATATTACGATGCAAAGTTACGCATTTAATTTATAACCCCCAAGTGAATGAGGCAAAAATGCCGATTTACATCAAGAATTTAAATGTTTGTTACAACTACACGTATGTCTCAAGGAACTTGACATTGCCCTCAACCTTCAGTGTCTCGGTTGTAGCCGGAACGAGGATGCTCTCGCCGGCACGCAGCGTTGTGACGTTGCCCTCGTTGTCGGTGATGGTGCCTTCGCCCTTCAAGCCGATAAGGATAACGAAGCTGTCGAGCTCAGAGTAGTCGATAGTCATAGGCTCGTCGAGATCGTAAACGGCTGTGTTGAAGTAAGGACACTGCACGAGCGATACGCCCTGGTTCTTCTCCGGCGTGTACTCTGTGCGGTAGTTGCTCTCAACATTGTAGTTGATGCACTCTGCAGCCTGCTTAGTGTGCAGCTCGCGGTAGTTGCCGTCCTTGTCCTTGCGCTTGAAGTCGTAGATGCGGTATGTCACGTCGGATGTCTGCTGTATCTCTGCGAGGAAGCAGCCGGTGCCGATAGCGTGGATGCGACCTGCGGGGAGGAAGAAGCAGTCGCCTTCCTTAACGTCGTAGCGTGAGATAGCGTCGCAGATGGTGTCGTTCTCCACCATCTCTGCGTACTGGGTGGGAGTGATTTGCTGCTTCAGACCGCAGAGCAGTGTAGCATCAGCATCCGACGGGAGCAGATACCACATCTCGGTCTTGCCGCGCTCCTTGCCCTGGCGCTTTGCAATTTCGTCGGTAGGATGCACCTGTATAGAGAGGTCTTGGCGTGCGTCGATGAACTTGATGAGCAACGGGAACTCGTCGCCGAAACGCTGATAGTTAGCCTCGCCTACGAGCTTGCCTTTCAGCTCGTGTACGAGTTCGTTGAGCTTCTTGCCTGCGTACTCGCCGTTAGCGACTACTGTCTCGTTGCCTGGCACGCCAGAGATTTCCCAGCTTTCGCCTACGTTTTCCTGCTGCACGTCGAGGTGCTTGAACGGAATGATCTTCTCACCACCCCAGATGGTTGACTTAAGGAGTGCATTGAACTTTAATGGTTCCATAGTGTATTTGTTTCTGTTGTTTTGTTGTATTATAAGTGTTCTGTTTAATCGTCCTCACCGAACAACGGGTCTTCAGGCATAACCATAACCGGCTTCTGCTCGAACTCCTTCTGCAAGTTCTCGGGTACGTACTTCTTGTCGACTACAAGACGGAACATGTACTCGTTGAACCAACGGTTAGACATGATGAGGCAGCCCTGTGCGCCGTTGTTCGGACCCCAGCTGTTCTCCACCTTCCACTTCAACGGATTGCCGTCCTTGTCGAGGTCTACGGCTACGAGAGTCATGGCGTGGGTAGATCCGCTGTCGAATGTAGCGATGCGGTCAGCCTTGTTCATCGGGAATGTTGTAGAGAAGAGCGAAGCGTAGTCGAAGTTTTCGGTGTCGAGATAGCCAAGCTCGCGGTCGAACTGCTTGCCAACATCGTAAGACGAGTACATCTTCTTGCCGTCCTTAAGCGAAGCGATGGCGAGCTTTGCTATGTCCTCCATCGGCAGGTTGAGATACTTCCAGTTGGTGCCGTCGTACACGTGGCGGTCGTACTCCACCTCGTATGTCTTGTGATACGGACGGCGCGGGTCGTTCATCACCATGATGAATGTGCCAGCGAGCTGGTGACCTACTGTCTCGTTGTAGAACTCAAGCGGAGTGTAGCGACGCGGTTCGCCCACAGGCTCGCCACAACGGTTGCGGAACTGGTATGTGAACTCCTTCACTGGCTCGCCCAATGCCATGGCAAGCATACGGTAAACGGTTGAGAGCATCTCTGTCTTGCGTGCTTCGATAGCCTGCGCTTTCTTGCCGTCAGCCACCATCTTGCGAAGCTCCAAGCCGTACTCGCGGAGCTTTGAGGAGATGAGCGACGAAATCTTGGATGTGTTCTCGGCAGAGAAGGTCTCCGGCTGCACCGACTTAGGCACGAGTCCGTACTTCGGAGCAAGGTCGGCAGCTCCACAGAATGTGCCGCCATCGTTAAGCGGGTTCTTGAAGAAGAACTGTACACGAACATCGTCCATAGGTTTCTTGGCGTTGTCGATGACACCCTGCAGCATGAGGTTCGCTTTCTCCAACTGGTCGTAGAAGAAGAGATAGTCGTGAGAGAACTCCACCGAAAGCGAGTCGGCGTGGTGGCGTGCGAAGTCGGCACGGAACACGTTGAAGCTCGAGAACATCCAGCAACGTCCCGAACTCTTCTGGTCGTGGATAGACTGTTTTGTGGTTTCTACGCTAAAGTGTGTGTCGAACGTATTGCGGTTTGAGAAGTTCTTTGCGAGGTTGTCAATACGGTTGGAAGCCACAGCGTTGAACAGAGCCTTGTTCGTAGCGGTTGAACCCTGCGATTTCTCAATCTGCTGAAGCATCGAGGCTGAGATGCCGCCCTGCTTCTGTGCGCCTGCGGTTGTGGCAAGCGCGAGGCATAAGCCTAAAGCTAATGTCGTTTTCTTCATTTTATGTATTTGTTGTTAATGTTATTATATGGTGAGGGGGTGAGGGGTTGAGATTAGTTGGTGATGTTGTAGCATCCGACGTATTGTCGAGGAACTTTTCAAGGTCGCTGACGATGCGACGGTATTGCTCCGATGCCACATAGCCCACGTTGCGGCGCAGACTATACTCCACGCTGCCAACGCTCGACGTGTAGCACGAGAGTTCGTTGCGTTGCTGCGTAGCGTGTACGCTCTGCCTGCTTATGTCGCGCTCGCGCTCGCGTACCAGCGTGTTGCACACCTTCTTCATCAGTGGCACAATCACCTTGTCGAATAGGTGATGACCTTGTATATATAGGTAAGTTTCGGAAGGCACGATGCCAAGCTCGCGCAAAGACTCCTTCACCTTCAGATAGCTCTCCTTAGCACCTGGGTGTTGACTTTGCAGCGTCTTCACCTTGTGAGCCACACGGCGACGCAACTGCGCTATCGCAGCCGAGGCGTTCTCGGGCGACAGACTGCCCATCTCTATCGACCGAACGAAGTCGGAGATGGTGAACCGACGTTCTGCAGCGTTGCGGTATGACCACACGTTCCACACGAAGAGTGGGAAGATGGTTGTGGAGAAGTCGGCAAGGAACGCTTCGAAGTCGAACTTCTGCGCATCGTTGAGCGTGACGGCTACACACACGTTGTGCAGCGACGGGGCGTAGCACTGCATGTTTTCTATAGCGTAAGCATAGGAGTGGAATATGTAGGGGTTTTCGAGTATCGCCTTCGACGAGAGCGTTGCGCCCTGCGCCACATAGTCGTAGTCGGCATCAACGCACGCTATCATGTTCTTGCCCACTCCACCCGTAGCTATCATGCTCATTATCGCAGCCTTCTTACCTCGCTCCAGATGCTCAAGACGCGAAGGTAGCAACACTTCAAAATAGCGTTCCTCGTTCTCAAAGCGTGTGAGAACAGAGCGCCAAAAGAATATGTCGTCGTAGCTTTCCACATAAGCCACGATGCGACGGCGTGCCTTCTTCGAGTTCAGACGGTTTGCCGCTCCTATGTATTGCGATGTTATGCAATCTGTAAGACGCTTGCCCATTTTCAATCTGTTATATCCGACACTTCTGTCACGCAATCAGCCCAGCCGTTCATTATCACCGCCGGCGAATGTGTGGTGAGAATTATCTGCACGTTGGGGTTGAGCGTGAGGATCAGGTCGATGAGGCGTTGCTGCCAGTCGATGTGCAGGCTCACTTCCGGCTCGTCCATGAACAGCACGTAGGGCTGCTGATCTTCCACGAGCACGGTGAGCAGTATGACGAGCATCTGCTTCTCGCCACTCGATAGCTGGTAGGGCGTTAGCGTCTCGCCAATCTGCGAGAAGCGTATCTCATTCTCCGTGCGCACTATCTTCTTGCCAGTCTGCGAGAAGAGGTCGTCGATGAGGTTCTGGAACGTGGTCTTCGGTGCGGAAATCTGCTGCGCCTGAAGTGCTGCGTCAGCCTCGCCACTCTGCAGGCTGGCGATGATACGGTTGCCTATATTCACCTGATAGTCGAGATACTTGCGCTGCAGGAAGAACAGCTGCAGATCGAGCTCGGTGGTGAGGTCGCTCAGCGCGGTGTTCAGCTTGCCAACAGCATCGAGGTTCAGCAGCGGACGGTCGAACGAGCGGATGACATCGTAGCGTATCCAGCGTGCATCTTCCGGCTCAACGGTGAGGCGAACGCCTTTGAGCATGTGGCTCGGAAACTCGCCACCTGCCGACAATCCTCTAATCACCTTATTTAATATAGTACTCTTGCCGACACCATTGATGCCGCTGAGGATATTCACTTTACGGTCAAGATTCCACACGATGTGACGCCTACCGCTCCACAACGAGTCGATTTCTATCTGCTTTATGTATTCGGAATATTTCATAGAGTTAGCTTTTTGTCTATACTTATCTACACTTAAGTATTCTTCAGACAAAGATATAAAAAAAAATCTACACCGCTAACATTTATTCAACAATTAACATTACAAGTTGCCACATCATGTAAATATATTCATTTTAAACTATGATATTTGCTTGGTAACTACTCAGGTAGGTTTGTCGTACTCCCCCATGCACAACTTCCCTCGTTG
>ERZ791680.1913-NODE-1913-length-10522-cov-2.285946_pt1 | contig 10522 bp, 8 predicted proteins | sample MGYA00510051_ERZ791680 | MGnify/ENA primary metagenome ERZ791680 (study PRJEB30046, sample SAMN00715238) | human gut metagenome | study: EMG produced TPA metagenomics assembly of the A metagenome-wide association study of gut microbiota in type 2...
TTTGGTTGGAAAAGTTTTCGGTGGTTTAACCTTGCTAGATACCATGCAATCTCAAACTGGTGTTGAAGCCATTCGTGCAGACGTCCGTACACCTCATGAAGAAGCTGTATTGAACAACATTCAGTTCATGGAATCTGTTCACGCGAAATCTTACTCTTCAATCTTCTCAACTTTGAATACTAAATCTGAAATTGAAGAAATTTTCGAGTGGACAAACAGTAACGAATACCTCCAAACCAAGGCGAAAATCATTAACGATATCTATGAAAATGGAACGCCTCTTCAGAAAAAGGTTGCTTCAACATATCTTGAAACATTCCTTTTCTATTCAGGGTTCTTCACTCCACTCTATTATCTTGGTAATAACAAGCTAGCTAATGTCGCTGAAATCATTAAGCTCATTATCCGTGACGAATCTGTTCACGGAACCTATATTGGCTATAAATTCCAACTAGGGTTCAACGAATTGACTGAAGAAGAGCAAGAAAGTTTCCGTGAATGGATGTATGATCTTCTCTACCAATTGTATGAAAATGAAGAGCTCTACACTAAATCTCTTTATGATGGTGTTGGATGGACTGAGGAAGTTATGACTTTCCTTCGTTACAACGCCAACAAGGCTCTCATGAACCTGGGACAAGATCCACTCTTCCCAGATAGTGCGAACGATGTTAACCCAATCGTTATGAATGGTATTTCTACAGGAACATCTAACCACGACTTCTTCTCTCAAGTTGGTAATGGTTACCTTCTAGGTACTGTTGAAGCCATGCAAGATGATGATTATAACTACGGACTATAAGAAAAAACTAGCTGAGCTAGTTTTTTTATTGTGTTCAATACTATATTCGAAAAACAAATAGAAAAAGAGTTCAAATTGAACTCTTTTTATTTTATTTTGCTTTTACTTCAAAACCTTCTGCTACACCTTCAGCAAAGTTTTCTTCAACAATGCTAGCACAGTGATCACAGATAGTCGCATTGTAGCTACGTTCTTTGGTAGTTGGATCGATACGACGGCAACGATCACAGACATCACCTTCAGCACGTTCTACTGTGAATGCTACACCTTCAAAGCTTACAGCAGACTCAGGAGCATCTCCTTCAGCAATAGTCAATGCTGAAACAATCAAAAGTTGAGCAAGGTTAGTATTCAAACCTTCAAGAAGTTCTTTGACTTCAGCATCAGGATAGATTGTCAAATGAGCTTCAAGCGATTTACCGATAACTTTTTCGTTACGCGCTTCTTCCAAAGCTTTTTGAGCTTGGCCACGGAAATCCATGAAGGCATTCCATTTTTCAAGAAGTGCATCTTGACCAGCGAATTCTTCTGCTTCTGGCAACTCTGACAATTGAACATAGTCTTCTGTTTCAAATTCAAGATATGACCAAATTTCTTCTGCAGTGTGAGGAAGAATTGGTGTCAATAGTTTTGTAATCTTGACAAGAATATCGTAGAAGACTGTTTGCATTTGACGACGTTCAAGTGATTCTGCACTTTCAATGTAAACAACATCTTTAGCAAAATCAAGATAGAAAGCAGACAACTCAACGTTAATAAAGTTAACTAAGGCTTTGTAGATAGTTAAGAATTCAAAGTTTGCATAGGCATCACGAATAGTCTTAACTAATTGGTTAAATCGAATAGTCATGTACTGATCTACAGAACGCAAGTCTTCAAAGGCTACAGCATCAGTTGTTGGATTGAAGTCAGATGTATTAGCAATCAAGAAACGAAGTGTGTTACGAATCTTACGATAAGATTCTGATACTTGGCTAAGGATATCCATTGAGATACGAACGTCATTAGTTGTATCAACACTTGTTACCCAAAGACGCAGAATTTCAGCACCAAATTGTTTCTCAACATCACTAGGAGCAATAGTATTACCGAGGGATTTAGACATCTTTTCACCCTTACCATCAAGCGCAAAACCTTGAGACAAGAGTTGTTTGTATGGTGCAACACCATTATTAGCAACAGATGTGATAAGTGAGGAGTTAAACCATCCACGATATTGGTCTGAACCTTCGAGATAGAGGTCAGCTGGGTAAGTCAACTCAGGACGGTTAACAACGACACCATTCCATGATGAACCTGAGTCAAACCATACGTCCATAATGTCAGTTTCTTTAGTAAACTCTCCGTTTGGTGAACCTGGATGTGTAAAGCCTTCTGGAAGAAGATCTTTGGCATCACGTTCCCACCAGATAACTGAACCATGCTCTTCGAAAAGTTTAGCCACATGTTCGATTGTTTCTTCAGTCATGATTGGTGTTTTATCTTCAGCATAGAAGATTGGGAGTGGCACACCCCAAGCACGCTGACGAGAGATTACCCAGTCACCACGGTCACGAATCATGTTGTAAAGACGAACTTTACCCCACTCAGAATGGAATTTAACTTTTTCAATCTCATCCAAAATCTCTTGACGGAATTTAGAAACAGAGGCAAACCATTGTGGCACAGCCCGCCAAATGATTGGTTTCTTCGTACGCCAGTCAAATGGGTATGAGTGTGAGATTTCTTCTTTAGCAAGGAGCAAATCACCAAGTTTTTCCATAACGATTGGCGCCACTTTATCGTAGAACTGACCTTCAAAATCAGGGCCAGCATTTTCCATCATGATACCACGCTCATTAACGGTTACGGCAACTTCAAGGCCATTAGCAATACCTACGTTATAGTCATCCTCACCAAAACCAGGAGCCGTATGGACGATACCTGTACCTGAATCTGTAGTTACGTGATCACCAAGGATAACAAGCTCATCAACTTCTGTATCCCATGGGTGTTCAGTGACGATTTGATTCAATTCTTCACCACGGTATGACTGAAATACTTCCACATCTGTCCAACCGAACTTCTCTGAAAGACTATTAAGTAATTCAGAAGCAACGACAAATTTTCGGTCTTCTCCGGCAGGTTTTACGAGAACGTATTCGATATCAGCACCAACAGTCAAACCACGTGAAGCTGTTACTGTAAATGGTGTTGTTGTCCAAACTACGATATATGTATCTGTATCTAGTACTCCTTTACCATCCTTAACCTTATTGGCATAGTAAAGTGAAGTTGAAACTAAATCATGGTACTCGATTTCAGCTTCAGCAAGTGCTGATTCTGATGACCATGACCAATAAACTGGTTTTGCACCTTGATAGATGTAACCTTTTTTAGCCATCTCACCAAATACACGGATTTGTGCAGCCTCATAGTCTGGTGTCAAAGTAACATATGGGTTATCCCAATCAGCCGAAACACCAAGACGTTTGAAATCTTCACGTTGTTTGTCAACTTGTGAAAGTGCATAATCACGACACATCTTAAGGTATTCAGCACGATCAAGTTCTTTACGTTTCACACCTTGTTTTGCCAACACTTGCTCAATTGGAAGACCATGCGTATCCCAACCAGGAACGTAAGGAGCATAGAAACCAGACATTGATTTTGAACGAACAATGATATCCTTAGAAATTTTATTCATCGCATGTCCAACGTGAATATTACCATTGGCATACGGAGGACCATCATGAAGAGTGAAGTGAGGTTTACCTTGGTTCAACTCTTGACGACGTTGATACATCTTAGCATCTTCCCACTCTTTTTGCCAGATTGGTTCTTTGTTAGGAAGTCCAGCTCGCATTGGAAAAGCTGTCTTACCTAGATTTAAGGTTTCTTTGAGTTTCATTATATCTCCTCTTTAAATTAATTTACTAAATAAAAAGAGCCTTCATCAAAAAGGACGAAAGCTCGTGGTACCACCTTAATTCAGAGCAAAAAAACATTTGCTCCCTCATATGTCCGTAAGGAGGACCATCCTTCTAACTTACTTAGTTCAGTTAGAATGCTTGAAAATGATAACTATCCAAATAGGGAATGTGGGACTCACACCATCTCCCACTCGCTGTTAATATACTTGGTAAGTTGTATTTTTCTTATTCGCTAATATTCAATTTAAACGTTTGTGTTTCGTTAAGATTAATTTCACCTGTTGACTCAGGTTGCAAATCAAAATCTTCATCTACTGGTGCTGAAGTTGGGAAATCTGCTACTTCACTCTCGAAAGTATCTGGAATACCAAAATCAACAGGAGTTGAAACCACTTCGTTTGTTTCATCAACTTCTGGACTAGAGAAATCTTCAACTTGCTTATTACTTTCAGCAACACGACGTTGAAGTTCAGCCATTTCATCAGGAGTGAATTGACGAGTTGCATCAAATGAAGCTGCATCATTTGAATCAGGTACATGCTCATCCAAAACTTTTTCAACAACTTCTTTAAAGGCAGCATCTGAATTTTGAAGATAAATAGCTGTTGGTTGCAACAATTCACCCCATTCTGGAGCACTTGCTAGGCTAAGCTGACCTTCAACTGCAGCCAATAGGCGTTGGTGGAAGACACGACTTTGACGTTTAAGTTCTTCCGTTTCGATGGCAACACGTTTGGCTTCATCTGTTGCATCACGAAGAATTTCAGATGCCTTAGATTTAGCTTCTTCAACCAAATGAGTAGCATTGAAGTTAGCCTTATTAATCAAGTTAGCTGATTCATCAGCCGCTGAAGCTTTAACTTTTTCAGCTGTTTCTTGAGCCAAAATAACTGATTGACTCAATGATTCTTTCATCTCATCAAAATAAGCCAATTTTTCTTCAAGCTCTTTTACACGAGCAGCAAGTTCACGATTATCACGAACCAAATCTTCGTAATCATCTACAATAATATCAAGAAATTCATCAACTTCTTGCTCATTATATCCACGAAATTTAGTTGTAAACTGTTTATCTTTAATATCAAGTGCTGTAATAGCCATTACAGGCCTCCTTTATTTTTCATTACCATATCTGATGGTTTAAATTAAATAACTACTTTTTTCTCCGTCTTAACAGACTTTCAATAACGATTTTAGCTTTCCCGGACTTTGAAAATCCGTCTTGTTGAGCTAGTCGAAATCGACCATAACCTCTAACCGAAATCATATCACCAATCATAACCGTCTGATTAGCCTTCTCAATTTGTCTATAATTTAATTTAACTTTTCCAGAAGCAATAAGTTTTAAGGCGTTAGAACGGGATAGGTTTAGTACCGTGGCCAGCACATTATCAAGACGCATACTGGAAAGTAAAACAAAAGATTGTGAATAGTTTTCTTGATTTGAAATCCAATCGTCTTTGCTTACTTCTTTTAGAGTAACCGAAACATTACCAATCTTAGTAATAGTCATTATCGCATAACTTGCTAAATGAGAAGCAATGGAAAATTGAACACGTCCTTCTTCATCAAGAATAATATCTCCAAATACTTGACGATCAAGACCAAGTTGATTAATCAGTGCTCCCAAAACTTTTGGGTGTGTCAATTTATTGAACTGTCTCGCATAAGAGATTTCTAGGCGTTTAATTTCAAAGTCTTCGTCATCAAGCTCGTAATATTCGGGAGCAAGAATAACTCTTCCATATTCTTCAGATTCAGGAGTAGAACTCACAAAAAATTTTAAATTGTAGTAATGAGCTAACTCTTCAACAATCTGAATTTCACGAGGATTCAAGAAATCAGTTAAGTAAGGACTGTACCTATCATCAACTAATTGACAAAATCCCCTAACCTTCTCTAGAAAAGGACGTTCATCTAACGAGTAATGCTGTTCAATATTTTTAATATCTGACATCAGAGTAGAATAAATCTAAGAATTCTAAGTGAAAAGTTTAGTAGAAGTACAATTACCAATATTGAAAAATCAATACCAGCAAAAGCTAAATTCAAGCGACGAAATGGTGCGAGAATCGGTTGAACAATTTGTCTAATGATTCTTCCAAGGCTAGTGTCATAAGCTCCTGGAAACCAGGACAACAAAGCATAGACTACAAGAAGAATCTCTATCACGTTAACAACACGTGCCCAAATAACATAAAGTAATACAGACATCGCTTAACGTCTCTTCATGTCGAAGTCAAAATTAGCTTCTTGGTTGCCATGAGCCAACCCAATCTCTTCGATGTCAACAACGACATTAATTGGCGTAAGCAAATACATTGAAGAGCCAACTTTTTGCAAGTTGCCTGTAAGTACCTTGCTAGCACCATCAATAAAGTCAAGACAACGACGAGCTTGCGCTTCCAACATATATTGAAAATCGATTAAAACACATTCGTTTTCAATCAATAATTCTACAATTTCCTGAGCATCTTCATACTTTTTAGGATATTTAATTGCAATTGTTGTTTTAGTTGTATTCATCTGTTGTGGTCCCTGATTTGCTTGTGATCGACTCAGAGGTAAACTACGAAGGACTTGAGTTTCCTGTAAGTCTGAATGAACATGTTGGCGACGAGGAGGGACTGTAGCCTGAGAACGCTCAGGTTGACGTTGCTGACGAGGAGGTGGTGTCTGCACAGGTTTCTGTGCTTTAACTGGACGTTCTTTGGCCTCTTCTTTAGCAGCATCTTCATAATCTGTTACTTCGTCGGTATCAAAATATGAAACAATTTTATCAATTGCGTCTTTTAATGCCATAAGGTTATTCTCCGTTCTCTTTAAAGAATGCACTGCCTATTCTGACAAAGGTTGATCCATTCTGAATAGCCATGTCATAGTCTCGACTCATCCCCATGCTTAACTGATCACAAGGAACATTCTTTAGTTTTTTCTCTTGAATTGATTGTCTAAGTTCATTTGTCTCAGCAAAAATCTTATCAAGTTCTTGAGCATCTGCATCAATTGGAGCCATAGTCATGAGTCCAACTATACAAATCTTATCAAGATTTTCAATTTGTTTTAGAACAGTATCAAGTTCTTCAGGTGAAAAACCATGTTTTGACTCCTCACCTGAAACGTTAACTTGTAGGAAGCAATTAATGGTGTGGTCGGCACGCTTTTGAATTTCCTCTGCCAATTTAACAGAATCCAAAGCATGAAAATAATCAACTAAATTAATAACATCCTTTACTTTACGACGTTGCAAGGTCCCAATAAGGTGCCAAGTCAAATCATAATTTTTTAAAGCTTGATACTTATCTAGGAATTTATCAACGCGATTTTCAGCAATGTGCTTGATTCCCGTTTTAACCAATTCTTCAGCGACATCGCTTGAAACATATTTGGTTACGGCAATAATATTGACGTCATCGCTAGAGCGATTAGCCTTTTCACAAGCTCTTTTTACCGCTTGATAAACATTATTTTTATTCTCTTCTATAGTCATTATTAACGATTTTTAAAGAATGGTGGTGTCTCCAATTCATCATCATCTTCAACATCACTTGAGAATGTAGACATAGTCAATTGACTATCTAGTTGACCAGTTTCAGGACGAGAAATATTATCACGTCTCAAATCCCAATTACCAAAAGCTGACTGCTCTTGTTGAGGAGCTGCCGCTGCAGAACGAACTCCTGGTTGTGGCATTGAAGGTGTTTCATTATAGTCAAAATTTGGTTGACGTTCAAATGAAGGTTGAGAAACTGGACGTTGCTCTTCTTGAGCAACTTGTTGAGTAGGAGCTGATGGTTGTGAAGGAGTTGTAGTCACTTTACGTGGCTGAGCCTTCATACCAGATACTTTTTCAGCACGATCTTGGCGAACTCCAGTTGCAACAACAGTTACACGGATTTCATCTTTCAATGTATCATCGATTGATGTACCAAGCCAAATGTTAACACCGCTACCAGCTGCTTGACCAACAATTTCAGATGCTTCTTCTGCTTCTGTAAGCGTCATATCAAGACCACCAGTTACGTTAACAATAACATCTTCTGCACCATCAATAGTAGTTTCAAGAAGTGGTGAATAGATTGCTTTGCGCGCAGCTTCAACAATACGTTCTTCACCTGAACCAATACCAATACCCATAAGTGCATTACCTTTATTTGCCATAACAGTTTTCACATCGGCAAAGTCGAGGTTGATCAAACCTGGGTTAGTGATAAGGTCTGTAATACCTTGGACCCCTTGACGAAGAACATTATCTGCTTCACTAAGAGCTTCAAGAAGTGGTGTTTTCTTATCAACAATTTCAAGAAGGTTATTGTTTGAGATAATAAGTAGGGTATCAACTTGCTCACGCAACTCTTGAATACCTTCGACAGCGAAGGCACCACGTTTGTTACCTTCAAATCCAAATGGACGTGTCACAACTGCAACTGTCAATGCACCCAAGCTTTTCGCAATACGTGCAATAACTGGTGCTGCCCCTGTACCAGAGCCACCACCCATACCAGCAGTGATAAAGACCATATCAGCTCCTGTAAGTGCTTCTGTAAGTGTTTCTTCACTTTCTTCAGCTGCCTTACGACCAACTTCAGGTTGACCTCCGGCACCAAGGCCACGAGTCAATTTAGGACCCAATTGGATTACTGTTTCTGCTTTAGAAGAGCTGAGTGCTTGAATATCAGTATTAGCTGCGATAAATTCAACACCAGCAAGACCTTCTTCAATCATTCGGTTGATGGCGTTTCCGCCACCTCCACCGACACCGATAACTTTAATTACCGCACCTTGAACTGATGCGCTATCAAATGAAAAACTCATTTTATTTCCTCGCTTTTACTAGATTCAATTAATCAAACATACTGCCGAAAATACCACGAACACGATCACCAAGTTTTTGTTTTTGTTCATGATTTTCTTCTTCAACTGGCAGAGGTACCTCAATGGTGTTCTCAACTGGAACAGGATTTGGCTGAGGAGCCACTCGAGGTGCTGGAGCAGGAGTTCTATCAAAACTCAAGACAGGAGCCTCATTGTCGATTGGTTTACGACGAAGATACTCTTCACCAGACACAGCCTGTTGTGCAATGATATCAACTTCTGTAAGAAGACCAACATACTCAACAAGACTAATCACATTTGCAAACATTGGATTACGGATACCAACTTGATTTGGCACATAAAGTTTAACATTTGTCTCAAAAATTTCTTGAGCAACTTCAACCACACCTGGCATGATGGCTGTTCCACCTACAAGGACAATGCCACCAGGCAAATCAAGTAGACGTCCTCGAGTCAAGTCTTGTTTAACTCTATCAAGGATATGCTTCACACGAGCTGAGATAATCTCAGCAAGGTATTTTTCTGTAATCTCAACCGGTGAATTCTCACCTACAACTTCTACTTGGACAGTTTCTGTTTCGCTTGCTTCTTCAATATCTGCATTACCAAAATTGAACTTAAGCGCTTCAGCAATCTGCATTGAAGTCTTCAAAACTTTTGAAATATCCTTAGTGATGTACTCGCCACCCTCAGAATAAATATTGGTAAATTGAAGTTCTTGAGCACGCATGCTTGCAACAGTTGTTTGACCGCCACCCATATCAATAACAGTAGCACCAAACTCACGTTCACCTTCATTTAGAACAGCACGTGTCATTGCAAGAGGAGAGATGATAATATTCTCTACTTGAATACCCGCACGTTCAACTGTCTTACGAAGGTTGTGAAGAATTGTTGTTGGTCCTGTGTAAATGAGGCCTCTCATTTCAAGACGAATCCCCATCATTCCACGAGGATCACGAATTCCTTGGAAGCCATCAACAATAAACTCTTCGGGAACTAGTGAGATAACCTCACGCTCAGGTGTAATGCTCTTTGTCAAGGCTGAGCGAACAACACTTTCAACATCTTCATCTTTGATTTCTTTTGATTCACTTGTTACAGGAATCATACCTTGTGTAGGCTCAATTTGAAGAAGATTAGCTGGAAGCCCAACGTTCACTTGCTCAATAACAATCCCAGCTTTTTCTTCTGCTTGTTCAATAGCTGTTTTGATTGTTTTCGCTGCAGCGTCAATGTCAACAATGATGCCATCTTTCACACCAGAACTCTTAACATTACTTACTCCGATGACATTCATTGATCCATCAATAAACTCAGCAACAAGAACCTTAATCGAGCTAGTTCCTATATCTAATCCTGTAAAAAAGCCATCTCTAGCCATTCACTCGACCTCTCAATCTTTCCATTCAATATCTTTGTAAACTGTATAAAAACAGAATTATTCGGATACTATTGTACCATAAAAAAACGTAAAATGTCAGCATTTTACGTTTTTTATTATTCAATATTAGCCTTGAGCAGGGGAAGTCCGATGAGTTGTTTCCTGACCAACTGGTGGATTTTCTTCTGTTTGAATACCTGAATTTTCAGAATTAGTTTCTTCTTCAGAATGCTGTTCCGTTGATGTTGTAGTATCTTGACCTTCTTCAGAAGTTGCATTTTCTTCTTTTTTATCAGTCTTATCTTTATCTTTCTTTTTATCCCCATCAGTTTTTGATGATTCAACTTCAGGAGTCGTTGTATAAAGTCCAACTTCCATATCTACAATACTTCCATCTGAAAGTTGACTCTTAATTTTCTCGTAGTAAGGAAGCTTAACTGTTAATTGAGAAAGTGGAACACGAATGGAATTGCCATCATACAGCTCAATCGTTAGTAAATCTGAAGTTGCTTTAGTAGGCGTAAGATTAATAATTTGAATATTATTCTTGATTTTTGTATCAAGTTTATTTAATTCTTTTACTAACTC
>ERZ791680.1918-NODE-1918-length-10483-cov-2.474875_pt1 | contig 10483 bp, 9 predicted proteins | sample MGYA00510051_ERZ791680 | MGnify/ENA primary metagenome ERZ791680 (study PRJEB30046, sample SAMN00715238) | human gut metagenome | study: EMG produced TPA metagenomics assembly of the A metagenome-wide association study of gut microbiota in type 2...
CTCATCCATCGTTTTAAAATTCCCAATACAATCCGCCACTTCCCCACTACACCCCGCATTTCAACAAATCACAATTTATAAGATACCCAGTCCATCAAGAAGTACCTTAAGACCTATAAGAATAAGTATCACACCGCCGCAAATTTCAGCTTTTGACTGGTATTTGCTGCCAAAGATACTACCAATTTTTACACCAAGGGCTGAACAGACAAAAGTTACAACACCGATAAATGATACGGCAGGAATAATATTTACCTGAAGAAATGCGAATGTAACCCCAACCGCTAAAGCGTCAATACTTGTTGCAATTGCAAGAAGAAACATATTTTTGACATCCATGGAGGCATCGACTTTCTCTTCATCTCCAAGAGCCTCTTTTATCATATTTGCACCAAGTATAAGCAGCAGGATAAATGCAATCCAGTGTGCGTATTTTGTAATCATATCAGCAAAGAAGCTTCCAAGAAAATATCCGATAAGCGGCATCAGAGCCTGAAATCCTCCGAACCATAAACCGGCAATACACATATGTTTTACTTTGATTTTTCCAAGGGAAAGTCCTTTACATATAGAAACCGCAAATGCATCCATTGACAATCCGACTGCAAGAATAAATAATTCCGCTAAATTCATCATAGTCCTCATTTCTGCACACTGATATTATATATTCTGATGAAACAAGTGTGCATGGAACATCAGAAGTCAAAGGAAAGTACAAATAAAAAAGAGACCTATAGACGAAAAACGTCTATAAGTCTCATCATTTAATGATATACCGGGTTCTTTTTAACCATTGTGTCGATATAACAACATACATTTGCATGTACGCTGACTACTCCCTTATGTGGCAATACTTTATCATTAAAAATATAAGTTAGTCAATACGAACGCATAAAATTTTAATGGGAATATCCTTTTATAAATTATAAATACCAATTTATAAGTCAATATGCATTTCATTAGGGATTCTTAAATAATTAATAGCCATGTAGGGTGCATTTTTAGTACCTGCTGCATTAAGGGCGGCTATAAAATTCCAGTCGAGATTCTGTAATAATAAATTGATTAATTTTTTCATAAGTAACCTCCATTCTGCAGTTTTCTGACTACGCTTGTTTTACCGGAAAATATTTAACAGCAGAATGCAACCGGAAATATATTTGGTGGAACAATGTAATCTGAAAATATAACATATACAAAAAGGCGGTCTATACAATATGTATAAACCGCCTTTGGTTATTTAAGTTATATCTATTATATATCTTTTAATATGATGCTTGTCAATATTAATTATAAAGTTTAAAATAAGTAAGGTCGATGACATAAAATACTATACAATATTAAATAATTCATGCATAATCAGTATTAATGTGAAGAGCATTATATCTCAAATGGGTTTGCATTAAAGTGTTTAATGAAAAAGTACATTAAGAAATTAATGGAAAAATTAAATATAAATACGCAGATTATACTAAAAAATAATGCAAAAACATTAAAATATAAACTTCACATATAAATATATGAAAGGAAAATATAATAATTACAATGAGTATTAAGAAAAAATTTGCAAAATATGTCTCGCTTAATGTACTTGGAATGTTAGGCTTATCCTGTTATATTATTGCAGACTCCTATTTTATTGCGAAAGCACAGGGAACTAACGGACTTACTGCACTTAATCTGGTATTGCCGGTATACAATATTATATTTGCAATAGGTTCAATGATTGGTGTGGGTTCGGCAATACGATATGTTGTTGAAAAAGCACAGCAAAGAAAGACTGCGGATAATTATCTTTTTAATGCGATTGCATTTACAACAGTTATAGGTCTTCTGTTTTCGTTTATAGGACTGTTTTTTCCGGAAAAACTATTACAGCTTTTAGGTGCTGACAGCGTGATAGTAGCAACAGGTACGACCTATACAAGAATATTTATGGCGTTTTCACCGGTGTTTATGTGGAATTATGTTGCAAATGCATATGTAAGGAATGATGGTGCTCCGACAAGAGCCATGATGGCAACATTGTCAAGCAGCTTTTTTAATATAGCATTTGATTACGTGCTTATGTTTCCCTTGAAAATGGGAATGGCAGGTGCGGCGCTTGCAACTGCACTTTCACCGGTTGTTGGTATAGCAGTATGTATGACGCATATTCTGTCAAAAAACAGTCATATAAGATTAAAGATATGTGTGCCATCAGTTGTAATGCTTATAAAGTCCTGTCAGGTTGGTATATCTGCGTTTGTCGGAGAGGTATCATCAGGCGTTATTACACTTGCATTTAATTTTTTAATGATGCAGTGTTCAGGAAATGTAGGTGTTGCAGCTTATGGTGTTGTTGCAAATGTAGCACTTGTGGTGGTTGCGGTATTTAACGGAATAGCTTTAGGAAGCCAGCCTCTGATAAGTGAAAGTTATGGAAAGCGTGAATATAAAGAGGTAAAGATATTAAAGCATATGTCATATATTACGGCATTTGCTGCTGCATGTATATTATACACATTTTTATTTTTGGAAGCATCACTTGTTGTAATGATATTTAACAGCGAACATAATGAATTACTTGCTCAATATGCTGAACCTGGAGTACGACTGTATTTTACCGGAATATTCTTTGCCGGACTTAACATAGTCGGAAGCAGTTTTTATAGTGCTACAGAGAAAGCAAGGATAGCATTTGTGGTATCAATGTCAAGAGGTTTTGTGCTTATACTTATATCGGCATTTACAATGGCAGCTTTATTTGGAATGGATGGAATATGGCTGGCTTATGTTGTAAGTGAAGCATTAACATTTATAATAATGTGTGTACTTGAAAAAATAAGAATTAATTAAAAACAAGATGATTGATAAAAAAATATCAAAATATATGCATGAAATAAGGTGAAATTGCACAAATAAATAATGCGAAAATATTAAAAATAATAATAAATGGACTGTCAATAAGCGCAATATACACTGAAAAGAATAGATAATAATTAATATTATATTTGATTTAAGTAGAATATAAAGCGCTATTTAAAGGCTAAGACTGTTAATAATTAAACATTTAAAAAAAAATTAAGAATATTTTTGGTTGATTTATTTTGGTGAATTATGTATACTAAAACAAGCAGTGATAGAGTGTTTCTATATTATTATATAGAATAAGCATATCTATCTACATAATTAAAAGAAGATTCATGTTATTAGATATTAGAATTTTCGATTAATTACAAAATGTCATAATTCCCGCATATGTGGGTATTTTATGAATTACTTTTAAAGAAAAGAGGTATATTACAAGATGGCAGTAATTGATTTAAGTAAGTATGGCATTACAGGTGCAACAGAAATCGTTCATAATCCTTCTTATGAATTATTATTTGAAGAAGAGACATCTCCAAAGAACGAAGGATATGAAATCGGTAAGGAAAGCGAACTCGGAGCTGTCGATGTTATGACAGGTATTTACACAGGTCGTTCTCCTAAGGATAAGTATATCGTAGTTGATGAGAATTCTAAGGACACAGTATGGTGGACATCAGATGAATATAAGAATGATAACCATCCAATGTCAGAGGACGTATGGGCTAAGGTTAAGGATATTGCTAAGGCAGAGCTTTCTAATAAGAAGCTTTATGTAGTAGATGCATTCTGTGGAGCTAATAAGGACACAAGAATGGCAGTTCGTTTCATCGTTGAAGTTGCATGGCAGGCACATTTCGTAACTAACATGTTCATTAAGCCAACAGCTGAAGAACTTGAAAACTTTGAGCCTGATTTCGTTGTATATAATGCATCTAAGGCTAAGGTTTCTAACTATGAAGAATTAGGTCTTAACTCAGAGACATGTGTAGCATTCAATATCACAAGCCATGAGCAGGTAATTATTAATACATGGTATGGTGGAGAGATGAAGAAGGGTATGTTCTCAATGATGAACTATTACCTTCCATTAAAGGGTATGGCTTCAATGCACTGTTCAGCTAACACAGATTTAAATGGTGAGAATACAGCAATCTTCTTCGGTCTTTCAGGAACAGGTAAGACAACACTTTCAACAGATCCTAAGAGACTTCTTATCGGTGATGATGAACATGGCTGGGATGATAACGGTATATTCAACTTTGAAGGTGGATGCTATGCTAAGGTTATCAATCTTGATAAGGAATCAGAACCTGATATTTACAATGCTATTAAGAGAAACGCTCTTCTTGAGAACGTTACACTTGATGAGAATGGTAAGATTGATTTTGCAGATAAGAGTGTAACAGAGAATACTCGTGTATCTTATCCAATTAACCATATTAAGAATATTGTACGTCCTATTTCTTCTGCTCCAGCAGCTAAGAATGTAATATTCCTTTCAGCAGATGCATTTGGTGTACTTCCTCCAGTATCTATCCTTACACCGGAACAGACACAGTACTATTTCCTTTCAGGATTTACTGCTAAGCTTGCCGGTACAGAAAGAGGTATTACAGAGCCTACTCCAACATTCTCAGCTTGCTTTGGACAGGCATTCCTTGAGCTTCATCCTACAAAGTATGCAGAAGAACTTGTTAAGAAGATGGAAAAGAGTGGAGCTAAGGCTTACTTAGTAAACACAGGCTGGAATGGAACAGGTAAGAGAATATCTATTAAGGATACTCGTGGTATCATTGATGCAATTCTTTCAGGTGCTATTAATACAGCTCCTACAAAGAAGATTCCAATGTTCAACTTTGAAGTTCCAACAGAGCTTCCAGGCGTAGATTCAGGTATCCTTGATCCAAGAGATACATATGCTGATGTTTCTGAATGGGAGACAAAGGCTAAGGATCTTGCTGCAAGATTTAACAAGAACTTTGTTAAGTATGAAGGCAATGATGCTGGTAAGGCATTAGTAAGTGCTGGTCCACAGCTTTAATAAGAATAATACATTTATGCAATGAAGATATTATATAAAAATTATATTTATATAATTCTGGACAAAATGTAGATAATATAATAAGGACTGTATCTTCTTATAGAGTTGATACAGTCCTTATTTATTGATTATGAAATTTTCAAACGTATAAGTATTAATATAATGTATGATATAATAACTTGTACAGATAATAAAACTTAAGAATAAAATGATAAAAAGGAGTCAGATATGACTAAAAGAGTAGAAGAGGCTGTTAATAATAAGAAAAACGGATGTAATTGCGCACAGGCAGTTGCATGTGCCTTCTGCGACTATGCAGGCATAAGTGAAGATGAGATGAAAAAGATTACTCAGGGTTTTGCAGTAGGAATGGGAACTATGGAGGGAAGCTGCGGTGCAATTGCAGGTGCAGCAGTTGTGCTTGGAATGGCAAATGATAATCCCGGTAAGACATTTAAAGATATACGCGGTATTATGAGTCAGTTTAAGGATCAGAATGGTTCTGTTATATGTAAGGAACTTAAAGGACTTGAAACCGGAGAAGTACTCCGTGAATGTAATGACTGTGTAATGGATGCAGCCATGTTGCTTGAAGCAGCTCTTGAAGAGAATAATTAAAATCAATTGTGCGGTTTAGATTGTATTGAAGAATTGTGCAGTTAAACTGATAATGAGGATTATTATGGGATTGTTTAAAAGTGGGAATGAAAAAGAACTTGAACGACTTACCAACCGGTTAGAAATGGACATGGCAAATAATTATAAAGACAACGCACAGGCAGATTTTTGTGAACTGGAAGAGCTTTATAATCAGTTAAAGGAAAATAGTGAACTTAAAGCAAAGACATGTGATAAATATGAACGTTTAATTGATATTTACAAAGATAAGCTAAAAGGATATACCCATAAGGAGCAGAAGCCGGAATGGTAATGATTAAAAATCTGGTTAATATAGAAGCTGTTATATTACAAATTGTATAAAATTAAGAAATACACGATAATTATGTAAAAAATTTCATTTATGGGATTACAAATCATAAAAAATTGTATATAATAGTCTTAAGCCAAGAATCATCGTACAGATGATAGTAAGAAAGGAGTTTATATTTTATTATGAGTACAATGGCAGACAAATTTGAAGAACTTGGAGTAATTCCAGTAGTAGTATTAAATAACGTAGAGGATGCACTTCCATTAGCTGATGCTTTATATGAAGGCGGACTTCCATGTGCAGAAGTTACATTCCGTACAGAAGCTGCTGAAGAATCTATTCGTAGAATGCATGAAGCACATCCAGATATGGTACTTGCAGCAGGTACAGTTCTTACAACAGAACAGGTTGACCGTGCAGTAGCAGCTGGTGCTTCATTAATCGTTAGCCCAGGTTTTGATCCTGAAATCGTTGATTACTGTATCTCAAAGAACATCGAAGTTGTTCCAGGTATCGTAACACCTTCAGAACTTGCACAGGCTGTTAAGCGTGGACTTACAAGAGTTAAGTTCTTCCCAGCAGAAGCAGCAGGTGGACTTGCTATGATTAAGGCTATGTGTGCAGCTTATACATCAGTAAGAATTATGCCTACAGGTGGAATTAACGCTAAGAATATCAAAGATTATCTTTCATGCGATAAGATTTTCTGCTGTGGCGGAAGCTGGATGGTTAAGGGTGACTTAATTAAGGCTGGCGAATTTGACAAGATTAAGGCTATGACTAAGGAAGCTGTTGAACTTGTTAAGCAAATCCGTGCTTAATTAATTCATAAGAAGTTTAGCTTTTACAGGTACATAAAAGGAGCAGTATTACATTTATTGGTTTGTAATACTGCTCCTTTTGTTTATATTGCATGCATTTTTAGTATGTATTAAAAATAAGCTTTTTTTCCATTTTTTAAAAAATATTTTTTGTGCATATAAAAGCATACGAAGGCTGTTAAAAGTTCAGCCACCGGTATTGCAAGCCATACGCCGTTAATTCCTATAAACTCAGGAAGAATAAGCAGCGAAGCTACGGTGAAAATAAGTGTTCTGCAAAATGATATGACTGCGGATATTTTTCCATTTGACAGAGCCGTAAAAAATCCTGATGATACTATATTAACTCCGCTAAGTAAAAAATTAATTGCAAATATACGAAAGCCTGTATAAGTAAGCTCATAAGTTGCAGAATCATTTGTGAATATACCAATTATGTAAGGCGATAATAGTATAGCAGTGGCAGTAATTATTACCGATGATATGGCAACAAATATAAATGAAATCTTATATATATTTTTTAGCTCGGATTTACCGGAAGCGCCATATTGGAAGCCTATTATTGGTGCTATACCAATTGAAAAGCCCATATAAAATGCATTAAATGCAAATTGTCCATATAAAAGTATTGTGATTGCGGCAATTCCTGTTTCACCGGCAAGTCTTAATAATATTATGTTAAAAAGAAAAGTAATAACAGCATTAGAAAGCTGCGTAACCATTTCTGACGAGCCGTTATAGCAGGCAAGTAAAAGTTCTTTTGGCATAAATTTGAATCGTGTAAAATGCAATTCTTTTTTTGAAAATGTAAAAAATAAAAGTCCTGATATGGCAGGTATACATTCGCCAATGCCTGTAGCAAGAGCTGCTCCGGCAATTCCCATTTTAAATATAACAATAAATACATAGTCCAATACGGCATTAAATATGCCGGCACATACCGTCAGGGCAAGTCCGATTGCAGGGTGCCCTGCTGTTACAAGATAAGACTGGAAAAGTGTCTGTAACATGCATGCACTTATAAAAAGTATATACGTTCCAAGATAGCTTATGCAGTCATCAAGCAGGATATCAGTTGCACCGAGAAATCTTGATATAGGAACAAGAAATGTCCTTGTTAATATAAGTATGGTAAGGCTTATTATAACAGTAATAAATACAAATAAAGAAAGGCTCTGTCTTGCTTTTTTATAATTTCCCTCACCCATATATTTGCTTATAATGGCATTGCCGCCTGTGGCAAGCATCGTTGCTATGGATATGGAAATGCTGAATATTGGAAAGACAATATTTAGTGAAGAAAGTGCATTGCTTCCTATAAAACGTGATATGAATATACCATCTATAATAGTATATAGTGACATAAATAACATCATAATAATGCTTGGTATAGCAAATTTTAATAACCTGACCGGCGTAAAATGCTGGTTAATTGATAAACTCATAAAATCTCCTTTAAAAATTATAGCATTGTTTTATATCTACATTTGAGTAACATTTGAACAAATGATATGTTATACTATGGTGTAACACTATAGTCAAGCGGGAAATGGAGGTGATGTATGTGAAAAATAGTATTTATGTTACGACAGGGGAGTTTTCCAAAATGACAGGAACTACAAAGGATACATTGTTTCATTATGATGACATCGGATTGTTCAGTCCTGAGATTATTGGGGAGAATGGTTACAGATATTATTCTATTTATCAGATTGAGACATTTGAGGTTATTGCAATGTTAAAGGAACTTGGAATGTCACTTAAAGATATACGCTGCCTTTTAGATAAAAGAAGTGCAGCTATGATTAAGGATGTATTTGCTGGAAGAATCTGTGAGATTGATACACAGATAGCCAGGCTGAAGAGCATGAAAAGATGGATAAATGATAAAATAGAAAATATAGAGTATGCACAGGGAAAAGATTATTCTGCTATAGAGATTATTGAACATAAACCGCGTTATTATATATATAGTGACAACGGGATTGCAAATGATAAAGAGATATATAGCCGTATTAATGAAATGACTGAGAAACTGATAAGCAGTTCGACAGATATATATACAGGACTTAATTATGATGTGGCATTTTTTCAGGATTATAACAGGTTAAAAAATAAGATATATAACCAGTATACTGATATAGCACTTTTATTAAAGGGCAGACCATCAAAGTTAAAATATAAAATGTTACCTCAAGGAAAATATCTTACTGCATATCATATTGGACATTGGGACAGCATTGGTGAAGCTTATGAGAGAATGTTTGTATATAAAGAGAATAATGGAATATGTACTGATGATATATATATTGAATACTATGTCGTTGATAATCTTACGGCAGACGATATTAATAAATATGTTACTGAAATATCTGTAAGAATTGACAGTAATTGTGATAGATGATATGGTAGTAGCAATATACTAATAAATATGAAAGGTTAAGGGATATATGCAGGAGGCAGTAATAAGAAGTATATTTTTTTTCTTTGTATATTCATTTATTGGATGGATATTTGATGAAATATATGCAGCAATAAGGTATGGACGGTTTGTAAACCGTGGATTTATTAACGGACCGTTGTGTCCGCAATATGGTATTATCATGCTTATTATGTTATACGATTTAAGAGATCTTAATAATGAGCCGGTAATACAATTTATAGTAACTATGGTGCTGATATCAATAGTACAGTATGTAAGTGGTGCTGTATTAAGATTTATCACAGGTAAAAAATTCTGGGATTATTCACAGGATAAATGGAATATTGGTGGATATGTAAGTGCAAGAAGTGTATTAGTGTGGACAACAATACTTATGCTTATAATCTGGCTGATACATCCATATATATATATTGTATATGGACTTATACCATATGGACTTTTGAAAATACTGACAGTTGTTGCTGTCGTTTTATTTCTTATAGATGTATTTGTAACAATGGCAGCAGCTTTAAAATGGAAGTTTAAAGGGTATATTTATGAAAATGTAGCTAATTCACTTGAAAAAACCAAGTTGACCATTGGAAATAAAGTCTTTTTATATATTCAGGGAAGAATGTATAAGGCGTTTCCAGAGTTAAAAAATCAGACCGGGAGTAATAAAGGCTCAGAAAATGGATATTTTTTTGGAGAATCACAAAGTAAAGTATTTGCAGAGGGAATGTGTTTTGACAAGTTATTCTGGGTATTTTTTATATGTGCGCTTTTAGGTGACTGGATAGAAACGGTATTTGTATGGGCAACAGCAGGACAGCTTATGAGCAGAAGCAGTCTTTTATATGGAACATTCAGTATTGTATGGGGACTTGGTGGTGCTATAATTACCGGAGTGTTGTATTCATTTAGAAATAAAAATGACAGATATATATTTATAGGTGGATTTTTCATGGGCGGCGTATATGAGTATAGCTGCAGTGTGTTTACCGAAGTGATATTTGGTACAAAGTTCTGGGATTACAGCCATATACCATTTAATATTAATGGCAGGGTAAATCTTCTGTTCTGTTTTTTCTGGGGAATAGCTGCAATTGTGTGGATAAAGCTGTTATATCCTATAATGAGTAAGGTTATAGAAAAAATACCGGCACTTACCGGAAAACTGCTTACATGGCTTCTTATCATAATAATGCTTCTTGATATAGGAATTTCGGGACTTGCATTGTCAAGATATTCACAAAGAAAAAATGGAATTGAAGCGGGAAATTCAATAGAGGAATTTCTTGATAAGACATATAATGACCGGTTTATAGAAAAGATATATCCCAATATGACAATGGCTGATTAAATTGTGATTGACCGAGCTGAAAGCGAGGGACGCTTCTTGAACGACAGTTCAA
>ERZ791680.1931-NODE-1931-length-10430-cov-6.707084_pt1 | contig 10430 bp, 5 predicted proteins | sample MGYA00510051_ERZ791680 | MGnify/ENA primary metagenome ERZ791680 (study PRJEB30046, sample SAMN00715238) | human gut metagenome | study: EMG produced TPA metagenomics assembly of the A metagenome-wide association study of gut microbiota in type 2...
TTTATGAAAGTATTTGCCATCGGCGACCTCCATCTATCTGGCAATCCTCCCACAAAGCCGATGGATATTTTTGGTCCTCACTGGGATAATCACTGGGCCCGCATCAAAGAAGATTGGGCAGCCCGTGTGACAGATGATGACATCGTCTTTCTCGTAGGTGACATGAGTTGGGCCCTTCGCCTTGATGAAGCAGCTTGCGATTTACAAGAAATTGCATCCATGCCGGGTAAGAAATATATGATCCGTGGCAACCACGACTACTGGTGGGCCTCTGCCAACAAGATGCGAAATCTCATGGGCGATACTATCACCTTCTTGCAAGGTCATGGTACAGCAGAACTCATTCAAACAGAAGAAGGCCCTCGCATTATTGCCTTTGGTGGGACACGCGCCTACCTCTGTCCTGGAGACTCCCATTTCACACCAGAAACAGACCAATCCATTTACGATAGAGAACTGATGCGTACCGAATCAGCGCTGCAAGAAATGGATGTAGCTGTAAAAACACTAATAGAAGAAATCACAGCTGAAACTAAAGAGGATACAACAAGTTCTGAAACATCAGAGCCATTAACAATAGATATACACACCATACCAACAACAAAACTGTTATTATTGCACTATCCTCCATTTAACGAGTCCAATGCCCCTTCTGGCTTTACGGACCTTATGGAGCAATACAAGGTAGATACTTGTATCTTTGGTCATTTACACGACCAAATTTCCTTTAAGCGCATTCCAAAGGAATTTGGTTCTACTAAATTAGAGTTAGTGTCTGCAGATTATCTAGACTTTAGACTGAAAGAAATTATGTAAGGAGAGACCATGAGTCGCATTCATAAAGAACATTTACAAGCAGGATATATCTTTGGTGATACTATCAATCAAGAATATATTTACTTGCCCTCTGGTGAGGTAGGCACTGACCATCCTTTGGCAGTCCTCGAGACACCGACAAAGCGTGAAGATATCACCTTGGACGAAGCGGTCCACATGATTGATACGCTAACATTAAAACGCTGTAGCCATCCTACATTGGGGAAAAAATCATTTTAATAGAAAAAGGGGTTACAACTAAATGCGGTGATAACGCATTAATTGTAACCCCTTTAAAATGTGAAACCATCAAGAAAATTAGATGGTTATAGGACAAATTAGATTTGTATATTCTTAGTCTTTCTTAATATTTTATAGGCATTTCCTATTTAAAATAATATCGGTCTAAATGCATAAGCAAATACGAGCATACCAAATAACACCGAAAATATAGCAATAAAACTCCGTTTAAAATATATACTTTCTCTCTTCTGACAAAATCCTGTAAGCATTGTAAAAAAGAAGAAAAACAACCAAATACTGCCATAATCCACTATAAATTTATAATCTTTATCTATTAAAAATTTAAAATTTAATATCACCAAACTTATAATAGAAATGATAGATAAATACTTTGTTAGGCTACCAAAAATTCTATGCTTTTTTATATATTTATGTTTTTTATCAATCGGATTCTTACGAATCTCAAGTTTATATAACCCCATGGACAATGTAATAGATGTAGAAACAAATATATATCCTAACATTTCAAGTCTACTCATTAACTCTCCACGCTCTTTTATATTACATATTTACATTGTCTAAATTATAACATACTGTATACTTTCTAATATAATTTACTATTATTAAGTACAAAAGAGGCCCCTTCTTGTAGGGGCCTCTCCTCTATGATTGGAAAACTATATATCATCCTTCCAATCATAGAAACTCGATGAACTATCACATAGGTTCGCAATAATAATTTTCTTACCATTATAATACTTATAGATAATTAAAAAATCTATTGCTATGATCAGAATTGATATTTATTTACCGTTTAGAACAGTACTTTCCTAAATGCATATATACAGACAGCAATGAACATTAACATCGAAAATATAGCAATAAGTCCACGACTATAATATAAGCTATCTCGTTTTTGAAAATAGCCTGTACACAGTGAAATCAGTGTAAAAATAGTCCAAACACTTCCATAATTTACAATTACTTTATAATCCCTATCAATTATAATTTTAAGAATTAGTAGTATTAAGCTTATAAGAGAAATAATAGATAAATATTTTGTTAAACTACCAAAAACTCTATGTTTTTTTATATATTCATACTCTTCATTAATAGCAGTTTTACGAATTTCAAGTTTATATAAGGCTATACCAGAAATTATAGATGCCAAAACAAACATATTTCCTAATATTATAATCTTACTCATTTTCCACCGACGATACTCTTCGCTTAACTTCTCTTTCTCATATTCTGCATAAACACCATAACCAGTATTGACACCAACAGCTACTACACCAGCACCAGCAGCAGGATTAAAGAGACACTTTTTTATGGTAACAAAAATAAAGACTGTATTGTACTATTTAAAGAATATATCTTTAAACGCATAAGCAGAGCCTACAGCACCAAATAATATTGAAACAATAGCAATAATCCCACGTTTATAATATAAACTGTCTCGCTTTTGGAAAAATCCTGTACATATTATAAAAAGCACGAAGAATCCCCAAGCTCCTCCAAAACGTGACATAAACTCATAATCTTTATAGACTAAAAAGTTAAAGTTTAGTAGCAATATACTTATAATGGCAATTATAGATAAATACTTAGTTAAATTGCCAAAAGCTCTGTGTCTTTTGATATATTCATACTCTTCATCAATGACACGTTTACTAATCTCAAGTTTATATAACCCCATAGATAATGATAGAGATATAAAAATCCAAATATATCCTAACATTTCAAGTCTACTCATTTCCCCCTCCAGTTTTCCAATGTCTATACTCTTCTCTTAACTTATCTTTCTCAAGTTCTGCGTTAAAACTATAGGCGGTATTAAGAATTATAAACCCGCCTCCTGTGATTGCCCCCGCAACCGGATGAGCATAACTTGCTCCTAACGTGGCAACAGATCCAGTAGCTCCTATAGCAAGTGATTTTTCATCCAACTCATCAGCCTTCTCTATTAAATCAGGACGCCCTTCAAACTCAATTCTATTTTGATTCATATTAATTGCAGTAAATGTAGTATCACCAACCAGTCCCCCGACTTCCATCAGTACAGCTTTTGTCGCACTTTTAGCCAAAGGCTTAGCAATCTTTTGTACCATATCAGTTGATATAACTTTATCAGTCAGCTGCATTCCTTCATAATGCAATGCCCTACCAACTAAGCTACTACCAGCCACTCCACCAGTCACATTAATAGCACGATTAATATCTTTTGAAGTAACTTCGGTAGGATTACTAATTGCATTCATTGAAACATTATAAGCTTGAGTAGCTTCACTTTCACCTCCAACAACTTGATCTGTTGCTATAGGGGGCATATAAGACTCCGTATACTGCTCTTCATCTGAAATAACTTCGGTAGGATTACCAAGTGCACGCATTGAGACATTATAAGCTTGAGTATCTATACTTTCACCTCCAACAACTTGATCTGTTGCTATAGGGGGCGTCCAATCTCCCTCTTGATTATATTTAGCTCCCATACGTGCCACATAAGCTCCAGACTGGCCACTTTGACCTAAACTCTTATTAACAGCATAGCCGAAAATATAAGCTATTTGTTGCAAACGCTCTGGATTTACATATTTCTTTCCATCTGGGCCAGTTATTGTTCCAGCCATTTTCTCTAATTCTGGCATCATAGCTTCAGTTAAGCCACCTACATAAGCACCCTCTGAAAATTTAGAGCCACCTAACGAAGAGGTAGCACCTCCAAATAACGCATGCAATGCAATTTTACGGGGATCTCCATCTTTCCATCCTTCATGTTTTGCAATTTGATGGATGGCTTCATTAGCATTAATGCTGAATAGATTCGCCAATTCTTGTTTCTCTTCAATAGATTTGCGATTAAAAATTACTTGTAATGTATTTAGTGAATGTTCTATATCATTATTTAACATTTTTACATCCACTATATCTCCATTCTTAGTGATTATACCATCACTAATCACACTTTTTGTAACAGATGTAGACTTACCATTAGCACCAAGACCACCTGTTGGAGTTAATCCAAGCTCTTTATAAATCTTGTTTAATTCATCTTTACTTTTTGACTTTATATCTCCAAATTTATTATATTGTACTCCATTCTCTCGAACTGAATATTCAGCCTCATTTTGAATATATTTCATCTCAAGAGATTTAGTAGTCAATCTATTCTTAGCTTTTGGAACCTCACTTTTAATAATAGCACCTTCTAATATAGTACCATTTCCTACATTAATATCATAGCCATCTTCTCCAGCATAAATACCTGCTTGGTGAGTCACGCTTTTCCATTTACTGTCTATACGCCCTATGCTAATCCCGATAGTACCTGTTGGATTCTTGATATTTGGTTTGGATGATACCAAAAATCCGCCAGACTTACTGTGTTCTTTAAAATTATCTACATCTTGTAAACTTTGCATATGTAAATCACGACCTGTATCAACTTCAACTTTCTTACCAGATACAGTAGAACCAATAATATTAGTATCTTGCTTTGCTTTAAGTTGAGCTAATTGTACTGCTTTTATTGTCGTTGGTACATAGCTTTCTTGATGGGTATCGCCATCTTGACGCACCATATGTCCACTCGCATTAATATCGAGAAGACCGCCACCAGTTAAGCTAATATCCGCACCTACACTCCAACCAGAGTTTTTATAAGTATTCTTAACATCTACAGTATTTTTACCGGCTGCAAGGTTGATATCACTAGCACTATCTAATACTAAATTTTTGGCTTGTACTGTTTCACCAGTTACATGAATACCACTATCCTTGGCATCACGAGCTTTGATATGTACATTACCATCACTAACAAGAGTGCCCCCTTGATATGTGTTTGTATCTACTACTTGCCCTTGTTTTCTAGAAGTGCTACCAATGCTTACAGATAAGTTAATAGCATCATCAATATTTTTAGCGCCTCGTTTAGCTTTACCGTCCACTTTATCAACTTTACCTGTTACGGCATCACGTATTTTTTCTCCATGTAAAGCTGCATCTACTGCTTCATATCCATCTTGCAATTGTTTACGCGCTTCATTGAGTTCAAGAGCAGCTAAACGTTTGTCATCACGGCTACCAGCTTGTTTTATTGTACGTGTAGTATTTGTAAGTGTATTTGCTATTGCACCACCTAAGGATACGGTAAGACCAGTTTTTTTGTAGCGTTCATCATGGGATATGTGGTTATAATCTATATTTCCATCCAATGTAACGGCAGAACCTTCTAACACAGCACCTTCTTTAGCAACAATATCAGCACTTGTGAGATGAACGATATCATTCGCTTTAACAGTAACAGTACCTTTCGTGCTTGCAATTGTATTTCGTACAGTAGATTCTTCATGGTTAGCTTCATCTATATTGTGTTTTTCTTTACCTATAGTAAAGCCTATCCCTGTACTACCAAGTAACCCCGACTTCTTATGACGATACACACTAGTACCATCTGTAATCACTTTATCTGCACCTAATTCTACTTTACCACCAGCCATAACATCTACTGTATGTTCACCTATAATTTGAGCCGATCGACCTATTACATCATGAGCACTTGTGAGCTGTATATCTTTACCACCTACGGTGGATCCTGTTACAGATGTAGTAGTTACATCATCAACTGCATTGGTACTTTCACGTTTTACTAAGCTTTTCTTTTTATCTACATACACATGATTGACTGTACTATTTGCCTTCGCTGTATTTAATGCAACGGTATTACCAGATACTTTCACTGTATCAGCTGCTAATATTTGACTGCCTTCCAGTTGTACTGTTTCAGAGGCTACAACAGAAACATTTTTACCTTCAATGCTACTACCAACCGATGATTGTGCTTTCACAAGATCATGAGACTGAGTCGTTTGCGAGTGTCCGCCACCAGATTTACCTTTATCGAAACGATGTTCTTCAAGTTCATGTGTAGCATTCATTGCTTTCATCGTTACATCGCGACCTGCCGTCACAGTTGTATTCACATCAGAGGAGACAATACCTGCCTCCATAGATACATCTCGTCCTGCTACTACTGTTGTTTGACCCGCGCCACCAATACGGCCTTGATCTACACCAGTCATCGTTTCACGACGGTTGTTGCTACTGTTCCACTCAACCTTGCTATTACCGGCCTCATACTGTACGCCTTTATTAATTACATCTCGACCCGCGCTAACTTTTGTGGAACCAGCTGCATTAATTTGTGTAATGCTGCCACCTTCATTAATAACGTCTTTCTTAGCATACACAGAGACTGTATCATTGCCTATAATAGTGCCTTGTGTATTACGAACTTCGTCATTTGCTGTAACCGTAGCCGTGTTACCTTTAATAAGACCATTATCATTGTGAATGGAATTACCAGTAAGAATCACATCCTTATCCGCTACAATGCTCCCGCTATTATGCATAGTATCAACAGATAGGTTAATAGATTGGGCTTGTAAATTAGCACCACCTTCTACTCGTTTTGTGTTTGGTGCTAAATACAGAGTCGGTACTAGTACAGTCTCAGTTTTACCATTTGGTAATACAACAGATTTACTAACTAAGAGTACTACATCCTCTTTAAGATTTTTTTGCTCAGCCTCAGTTAAACCTCGACCCAACACAATAGATTGAGATTTTGTTACACTAATCCCTGCATCCATCAATTGGCGATATTGCTCTTCTGCGGAAAGACCAGATTGAAGTCTACTTTTACCGGTTTGACGCATAATCTCTTGCATAACGAGTTGCTGCTCATAATACCCATCACCCAATCGTTTTTGTATATTCATAGGGTCTAATTTAAGGCGAGATAATACGTAATCAGAAGATAAGAAGTTGCGACGATTTGTGAAGTTTGGATCTGTTTCAATCACATAGGAAGTATTAGGATTCGTCGATAACTGACTCATACTATTTAATAAAGATGTATCTACTGCAGCATTGCTTTTACTGTTTTCTACATGACCACCATATACGGCAACAGGTACATCTTTAGGATTCACCTTAGTATTCTTATACTTCGCTTCACGAATATAGGTAGTATCCCACCCTTTTTTATAATGACGACCATAGCTTGTTGCAGTGCCCTCTTCAGTAATATATTCATTACCTTTAGGATTACTTTGCTCATAATGACCTACAGTACCCGTAATATCTCCAGCAGCACTAATTTGGCTAGCTTCATTCACCATGTGGTCTACATCCATATGTAAGTTACCACCAGAAATGATTCGGCCAGGGTTAGATGTATCTACTGTATCTACTTCACGAGTACGATCATATTCATATTTAGTCCAACTATTATTATGCTCGCCATACACTGAAAGTTGAAGGTTTTCATAAGAGTGTACTACGACTTTATCTTTAGGAATTTCATCATCATGTCCATAAATCCGTTCCTCAGATAATTGATAACGCTTAATACTACCAGATGGAGCCACTTCGTTTTTAACATGCTCTTTACCCTCTACCGCTACACGCTTGAGAGTAATCCCACCATTTTTATTGTCTACAGATTTCGCAAGTAATGCACCACCTTGACCAAACTCAATGGTAGATGCAGTATTAACTACAGAATCAATTTTGCCGGATACTGTACCTTTCTGATCCATCGTTTTACCAAGCTGTAATTTACCTTCTGCTTTGATTACACTACCATCTGTATTAACGATAGATTTTGTCGCTATAGACAAATCTTTTTGAGCAATCATAACAGGTGCTTCTTTAGTCGTAGCATTACCTGTTTGTGTCACAGAATCAGTAGTAATCTTTGCTGTATCTACATAAAGTTTACCCTTATTCATCTGCTCTAGACTGTTGGTTGTAATATTGGCATCTGTAGTAGCTATCGTACCTGTATTTTGCAACTTACCAGTGCTATCTATGGTTAGTTTATTTTGTGCAGACAATACACCTTGGTTATTAACACCAAAGCCTTCGTTGGTACCCACCAAGTACATACTATTAGCATACATACCACCAATAGCAGCTACATCAAGGCCGACTTGACTCGATTCACCAGTTTTGTGAGTATTTGTAACTTTACCAGTAGCATCTACGGAAATATCATTCTTACCCGTTACAACTTGAGCATCTTGAGCCCAAACTTTACCATTGAGCTTTACAGCCTCAGCAAGCATATCTGTACGTGCTGTTTTAGAGGCATTAAGACCTTTTTCACCAACTGTAATAACACCTTTTTGTACATTATAGCCTGTAACACTACCATTATTAATTATTGGATTACCTGTTGTGAGTGTAGCGCTACTTGCATTAATAAATGTGCCATTATTAACAGAAATACCATTAGGGTTGGCAACGATAACATGTGCCTTATTACCGGCTACTTCAAGAGCACCATTCATAGAAGTAGAGCCTGTACCAGTTACTTCATTTAAAATTGTATTAGCCGTTGGACCTACTAAATTAGGGTTCCCCATAATATATCCTGCAAGCTCTGTATTCACAGGGCGATTCGCATTATTTAGAATAAGTCCCTTTTCATCTACATTGAATGCATTATATTGGTTATGTGATAACCCTTTATCATTAGGTGTATTAATATTAACGACAGTCATGCCATTTCTAGCTTCTTCTATTTTGGGTCCTAATTTACCTTGATCAGGTACAACAGGATTAGCGAGGGCCATAGGAATCCATGGTGCAGAGTTAGTCGCTAACAATGCAGCAAAGATAGCCACTGCTGTATGCTTTCTTATATTCATATTACTCTCCTTCTCTAGTACATACCATTCACCATTTAATTGTATAGCTGCACTAGATTACAACACTTAAAACTGATAGCTACCTCTAAAGGCCCACACACGCGTATCTGTATCAAAACCTTCTGGTTTCTTAATTGGTGTTCCTAATGATACATCATAGTTTACATCGTCACCAACCATACCACGTACACCAAGTACACCACCAATTAAGGTATTACCTAATTGTGTTTCTGTAGATGGCCCCCATACATGGCCAATATCTATACCCACATATGGAGTAATTTGTTGTTTTCTAAATGGTAACGCCCACTCGTTTTGTACGTAATAGCCAGAGTCGCCTCTTAATGTTTCTTCTCCACTAAAACCTCGTACAGAATAGCGCCCACCAATACTAAATTGATCGGTGCCGAATAGACGTTGATCTGTGAACTGGCTTCTAAAACGCATCGTATACGTACCTTGTTTATGACCCATACGAACACCAGTTTGAACTTGACCTTCTACGCCTGCCATTTTATATAGTGTAGTAGGATTATCTGACAAGCCTTCCCAACTCCGTACCTGAGCACCTAATCCATTAATACCTTGTCGATAGAATAGATATACATCGGATACAGTATTCCCACTATATTGACGATGAGATAACCCCACTTCAACAGCGGTTGTATGTTGCTCTTGTACACCAAGCTCTACATCATCTAAATAATTATGACGCTCCTTATGAATGACTTTAGCTACAGCCGAAGTCTTAGAGCGACTTGTTCTATTTAATACTTGCTCTACTGCAAATTCTGTACCTTGCGTAGTGCCAGAAGAACGAAACGCATTTGGCATGAATACCAATTGATTATAGCTATATTTGTACGTTGAAATACGATACGTACGATTTCCGTCAGGAACAGAATAGCTAACCGCATATTGTTTTGATCCATGACCATCATCATGATGACTGATATCTTTTGTAAAGCTAGTAGTTAATACGTCATTGAGTCCTGCCAATTGACTAAAAGATAAAAATACAGCTCCTTGATACATCCCTGTTGATTTATTTCCAGAATTATCTAACATCAAAGATCCGTGTACAAAACCTTTTTGCTCAACGGTAAGCTTAACAATAGAATGTAACGGTTTCGTACCAGGCTCTATGGTCATTTTAATATCTTGACCAGGTACACTACGCATTTGGTCAATCCCCTGCTCTAGTGCTTGACGTCGTAATACGTAACCAGGTCTTACAGGAAAAGCACTTCGCCAATTCGTACGTGCTTTAGGATTTGTAAGAACAATATCTTCAACATACCCTGGTAAAATCTCAAAGATTAATGACCCTGAATGTAAATCTTGATTGGGTACAACCACTTGGCTTGTGACATATCCATCTGCTAATAATTGTTCTTGTAACTGCTTTTGAAGGAATGTAACACCGTTCGACCCGATTCGATTATGCTCATACCCCTCTAACCGGTTCTTATATTTACGAAATACAGGTTCTGACGATGTAATAATAATATGGTCTATAGGAAATGCAATCTCTTCCTTTGGTAATGCCTTCATAGGAGCACTACTAAGACCAACATAGGTTGATTCTGAACGCAACAAAGCGGCCCCAGTCATTGGTGCTTCTGCACGTTGGCGTAATGAAGCATCGGCTCC
>ERZ791680.1939-NODE-1939-length-10351-cov-3.212413_pt1 | contig 10351 bp, 20 predicted proteins | sample MGYA00510051_ERZ791680 | MGnify/ENA primary metagenome ERZ791680 (study PRJEB30046, sample SAMN00715238) | human gut metagenome | study: EMG produced TPA metagenomics assembly of the A metagenome-wide association study of gut microbiota in type 2...
AGCACTTACCAAAATCGTTTAGGGATTGGGGCGCAAGCCCCTTTCCTTCCAACAATATTATATCACAAGTCTTTCATGATAACAATGCTGAAAAAGAATCTGATAGTGAACAGTATTCTGTTAACGGCAAAGCTGCTGGTAATTATAATACTATTGTATTTAATAATCAGCGATACCATCCATTTCATTAAGTATTAGGAGGCTCTGCATGTCCGAAGAAAAGAAATACACATCTCAGCAAAAACATTTACGCACCAAGTATGTCCGTTTTCCTCTTGACTTGAAACCAGAGGTCCTGGATGCATTTAAGGCCAAATGTGACACGCTGGGAACTACTCCCACAACTGAAATCAAAAAATTTATTAACGGTTTTATCTCTGAGGATGAGGCGGCCAAATAGGCTGCCTTTTCCTCTTTTACACTTAATCTTTCTGTGGAAAGTCTACACTAATAATAGCTGTTCCTTTATCTGGAATACAGTTCTTAAAGTCAATACTTTCACATTTATGTGATTTGTAATCTGCAAATTTATATGACATGCGAGTTATTATAACTGATAATATAATTATTCCAATAAATGAAAATAATTTATTGCTCGGCGCATCAGAAAAAACACTCGTAGAATAACCTAAAATTAGATAAAAAAATGCAATTTTATTTACCCAAACCGTTTTTGCAACTTTTACTAATTCTTCGTAATCTCTTAATGAACCATCTGGATATATAAATATCCATCTATGCTGTGTACAAAACTTCGATATAATTTCTTTCTTAGTCGTTTTTGTATTGCCTAAAAGCAACAGTAATCCTGCTGTCAGTTGCAACGCAATAGAAATAATATAAACTACTCTCCCTAAATCCATAACTAATTCACCGTTTCCAAAACAATTTGATGCTGTTGCCATACTCTTCTTCCTCCCATCTTTCTGATAGCATACACCAAAATCCGACAAATGAAAAGCCCCTGCACAGGAAAGGAGGGCCCCCGCCAGTCTGGATTTCACCCGGCAGGGACAAAGAAAAAGCCCCCGTTTCCGGCAGGCCTAATTCCTTTCTTACACTATATCACGGACTGAGTGTGCACTTCTATGCACAAATTTTAAAATGTTCAAGTGCATCTCCGTGGAGGTAGTGCACCTTTCGCCAGCTATAATCCATTCGCACCGCTACCTCCTCCCATTTCATACCCCGAATATAGCGATATGTAAGTAAATCCTTCTCCCGTTCATTCTCCATGGCTTCAATCCTCCTCTGCACATCCTGGAACGCACAGATCCGGCTGTATCTGGCTGAGATCAGATCCTGCTCTATCTCGTCCATTTTTACTGCATAGTCAGACAGATCCTTTTTATCTGTACCATGCGGCATCCCGTCATTTACAACAGAAGGAGACATTTTGTTCCGTCTGAGTTCCTCCAGCTGCTCCTCCAGGCGCCGGACTCTGCGCTTCTCCTTCTGGTAAGACATCAGAAACTCTTTCTTTTTCTCATTTTCAGTCATCTCCAACCTTGCTACCTCCTTATAATTCCCTGGCCAGCTGGTTCAGTTCCGCCCTGGCCTGTACAATCCGCCTTTTGATGGATTCCTTGGTGTGATACTGACTGACATCGTTATATAACGGCGGGTGTCTGTTGACCGTCTCAAAGTTCTCGTACTCTTTTATGCTGTCTACCAGTGTATTCACCATGTTCTGCACCATCATAATCCTGTTTGCCTTCTTCATGTTCCTTCCTCCTCTCAATACATCAACTTAATCCCCTTATCCATTAACTGCATTCCGATCTGGCTGATAACCTCCGGTTCATACTTACTCGGATTTTCCTCAAACTCCCTAATCACATAAAGCAGATCAGCTATGCCATACTCTTTGATGGCCTCTGCCTTTTCCTCCATGGTCAGCTCTGATTCCTTTGATACCTTGTATGCTCTCACATTATCTCCTCCATTTCCCCAGCTTCTCTCTTCCAGTTCGGTCAGCAAGGCCAGCACAATCTTTCTGCACAACCTGCAGTCATATTCAGACATAACGGTCCTGGCATCTTCTACCACCTCGTCCCACTGATCCGATTCCCTGGGCAGTATTTCATCCTTCCATTTACTCCAGAACCAGTTATAACCCTTCCAGAAAATTCCCTTCACCTTTTCGTTATCCATGCATCCTCCTTAATCAAACGGTAATTCTTCCTCTAATGGTACGGCCTCAAACTCACTCTTATCATTCTCAAACAGTCTCGCCATCTCTTCCTTCCAAGGGTATATCTTATTCTCCCCAGGGCTGTTCCTCAGACGTTTTGTACTGGCCTCGAAGAACAGTGGAATGAACTCGTCCTGCACGCCGCCGTCACGGTCCTTGCATATCTCGATCACATTGGTGGACTGGTACAGAAGGTTATCATCCTTCCACTTGAACATATCCTTTGTGAGGCGCTTAAAGTCATTGTTTACCCGGTGCAGGATAAAAGCATTATCCACACGGTTAACGATGTCGTTACTGCCAGATACATCATCCAGCCGCAGGAAGCCGACTGACTTTCTTGGATGTGCCACAAACAAAATATGTATGTTTGCGTTTTTCGCAAAGTTCTCCAGACATTCCACAAAATGACTCTGCTGCTGGTACTTGTCCGATCCCATTTCCATCAGATTCAGCGCCATCATGTTGTCCAGGATCACCAGATCCACCTTGTGCTCCACAACACATTTTCTGATCTGGTCCATGATGGAACTGAATTCATTTCCGTAGTAGTTATTATAGACATATACCTTTTCGTCCAGCCATTTGGATATGATCTCCTCATACGGAGGGGCTACTATGTAGTAATTGTCATACTGGGTATCCTTCACATAAGCTTTTCCGGCTGCCTGTAGAAGAAGCCATTTCAGCAGGTTCTTGGGCTTTAGCTCCCCGCTGAACAGCGCCGTCCGGTAACCCTGTTGTGATGCCTCGATTGTAAGCTGTGAGATAATACTGGACTTCCCCGCGGCTCTCAGTCCGCTCAGACAGGTGACAAACCCTTTCTTAAGCCCGCGCATCTTCTGATCTATCACATCGACCCCGGTCTTAATGAATTCCTCCGGCGGCTCCTCCATAAGGCGGATCTGTTCCGTGGTAAAGAATACCGGCTGGCCATCCACCATCTTGATTTCCGTCTTTTTCTCCACCACATAATTGGGGTTCTGGTAGTTTGGCCGCCTCTCCTCCCTCACATACTGCCGGTCATAGGCGTCCGGTTCAAACATCCTGCGGACATCCTGCCAGGTCCTGTCTGCGCAGGAGTTGTGGAAACAGTGGAACCCAATGGCGCCGTTAGACATCTTGAATATGCAGGCATCCTTCCCTACATGGTTTTCATCAAAGGGGCAATGCTCCAGTATATACTTGGTCCCGCTGCCATAACTGGCTTTGGTGTAATGCAGGCCATGCTCATCCAGCCACTGGTCCAGGTCAAACTCCCTGGGATTAAACCGGTTGTAGCCCTGCGGCTTGTCCGGGGCCGGCAGGTAGCCCGCCAGTTTCTGCAGCAGTGCCTTGTCATTCTGTTTCGGGTTCTCCGGCGCCTGCACGATATAACTCATCCTGTGCGGCCGCTCCGGTGTATTGGCCCCTTTCTGCGCCAGAGTACCATACAGCTTGCACACCCTGGCCGGATTGAAGTTGGCCGTGTCAATGTCCACCTTGTCGTCAGAAAAGAATAGGGACAGTACCGCCAGGCAGTCCTTGACCAGTTGCTTGTTCTCATCATTCATTACCAGGCCAATGCTGTACAGGAGGTGTGCCCCATTCCCACTAAAGGCCACAATCGGATCATCAAATCCTGTCCGTTTCATAAAGGCATAGACCTCATTACATTTTTCTTTCGCATAGCCAATCTGCTCCTCGCTGGAGGACGTACCGGCCGCGCGGACCGGACCCATGTCCACCATCAGCCAATCAAAGCAATAGATATCCGAATCAGATGTGTTAGGTTTTGCATTGCGCACAAAACAATTTCTCTGCTGCCTGGAATGGCATTCATCCTTAATTCCATTCAGTGCGATATATACATTGCTGTTTCCATCCATGCGGATTCCCCGCATTGCATTAATACAGGTATCCGCGTCGCGGAAATAACCGCTTGCATTCCCGCCTCCTGCGGCAATGACCCGGATTTCAAAAAGGCTGTTTTTTGGTTTCATGATGGAGATGGCTTTCCGGATTTCATTCTCATCAAATTTCATTGCAGGATCCTCCCGTCTTTGGTCTTTGTCAATGTTCTGTTTTCCTCGATGAAATGGCCAGTCCCACCATTATCCTGCGTTCTGGAAAGCCAGCCATTGATAAAGCGGTTGATTCCCCGTGCAGTTTTCTGCTTTTTGGGATTGCTGTCCAGCCATGTCAGCATCTTCCGCAGCTCATGCTCCACATCCACAGCCGGAAATGCTTTCGACCAGTTATTAATCCTATCCCATGGTACACTGTAGAAAGTGCCATCAACAAGAGGAAGAAAAATATCGCTACAGTCTGGAGCGGGCTTGCCCGGCTCCGGACATATATATTTTTTTATACTTTCCTTACCTATCCTATCCTTACCTATCCTATCCTGCGTCAACCAGGTAGACATTTGGTTGTCATTTGTGTAACCAGCGGTATCCATTTGGTTGTCATTTGGTATACCAACGGTATCCATATGCGTGTCAAGCGGTTTACCATTGGTTGACAGACTGGCAACCGCTTTATCTTTATTAAGGGTATACGCACCATTTTCTTTCAGGTACAGCTTCGACTTTTCCTCCGTGTACTGCGTTTCCTTGTACCGGTCGGCCCGGAGGTAATTATGTATCCTCCAATGCTTGATGACACATATCCCATCATCAAACTGAAGAACAAGCCTATCCTCGACCAGCCGGTCATAGTCCGCCTGGGACGCCCCTACGATTTTCATAATCTTTCTGGCATTATTAAGGAACCCATCATCATCCGCGCGCATGGCCAGGTGGAAATACAAAGCCTGCGTTGAGAGCGGCATGTCCAAAAAAGAATCACTGTCTATAATTTTCTTTGAAAACATTCTGCGTTCTGCCAACTTATAACCCCCTTGTCTTTTTAAACAGCCAGTCGCAGTCTGACGGAACATCTGCAAATACATTTTCACACCCATCTATCCAGCGTGATAGATGATGATCCCCGTCATATTTCCCGCATACCCTGCATTCATAGCTCCCCGGTTCATTCATGAAGAAATACCTTCCACAGGAAACACATTGGCAGAGGACGGATTCTACTTTGGAATAATCTTCTCCATTCTCAAATACGCGGAATCTTCCATCAAGGCCTCCCAGAACAATCAGCCTTTTCAACTTCCCGGACAGCTCCTTACAATTCGTATACCCTCTGCCAGGCCGTCCAAGATCAACAATGAAATATGCATCCTGATCAGGAAGATAAAAGTCTGCCACCATATCCAGTTCGCCACCTCTTCCACTTTCCGGACAATATATCCATGCCATATCTATATATTCAAAGAGCTTCGCCCATTGATAACAGGCCTTGTAATACATTCCGAATGTCTGCATCTGCAATATCTCTTCTATTTTCTTTATTATCATCAATAGCCTCCTTTCTGGGCGGAGGATGGTCAGAAAGCTCCGCCCTTGAGTCCAACACCTCATGCATCCATACCGCCGCAGAACGGACATGGCTTTAAATCTACTTTAATCATCACAAACATGCTCCATACAGTACGACCAATATACATTACTGGAAATTTTTTCAGCCTTTTCCTTTGCATCGTCAGATGAATATGCTTCAATTATCAAGCAAAGATGCGTGAATTGTTCTTCTTTCCCAAATCTGATTCTTCCAAAAACTTCATACTCTTTTACTCCCATACCCAAAATCTCCTTTCTTTGCTAAATCCTAATTTTGCATCATTGCAAGTTAATACACAGTTCCACTTTATACATTCCTCCGCCTATGATGCACCATCTTTCTACTTCTCTATCCTCAATCTCTTTCCACCATGGCTCTTTTGCTAAACAGGTAGGGATGTAGTTGTTGGGGTTATCTCCAGAAAAAATATCTTGAACCGGGTCCCCCCATTCATTCAATGGAAGGCTGTAATAATCATAAACCGCTTCCTCACAGTAACCGTCAATCGAAACACACGCATTTCCGCTGTATGACTTCATCAATTCATTAAGCCTCATAATGCACCTCCCTCACATTCTTTCCGTTTTTCCTATATCCACCTGCAGGTTTCCGCATTCAGGGCAGTACATAACCTTTCCAATCATTTCATATCGCACAGAATCAGGGTTGAAATCATCCAGGACAACCAATCGTTCACCACATCCATCTGAATTGTATGTAACGGCCTTCATGTCGGCCCCACAAAATTTACACCTCATTCTTCCGCCCTCGAATCCGGCCCCTTTATAAACACCACCGGCGCCCAATGGCCCGTCTTATACTGCACCGCGCGCTGTACCTTTGGCAGGGTAAGGGCGGCCCCATCCATAAGATACCGCAGGGGATGCGCTGGCTCCCGGTAGGCCACTCCCTCATGCAACAGCTCCGTCATCAGGTCAAAGGCTTCCGCATTCCAGTCACTCCAGAACACCACATGTTCGCAGACATCCGAACAGGACAGCAGTTCTCCTTTGTAGTCATAGCCCTTCCCCTCAAACAGCCACTGCAGTTCCGCATAGCTGGCCGATTCATTCTTGTTTATATAGTCCACCACAATTTTCTTTATCTCTTCTTTATTCATGTTGTTTTCCCTTCTGTTGCGATATCGCAACTTTCGCCCTTATTTTATCCAGCAGCTCCATGTGTTTCTCCCGCCTTCGTTCCTCTATTTCCATGGACTCAGCCATACTGATAGCTGCCCTTTCTGTACTGCTGGTCCACGTCCTGTTAAAGCTATCAATGCCGCCTTCATAGATTCCCACTCCCGGAAGAAATGGGCGCAGCTGCTTGGCGGCTCTGGGCTTCCGTAATTCCCGCAATGCTTTCGCATGTGTCTGCCTTACTGCCTCTGCAGTGACTCCATATGTTTTTCCGATTTCAGCCAGGGTCATGTCCTGCTGATACCGTTTCCGTATCACCTCCGGCTGCCGGTCCGGGAGAGCATCCACACAGCCCCACAATGTATCCTTAAGCTGCCCGTCCTGGATCTGTTCTACAACCTCTCCCTCTACATCCGTATCATCCCCAGTCAATTCTCCCACGGTGGCATCCTCACCGCCTTCTATCCCCATGACTGGAGCATCCAGGCTGCCTAAGTGAACCGCCTGGGCATTCTCCTTGATTTCCCATACCTGCTCCAAAATAAGGTCCAGCCCTGCTGCAATCTCAGTATCCGTGGGTTTCCTGCCATGCTCCATATTGAACGATTGACAAAACCGGTTGTACCTCTGTATCTTCTCCTGGCAATGGACTGGCAGCCGCAGGCAGCTCCCATTCACCTGCAGGTAACGCTGCATCCCCTGCCGGATGTAATACGCTGCATAAGTCAGGAGTTTGAATCCCTGGCCAGGGTCATACTTTTCAATAGCTGCATGGAGGGCCAGGTACCCTTCCTGCTCCAGGTCCTCCACCTCTCCGCTGTTACGGTATTTCATGGCCACAGAATGAATGTAGTCCCTTACCTGCAGATAAAGCTGCTCCATGTTCTTCTGTACATCCTCTCCAGCCTTAATCTGCGCCACAAGCTGCTCGTTCGTCATGGCAGTCACCCACCCTTCCATTTTTAGCAACCAATATGCTTATGTAGATTCGCTGCAGGAACTTAAGGTCATCAACATCCTTTAATGCGCTCATGATGCTTTTCCTGCATTCCCGGACAGTTCCTTTTTTATCTTCTGCTGCCCTATGGCCGGGTTGCGCCGGTGCAACCTCATCTACGTCACCCTGGGGCATCTGCAGCAGCTCCCTAAGCTCCTGTAACTCCTCTATGGCTTTGTCGTAGCTTTCAAGCATCCGGTTGTGCTGCTCCACTGATATACATATCATTCTCTGCATGTTGCTGTCTCCTTCCTGCCTTCTGCAAGGCCTGCATAATATGCCCGGTTGGCCAAACTTACAATCGCCTCTGCCATCTCACGGTCTGTATCATCATGTTCCCCTATGCTCTTAAGCCACCTATCAACGAACTCTCCTTTATTAATTGGAAATGTCATAACGTCACCTCTCCCCTTCTTCTCTTACGTTCATCCCTGATACCTTGAATACGCCCCAGATTGTAAACCAATGAACAAATGAATGAGATATTTTCGTATCCATGCTTTTGAATCCAATATTGAAATATCCTTGCCTCATCCGTTCCGGCACCCCCTACTACGGGCTGATATTGAGAGATTTTTAATTCCTCTTGTATGTTCATGCTGTTGCACCCATCCCTTCCTGCTTCACCTGAATCACTACATCAATAATATAGATGCAACGGTCTCGTATCTCTTTTGGTATACCCTGTAATTCCAGTTCCGTTGCTTCATCTTCCTTAAATTCCAATAACTCAGCCACATCCATCTTATACAGTTCTGTTACCAATTCTCGGACTAAATCTTCATGCAGCATCATCAATCCTCTTTCCTTTCCGGCTCAGAGGTGCTATACTATAGTTGGTTGAACTTTGGTATAGCGCCTCTAGGCCTATGCTTGTCCTTAACTAATTGGCGTTAGTTAGGGACTTTTTTATTGTGCGTCTCATGCCGGCGCCACGGCTCACCAGTCTCAGCTCCGTCTTTGTTTCTTCCAACACCAGCCAGTTGTTTACCGCCAAGCCTTCCTTACTCATCAGCGCCTTCTGGTTCCGGGTCGGCTTCATTGCCCTGCTTCTCCCCATCCGTTTACACCGCCCTCCGCATCATCCTGTCATGAAGTTCATCATGCGGCCCAGAATCGTTGCAATAGATGTGCAAATCCTCCAGAACGTTCTGCCATTGAAGTAATAGTTCCGTCAGGTCCCAGTTCTGATAGTCCCACAGGAGAACGGCAACGTCCTGAGCATCCCCTATGGGCTTGTCTGCCGGCAGGCGCCTCAATCGGTCCATGGTATAGTAGTAATCCTTTGTTCCCCAATTCTTTCCGTCGTATTCCTTCTCAACTGGGAACATTCTCAGCAGCTCCAAAGGTGTCAGCCTGCCAATGGTCTCCATGACCCGCTTTAACTCCTGGTACCTGTTCTCTATCTCCAGGCAGGACTTATGGGCTTTTGTGTGGTTAAACTCTGCATGGTTCTCTTTTCCATAGGCCTTGACTGCCAGAAATATGTAGCGTGCCAGGTCGACTCCCTGTAGTCTTTCTATGCAGCGAGTACCGCCATGGATATCCGTAAAGCGTCTCAGGGCCTTAGTATATTTCCCATTGCTCTCTACATGTGGCACAATTCCTGCTGTATTCCAGCTCTTCCAGGATTCCTTGATGAATGGTACCAGTATCTGGAGCGGACCGGGGAACATCCTTAACATCTGGATTACAAAGGCAGTCCTCCTTGTCAGCTTACGCATCCTGCCCCAGAGCTTTCGGTTCTCTAACTCCGCTTTAAACAGCTCCGTGACGTCCTGCTCGTCGTCCTCTCCTACCTTATATACAAAGTTGTCCATAAGGTCAGCCTTAAGGTCTTTACTGCTAATCTTCCGTAAGGAATAGAGCATGTTGTTGACAGATATGGTCCAGTCACGACATCCCTTGATGATTTCATACATTTCATTCAGATATTCAGGCTGCAGGTACGCCTCTAATATCCTGCGGCAGGCCTCCATGCCATCGGCATCCACCTGTATTTTCCATGGGGATGGCTGAATCCGCAGAACATGTACTTTGTCCACCAGGCCTGCTGCCTCAATCCGGTCACAGCATGGCTTTGCATATAGCTCCATCCCGACCTTGGCCATCAGTTTCTGTATGTCAAACAGCATGTCCGGAACATAGGTCCCATCCTTAATATGGCTCAATACCACTTCTTTGGTTTCTTTCTCCATTGTCCTTACCTCTCCTATATCATTCTTGCCAGCTGGTCCACCTGCCAGCATTTGCACATATATGCCACCGTCATCAGTAGTAGTGCGATGATCAGCGCCCAGTCCATCCGGCCGGGTTCCCTGTTTCTGTTCATTCCTGTTTCTCCCCTTCCTCTGGACGCTCCAGTTTCTCTCCGATTATCTTTTCTATTTTTGCCGGGTATATCCGAAACTCCCACATGGTCTTACCAGTTTTCTCCGGTGGAATTGCCAATCCCAGGTCCAAGATACCCCTGCGCATGTAATTCCGAATCTTCGCCGGTTTCATTCCCAGGACAGGGGCCGCTTCCTCAGGACTTAGCCATAGTCTTGTCACAGGAACACTCTCCTTCCATTACTTTATATTCCG